>ERZ791603.1818-NODE-1818-length-14861-cov-3.218222_pt1 | contig 14861 bp, 10 predicted proteins | sample MGYA00509966_ERZ791603 | MGnify/ENA primary metagenome ERZ791603 (study PRJEB30046, sample SAMN00791931) | human gut metagenome | study: EMG produced TPA metagenomics assembly of the A metagenome-wide association study of gut microbiota in type 2...
CCGACGTCGAGTCAGCCCCGGACGCCTGAGCGCCGGGACTCCCGAATTGGGTTCCGGGCTGCTGCGTCTGCTTTTCGGGCTGCGAGGCAGTCCGGCCTTCGGATTCCGGGGAGGAAACCGCGGGTTTTACGGCCGTTTCGGCCCCGGAGGAAGCTTCCCCTCCGGGTTCGAACACGAGCGAGACGGAGTTGACGCAGTGGCGCGTATTTTTGGGCGTAAAGCCTTCGCCCGTAAAGACATGTCCCAGGTGTCCGCCGCAGCGGGCACAAGTGATTTCGGTACGCCGGCCGTCGGCATCCGTCGTGCGCCTCACGGCACCGGGGATTTCGTCGTCGAAACTCGGCCAGCCGCACCCGGCATCGAACTTGTCCTGCGAACGGTACAGCGGCGCACCGCACTGGCGGCAACGGTAAACCCCCTCTCCGCGATGCTTGTAATAACGGCCCGAAAAAGGCGCTTCGGTACCCTTGTCGACGATCACACGTCTTTCTTCCGGTGTCAACGGCTTCATATCCTGTGCTTTTACGGCCCCGGCAAGCGCCAGGCCAATGATCAGAACCAACAATCTCATACGGCTCTCCCGTCAAATATTACGCCACGACCCCCTCGCCGCGCAGGAATATGCGGCTGATGAGCGGCGTGGTATAGGCATAGGGCATGAACGCCACCGAAGGCATCGGCACCGTGAGGAAGAAATTGGCGACCTTGCCGACCGTGACGGAGCCGTAGTCACGGCTAAGCCCCATGGCGTAGGCCCCGTTGAGCGTCGCGGCATTGATGGCCTCGGCAGGGGTCATCCGCATACGGATGCATGCCAGCGACACGACCATGCGCATGTTGCCCGAGGGCGACGAACCGGGATTGTAGTCCGAAGCCAGCGCCACGCCCAGCCCGGTCAACACCCCTGCGCGTCGACCGGAAGCCAGGCTGGTTTGTACTACCACAAAGAGATTGGCTCCCGGATTAAAAAAAGTAATCACGAACAGTCCTACGGTCAGGTAAACGGCGTGCAAAGGATCCATAGTGATTTCATCCATAAATAAGTGAAGTAACTTCATCATATTTCTACCAAAAATAATCGGGTGCGAAAGAGATCACAAAGTGTCTTATTTCCGGTTACTGGCGTTTATGCCCTGACTGAACTAATTATTAATCAACCCAATAATGTGGGTGGGTGATAGTGTGATAACAACTCTGGAGCCGTAATATGAAAATAATCTCTAAAATGTTAGTCGGTGCGTTAGCGTTTGCCGTTACCAATGTCTATGCCGCTGAATTGATGACCAAAGCGGAATTTGAAAAAGTTGAATCGCAGTATGAAAAAATAGGTGATATTTCAACCAGTAATGAAATGTCGACCGCAGATGCGAAAGAGGATTTGATCAAAAAAGCGGATGAAAAAGGGGCTGATGTGTTGGTACTGACCTCTGGTCAAACTGACAATAAGATCCACGGCACGGCAAATATTTATAAGAAGAAGTAATTCTGAAACCTATGTAAACATCCCCGATGCGTAAATTTATCGGTGATCATCATCTATTGAAATTTATGCCGGATAAAGCGTTCGCGCTGCATTCGGCAGTTCAGCTTTTCAGCCGCCGCCAGAACGTCGTCCGGCTGATGCCTAAATAATTCGCCGCTGCTGTTTTATCGCCATTAAATTTCTCCAGTGCCTGTTGTGGTGTCAGTAAGCGTGGAGCGGGAGTTTTCGCCGACTCGCGCGCCAGTTCCGGCAGTAGCAGCTGCAAAAATTGCGGCGTTAAATCCGGCGTCGGTTCCACACTTAAAAATAGCGCCAGTCGCTCCATCATATTGCGCAGTTCACGAATATTGCCCGGCCAGTCGTAGTGCACCAGCACGGTTTCGCTTGCCTGTAATCCCTGGCGTAATGCGGCAGAAAACGGGGCGGAGAGCGCCGCCAGAGACACTTTCAAAAAGCTTTCCGCCAGTGGCAGAATATCCGCCACCCGCTCGCGCAGTGGTGGCAATTGCAGACGCAAAATACTCAGCCGATAAAACAGGTCACGGCGAAACTGCCCTTGCCGCATATCTTCTTCCAGATTGCAGTGAGTGGCGCTAATGACCCGCACATCCACCGGAACAGGCTGATGCCCGCCGACGCGGGTGACCTCTTTTTCTTCCAGCACCCGCAGCAGCCGGGTCTGCAACGGCAGCGGCATTTCGCCAATCTCATCGAGAAACAGCGTACCTCCGTGGGCGATTTCAAACAGCCCGGCGCGACCGCCGCGTCGCGAGCCGGTAAACGCCCCTTCCTCATAGCCAAACAGTTCTGCTTCCAGCAGCGATTCGGCAATCGCCCCGCAGTTGACTGCAACAAACGGATGCGACTTTTTGCCCTGTCGCGCATCGTGGCGGGCAAAATATTCCCGATGAATCGCCTGGGCCGCCAGCTCTTTGCCCGTCCCCGTTTCCCCCTCAATCAACACCGCTGCACTGGAGCGGGCATACAGCAAAATAGTCTGCCGTACTTGTTCCATCTGTGGTGATTGACCGAGCATATCGCCCAGCACGTAACGAGTTCTCAGGGCGTTGCGGGTGGCATCGTGAGTGTTATGGCGTAACGACATGCGCGTCATATCCAGCGCATCGCTGAACGCCTGGCGCACGGTGGCGGCGGAATAGATAAAAATTCCGGTCATTCCGGCTTCTTCTGCCAGATCGGTAATCAGCCCCGCGCCGACCACCGCTTCGGTGCCGTTAGCTTTTAGCTCGTTAATCTGCCCGCGTGCGTCTTCTTCGGTAATGTAGCTACGTTGATCGAGGCGCAAATTAAAGGTTTTTTGAAACGCCACCAGCGCTGGAATGGTTTCCTGATAGGTGACAACGCCGATAGAAGAGGTGAGTTTTCCGGCTTTTGCCAGTGCCTGTAACACATCGTAGCCGCTCGGTTTAATCAAAATAACTGGCACTGACAGGCGGCTTTTCAGGTACGCGCCGTTAGAGCCAGCCGCGATGATGGCGTCACAGCGTTCGTTTGCCAGTTTCTTGCGGATGTAGGTCACTGCTTTTTCAAAGCCAAGCTGAATAGGGGTAATGTTCGCCAGGTGATCAAACTCGAGGCTGATATCGCGAAACAGCTCGAACAGGCGCGTTACAGATACCGTCCAGATAACCGGTTTGTCGTCATTAAGCCGTGGTGGATGTGCCATAGCGCACCGCAAAGTTAAGAAACCGAATATTGGGTTTAGTCTTGTTTCATAATTGTTGCAATGAAACGCGGTGAAACATTGCCTGAAACGTTAACTGAAACGCATATTTGCGGATTAGTTCATGACTTTATCTCTAACAAATTGAAATTAAACATTTAATTTTATTAAGGCAATTGTGGCACACCCCTTGCTTTGTCTTTATCAACGCAAATAACAAGTTGATAACAAAGGATGGGCTATGTCTCTACACTCTCCAGGTAAAGCGTTTCGCGCTGCACTGACTAAAGAAAATCCATTGCAGATTGTTGGCACCATCAACGCTAATCATGCGCTGTTGGCGCAGCGTGCCGGATATCAGGCAATTTATCTTTCTGGCGGTGGCGTGGCGGCAGGTTCGCTGGGGCTGCCCGATCTCGGTATTTCTACCCTTGATGATGTGCTGACCGACATTCGCCGTATCACCGACGTTTGTTCGCTGCCGCTGCTGGTGGATGCGGATATCGGTTTTGGTTCTTCGGCCTTTAACGTGGCGCGCACCGTGAAATCGATGATTAAAGCCGGTGCGGCAGGATTGCATATTGAAGATCAGGTTGGTGCGAAACGCTGCGGTCATCGTCCGAATAAAGCGATCGTCTCGAAAGAAGAGATGGTGGATCGGATCCGCGCGGCGGTGGATGCGAAAACCGATCCTGATTTTGTGATCATGGCGCGCACCGATGCTCTGGCGGTAGAGGGGCTGGATGCGGCGATCGAGCGTGCGCAGGCCTATGTTGAAGCGGGTGCCGAGATGTTGTTCCCGGAGGCGATTACCGAACTCGCCATGTACCGCCAGTTTGCCGATGCGGTGCAGGTGCCAATCCTCGCCAACATTACCGAATTTGGCGCAACACCGCTGTTTACCACCGACGAATTACGCAGCGCCCATGTCGCAATGGCGCTGTACCCGCTTTCAGCGTTCCGCGCCATGAACCGCGCCGCTGAACATGTCTACAACGTCCTGCGTCAGGAAGGCACGCAGAAAAGCGTCATCGATACCATGCAAACCCGCAACGAGCTGTACGAAAGCATCAACTACTACCAGTACGAAGAGAAGCTCGACGACCTGTTTGCCCGTAGCCAGGTGAAATAAAACACAACGAAAAATATCTCGACCCTACAAATGACGAGGACAATATGAGCGACACAACGATCCTGCAAAACAGTACCCATGTCATTAAACCGAAAAAATCGGTAGCACTTTCTGGCGTTCCGGCGGGCAATACGGCGCTCTGCACCGTGGGTAAAAGTGGCAATGACCTGCATTACCGTGGCTACGATATTCTTGATCTGGCGGAACATTGCGAATTTGAAGAAGTGGCGCACCTGCTGATCCACGGCAAACTGCCGACCCGTGACGAACTCGCCGCTTACAAAACGAAACTGAAAGCCCTGCGTGGTTTACCAGCTAATGTGCGTACCGTGCTGGAAGCCTTACCGGCGGCGTCGCACCCGATGGATGTCATGCGCACCGGCGTTTCCGCGCTCGGCTGCACACTGCCAGAAAAAGAGGGGCACACTGTCTCTGGCGCGCGGGATATTGCCGACAAACTGCTGGCATCACTTAGCTCGATTCTCCTTTATTGGTATCACTACAGTCACAACGGCGAACGCATCCAGCCGGAAACCGATGACGACTCCATCGGCGGTCACTTCCTGCATCTGCTGCACGGCGAAAAGCCATCGCAAAGCTGGGAAAAGGCGATGCATATCTCGCTGGTGCTGTACGCCGAACACGAGTTTAACGCCTCCACCTTTACCAGTCGGGTGATTGCGGGCACCGGCTCTGATATGTATTCCGCGATTATTGGCGCGATTGGCGCACTGCGCGGGCCAAAACACGGCGGGGCGAATGAAGTGTCGCTGGAGATCCAGCAACGCTACGAAACGCCGGACGAAGCCGAAGCAGATATCCGCAAGCGCGTGGAAAACAAAGAAGTGGTCATTGGTTTTGGTCATCCGGTTTACACCATCGCTGACCCGCGCCACCAGGTGATTAAACGTGTGGCGAAGCAGCTCTCGCAGGAAGGCGGTTCGCTGAAGATGTATAACATCGCCGATCGCCTGGAAACAGTGATGTGGGAGAGCAAAAAGATGTTCCCCAATCTCGACTGGTTCTCCGCTGTTTCCTACAACATGATGGGCGTTCCCACCGAGATGTTCACACCACTGTTTGTTATCGCCCGCGTCACCGGCTGGGCGGCGCACATTATCGAACAACGTCAGGACAACAAAATTATCCGTCCTTCCGCCAATTATGTTGGACCGGAAGACCGCCAGTTTGTCGCGCTGGATAAGCGCCAGTAAACCTCTACGAATAACAATAAGGAAACGTACCCAATGTCAGCTCAAATCAACAACATCCGCCCGGAATTTGATCGTGAAATCGTTGATATCGTCGATTACGTGATGAACTACGAAATCAGCTCCAAAGTAGCCTACGACACCGCCCATTACTGCCTGCTCGACACGCTCGGCTGCGGTCTTGAAGCTCTCGAATACCCGGCCTGTAAAAAACTGCTGGGGCCAATTGTCCCCGGCACTGTCGTACCCAACGGCGTGCGCGTCCCCGGAACTCAGTTCCAGCTCGACCCCGTCCAGGCGGCATTTAACATCGGCGCGATGATCCGCTGGCTCGATTTCAACGATACCTGGCTGGCGGCGGAGTGGGGCCATCCTTCCGACAACCTCGGCGGCATTCTGGCAACGGCGGACTGGCTTTCGCGCAACGCGGTCGCCAGCGGCAAAGCGCCGTTGACCATGAAACAGGTGCTGACCGCAATGATCAAAGCCCATGAAATTCAGGGCTGCATCGCGCTGGAAAACTCCTTTAACCGCGTCGGCCTCGACCACGTTCTGTTAGTGAAAGTGGCTTCCACCGCCGTGGTCGCCGAAATGCTCGGCCTGACCCGCGAGGAAATTCTCAACGCCGTTTCGCTGGCGTGGGTGGACGGTCAGTCGCTGCGCACCTATCGCCATGCGCCGAACACCGGCACGCGTAAATCCTGGGCGGCGGGCGATGCCACTTCCCGCGCGGTACGTCTGGCACTGATGGCGAAAACGGGCGAAATGGGTTACCCGTCAGCCCTGACTGCGCCGGTGTGGGGCTTCTACGACGTCTCCTTTAAAGGTGAATCGTTCCGCTTCCAGCGCCCGTACGGTTCCTACGTTATGGAAAATGTGCTGTTCAAAATCTCCTTCCCGGCGGAGTTCCACTCCCAGACGGCAGTTGAAGCAGCGATGACGCTCTATGAACAGATGCAGGCAGCAGGCAAAACGGCGGCGGATATCGAAAAAGTGACCATTCGCACCCACGAAGCCTGTATTCGCATCATCGACAAAAAAGGACCGCTCAATAACCCGGCAGACCGCGATCACTGCATTCAGTACATGGTGGCGATCCCGCTGCTGTTCGGGCGCTTAACGGCGGCAGATTACGAGGACAACGTGGCGCAAGATAAACGTATCGACGCCCTGCGCGAGAAGATCAATTGCTTTGAAGATCCGGCATTTACCGCTGACTACCACGACCCGGAAAAACGCGCCATCGCCAATGCCATTACCCTTGAGTTCACCGACGGCACACGATTTGAAGAAGTGGTGGTGGAGTACCCCATTGGTCATGCTCGCCGCCGTCAGGATGGTATTCCGAAACTGGTCGATAAATTCAAAATCAATCTCGCGCGCCAGTTCCCGACTCGCCAACAGCAGCGCATTCTGGAGGTTTCTCTCGACAGAACTCGCCTGGAACAGATGCCGGTCAATGAGTATCTCGACCTGTACGTCATTTAAGCAAACAGCGGTAAGGCGTAAGTTCAACAGGAGAGCATTATGTCTTTTAGCGAATTTTATCAGCGTTCGATTAACGAACCGGAGCAGTTCTGGGCCGAGCAGGCCCGGCGTATTGACTGGCAGACGCCCTTTACGCAAACGCTCGATCACAGCAATCCGCCGTTTGCCCGTTGGTTTTGTGAAGGCCGAACCAACTTGTGCCACAACGCTATCGACCGCTGGCTGGAGAAACAACCAGAGGCGCTGGCGCTGATTGCCGTCTCTTCGGAAACAGAAGAAGAGCGCACCTTTACCTTTCGTCAGCTTCATGACGAAGTAAACGCGGTGGCGTCAATGCTGCGCTCGCTGGGCGTGCAGCGTGGCGATCGGGTGCTGGTGTATATGCCGATGATTGCCGAAGCGCATATTACTCTGCTGGCCTGCGCGCGCATTGGCGCTATTCATTCGGTGGTGTTTGGGGGATTTGCCTCGCACAGCGTGGCGGCGCGAATTGATGATGCTAAACCGGTGCTGATTGTCTCGGCTGATGCCGGAGCGCGCGGTGGCAAAATCATTCCCTATAAAAAATTGCTCGACGATGCGATAAGTCAGGCGCAGCACCAGCCACGCCATGTTTTGCTGGTGGATCGCGGGCTGGCGAAAATGGCACGCGTCAGCGGGCGGGATGTCGATTTCGCGTCGTTGCGCCATCAACACATCGGCGCGCGGGTACCGGTGGCGTGGCTGGAATCCAACGAAACCTCCTGCATTCTCTACACCTCCGGCACGACCGGCAAACCTAAAGGCGTGCAGCGTGACGTCGGCGGATATGCGGTGGCGCTGGCGACCTCGATGGACACCATTTTTGGCGGCAAAGCGGGCGGTGTGTTCTTTTGTGCTTCGGATATCGGCTGGGTGGTGGGGCATTCGTATATCGTCTACGCGCCGCTGCTGGCGGGGATGGCGACTATCGTTTACGAAGGATTACCGACCTGGCCGGACTGCGGCGTGTGGTGGAAAATCGTCGAGAAATATCAGGTGAGCCGGATGTTCTCAGCGCCGACCGCCATTCGCGTGCTGAAAAAATTCCCTACCGCTGAAATTCGCAAACACGATCTCTCGTCGCTGGAAGTGCTCTATCTGGCTGGAGAACCGCTGGACGAGCCGACCGCCAGTTGGGTGAGCAATACGCTGGATGTGCCGGTCATCGACAACTACTGGCAGACCGAATCCGGCTGGCCGATTATGGCGATTGCTCGCGGTCTGGACGACAGGCCGACGCGTCTGGGAAGCCCCGGCGTGCCGATGTATGGCTATAACGTGCAGTTGCTTAATGAAGTCACCGGCGAACCGTGTGGCGTCAACGAGAAAGGGATGCTGGTGGTGGAAGGGCCGCTGCCGCCGGGGTGTATTCAGACCATCTGGGGCGATGACGACCGCTTTGTGAAGACGTACTGGTCGCTGTTTTCCCGTCCGGTGTACGCCACCTTTGACTGGGGCATCCGCGATGCTGACGGTTATCACTTTATTCTCGGGCGCACTGACGATGTGATTAACGTTGCCGGGCATCGGCTGGGCACGCGCGAGATTGAAGAGAGTATTTCCAGTCATCCGGGCGTTGCCGAAGTGGCGGTGGTTGGGGTGAAAGATGCGCTGAAAGGGCAGGTGGCGGTAGCGTTTGTCATTCCGAAAGAGAGCGACAGTCTGGAAGATCGTGATGTGGCGCATTCGCAAGAGAAGGCGATTATGGCGCTGGTGGACAGCCAGATTGGCAACTTTGGCCGCCCGGCGCACGTCTGGTTTGTCTCGCAATTGCCAAAAACGCGATCCGGAAAAATGCTGCGCCGCACGATCCAGGCGATTTGCGAAGGACGCGATCCTGGAGATCTGACGACCATTGATGATCCAGCGTCGTTGGATCAGATCCGCCAGGCGATGGAAGAGTAAGGTATTGTCGGATGCGTCGCGTGGCGCATCCGACACCATGCGCCGATGCCTGATGCGACGCTTACCGCGTCTTATTATGCCTACAGGCCTGAACCGTAGGTCGGATAAGGCGCTTGCGTCGCATCCGACACCCCGCGCCGATGCCTGATGCGACGCTTACCGCGTCTTATCATGCCTGCCCACTGTTTTTACACCGATAATTTTTCCCCCACCTTTTTGCGCTCATTCATATAAAAAATATATTTCCCCACGAAAACGATTGCTTTTTATCTTCAGATGAATAGAATGCGGCGGATTTTTTGGGTTTCAAACAGCAAAAAGGGGGAATTTCGTGTCGCAAGATAACAACTTTAGCCAGGGGCCAGTCCCGCAGTCGGCGCGGAAAGGGGTATTGGCATTGACGTTCGTCATGCTGGGATTAACCTTCTTTTCCGCCAGTATGTGGACCGGCGGCACTCTCGGAACCGGTCTTAGCTATCATGATTTCTTCCTCGCAGTTCTCATCGGCAATCTTCTCCTCGGTATTTACACTTCATTTCTTGGTTACATTGGCGCAAAAACCGGCCTGACCACCCATCTTCTTGCTCGCTTTTCGTTTGGTGTTAAAGGCTCATGGCTGCCTTCACTGCTGCTGGGCGGAACTCAGGTTGGCTGGTTTGGCGTCGGTGTGGCGATGTTTGCCATTCCGGTGGGTAAGGCAACCGGGCTGGATATTAATTTGCTGATTGCCGTTTCCGGTTTACTGATGACCGTCACCGTCTTCTTTGGCATTTCGGCGCTGACGGTTCTTTCGGTGATTGCGGTTCCGGCGATCGCCTGCCTTGGCGGTTATTCCGTGTGGCTGGCTGTTAACGGCATGGGCGGCCTGGACGCATTAAAAGCGGTCGTTCCCGCACAACCGTTAGATTTCAATGTCGCGCTGGCGCTGGTTGTGGGGTCATTTATCAGTGCGGGTACGCTCACCGCTGACTTTGTCCGGTTTGGTCGCAATGCCAAACTGGCGGTGCTGGTGGCGATGGTGGCCTTTTTCCTCGGCAACTCGTTGATGTTTATTTTCGGTGCAGCGGGCGCTGCGGCACTGGGCATGGCGGATATCTCTGATGTGATGATTGCTCAGGGCCTGCTGCTGCCTGCGATTGTGGTGCTGGGGCTGAATATCTGGACCACCAACGATAACGCACTCTATGCGTCGGGTTTAGGTTTCGCCAACATTACCGGTATGTCGAGCAAAACCCTTTCGGTAATCAACGGTATTATCGGTACGGTCTGCGCATTATGGCTGTATAACAATTTTGTCGGCTGGTTGACCTTCCTTTCGGCAGCTATTCCTCCGGTAGGTGGCGTGATCATCGCCGACTATCTGATGAACCGTCGCCGCTATGAGCACTTTGCGACCACGCGTATGATGAGTGTCAATTGGGTGGCGATTCTGGCGGTCGCGCTGGGGATTGCCGCAGGCCACTGGTTACCGGGAATTGTTCCGGTCAACGCGGTATTAGGTGGCGCGCTGAGCTATCTGATCCTTAACCCGATTTTGAATCGTAAAACGACAGCAGCAATGACGCATGTGGAGGTTAACAGTGTCGAATAACGCTTTACAAACAATTATTAACGCCCGGTTACCAGGCAAAGAGGGGCTGTGGCAGATTCATCTGCAGGACGGAAAAATCAGCGCCATTGATGCGCAATCCGGCGTGATGCCCATAACTGAAAACAGCCTGGATGCCGAACAAGGTTTAGTTATACCGCCGTTTGTGGAGCCGCATATTCACCTGGACACCACGCAAACCGCCGGACAACCGAACTGGAATCAGTCCGGCACGCTGTTTGAAGGCATTGAACGCTGGGCCGAGCGCAAAGCGTTATTAACCCATGACGATGTGAAACAACGCGCATGGCAAACGCTGAAATGGCAGATTGCCAACGGCATTCAGCATGTGCGTACCCATGTCGATGTTTCGGATGCAACCCTGACCGCGCTGAAAGCAATGCTGGAAGTGAAGCAGGAAGTCGCGCCGTGGATTGATCTGCAAATCGTCGCCTTCCCTCAGGAAGGGATTTTGTCGTATCCCAACGGTGAAGCGTTGCTGGAAGAGGCGTTACGCTTAGGGGCAGATGTTGTTGGGGCGATTCCGCATTTTGAATTTACCCGTGAATACGGCGTGGAGTCGCTGCATAAAACCTTCGCCCTGGCGCAAAAATACGACCGTCTCATCGACGTTCACTGTGATGAGATCGATGACGAGCAGTCGCGCTTTGTCGAAACCGTTGCTGCCCTGGCGCACCGTGAAGGCATGGGCGCGCGAGTCACCGCCAGCCACACCACGGCAATGCACTCCTATAACGGGGCGTATACCTCACGCCTGTTCCGCTTGCTGAAAATGTCCGGTATTAACTTTGTCGCCAACCCGCTGGTCAATATTCATCTGCAAGGACGTTTCGATACGTATCCAAAACGTCGCGGCATCACGCGCGTTAAAGAGATGCTGGAGTCCGGCATTAACGTCTGCTTTGGTCACGATGATGTCTTCGATCCGTGGTATCCGCTGGGAACGGCGAATATGCTGCAAGTGCTGCATATGGGGCTGCATGTTTGCCAGTTGATGGGCTACGGGCAGATTAATGATGGCCTGAATTTAATCACCCACCACAGTGCCAGAACATTGAATTTGCAGGATTACGGCATTGCCGCCGGAAACAGCGCAAACCTGTTTATCCTGCCGGCTGAAAATGGATTTGATGCGCTGCGCCGTCAGGTTCCGGTACGTTATTCGGTACGTGGCGGCAAGGTGATTGCCAGTACACAACCGGCACAAACCACCGTATATCTGGAGCAGCCAGAAGCCATCGATTACAAACGGTAATTTCCTCTGTGTTGAAGAGCCACTGACCTGTGTCAGTGGCTACCGTGATTCATTCTCGCCAACATCCGCACATTCCTCCAACGCCATGTGCAAAAATGCCTTCGCGGCGGCTGTCTGCCAGCTATTTTTCCGCCGCAACAAAACCGCCGTTCTCTCCAGTAGTGGCGGGGCAAGAGAAATCGCTTTAAGCCCGTCATGTTGTGTGGCAATCGCTGCTGGTAACAATGTGGAAAGGGAAGTGCGGCGAATCAGCTCCAGAACCGCGCTAATTGAGTTCGCCTCAATGACCACCTGTGGATGTAGCCCCGCTTTCTCGCAGTAGTGGTCAATTTGCTCTCTGGTGGCAAATTCCGCGCTGAGCAGGACCAGTTTTTCATCATGCAAGCGACTCAACGCCACCTGTTCACAGGCAGCCAGCGGATGATGTTTCGCCACCACCAACGCTAAACTTTCTGTCAGTAAAGGAATTGCCTCCAGCTCCGGCGAATGCACAGGCGCGAAGGCAATCCCAACGTCCAGCTCGTCGCGACAAAGCAGATCTTCGATTTTCTCCTGCGACATTTCCTGTAGCTGGAGCGTGATGCCGGGGTAGCGCGCATAGAAATCCGCCATTAAAGGGCCGATAAAGTAGCTTGTAAAGGTGGGGGTGACGGCGATACGCAGCGATCCTCGCGTCAGATCGGCAACATCATGAATCGCCCGTTTACCCGCTCCCAGTTCCTGTAACGCCCGGCTGGCGTACTGTCGCCAGACTTCTCCTGCATCGGTGAGACGAATCGTTCGCCCGCTACGGTCAAACAGCGGCACGCCTAAACTCTCCTCTAACTGGCGAATCTGCTGGGAAAGCGCAGGCTGAGAGACGTGCAACGCACTGGCGGCACGGGTGAAGCTGCCATGTTCAGCCACGGCAAGAAAATAATTGATATGTCGAGAGAGCATTCGCCAACCTATAAGTAAATCCAATAGAACTCATCATAAATGAGACTTTTACCTTATGACAATCGGCGAGTAGTCTGCCTCTCATTCCAGAGACAGACAGAGGTTAACGGTGAAAGAGATTATTGATGGATTCCTTAAATTCCAGCGCGAGGCATTTCCGAAGCGGGAAGCCTTGTTTAAACAGCTGGCGACACAGCAAAGCCCGCGCACACTTTTTATCTCCTGCTCCGACAGCCGTCTGGTCCCTGAGCTGGTGACGCAACGTGAGCCTGGCGATCTGTTCGTTATTCGCAACGCGGGCAATATCGTCCCTTCCTACGGGCCGGAACCCGGTGGCGTTTCTGCTTCGGTGGAGTATGCCGTCGCTGCGCTTCGGGTATCTGACATTGTGATTTGTGGTCATTCCAACTGTGGCGCGATGACCGCCATTGCCAGCTGTCAGTGCATGGACCATATGCCTGCCGTCTCCCACTGGCTGCGTTATGCCGATTCAGCCCGCGTCGTTAATGAGGCGCGCCCGCATTCCGATTTACCGTCAAAAGCTGCGGCGATGGTACGTGAAAACGTCATTGCTCAGTTGGCTAATTTGCAAACTCATCCATCGGTGCGCCTGGCGCTCGAAGAGGGGCGGATCGCCCTGCACGGCTGGGTCTACGACATTGAAAGCGGCAGCATCGCAGCTTTTGACGGCGCAACCCGCCAGTTTGTGCCACTGGCCGCTAATCCTCGCGTTTGTGCCATACCGCTACGCCAACCGACCGCAGCGTAACCTTATTTTTAAACCATCAGGAGATCCACCATGATTCAGTCACAAATTAACCGCAATATTCGTCTTGATCTTGCCGATGCCATTTTGCTCAGCAAAGCTAAAAAAGATCTCTCATTTGCCGAGATTGCCGACGGTACCGGTCTGGCAGAAGCCTTCGTAACCGCGGCTTTGCTGGGGCAGCAAGCGCTTCCTGCCGACGCCGCCCGCCTGGTCGGGGCGAAGCTGGATCTCGACGAAGACGCCATTCTACTGTTGCAGATGATTCCACTGCGTGGCTGCATTGATGACCGTATTCCAACCGACCCAACGATGTATCGTTTCTATGAAATGTTGCAGGTGTACGGCACAACCCTGAAAGCGTTGGTTCATGAGAAGTTTGGCGATGGCATTATCAGCGCGATTAACTTCAAACTCGACGTTAAGAAAGTGGCGGACCCGGAAGGTGGCGAACGTGCGGTCATTACCTTAGATGGTAAATATCTGCCGACCAAGCCGTTCTGACAGCCATGCGCAATCATCAAAAGACGTTCACGATGCTGCTGGTTCTGGTGCTGATTGGTCTTAATATGCGACCACTGCTCACCTCCGTCGGGCCACTGCTACCGCAATTGCGCCAGGCGAGCGGAATGAGCTTTAGCGTGGCTGCCCTGTTGACCGCTCTTCCGGTGGTCACCATGGGCGGGCTGGCGCTGGCCGGAAGCTGGCTTCATCAGCATGTCAGCGAACGTCGCAGTGTCGCCATCAGTCTGTTGCTGATTGCCGTCGGTGCATTGATGCGTGAGCTTTACCCCCAAAGTGCGCTGCTGCTTAGCAGCGCACTGCTTGGTGGGGTGGGGATCGGCATCATTCAGGCGGTGATGCCTTCGGTGATTAAACGGCGGTTTCAGCAGCGCACGCCACTGGTGATGGGGCTATGGTCCGCGGCTCTGATGGGCGGCGGTGGGCTTGGTGCCGCCCTGACACCCTGGTTAGTTCAACATAGCGAAACCTGGTATCAAACACTCGCCTGGTGGGCGCTGCCTGCCGTTGTTGCGCTCTTTGCCTGGTGGTGGCAAAGCACCCGCGAGGTCGCCTCTTCCCACAAGACAACAACCACTCCGGTTCGCGTGGTTTTCACTCCTCGCGCGTGGACGCTGGGTGTTTACTTTGGTCTGATTAACGGTGGTTACGCCAGCCTGATTGCCTGGTTACCCGCCTTCTATATTGAGATTGGTGCCAGCGCGCAGTACAGCGGTTCCTTGCTGGCATTGATGACGCTTGGGCAAGCCGCAGGAGCTTTGCTGATGCCTGCTATGGCTCGCCATCAGGATCGGCGCAAACTGTTAATGCTGGCGCTGGTGTTACAACTGGTGGGGTTCTGCGGCT
>ERZ791603.1825-NODE-1825-length-14829-cov-8.387099_pt1 | contig 14829 bp, 12 predicted proteins | sample MGYA00509966_ERZ791603 | MGnify/ENA primary metagenome ERZ791603 (study PRJEB30046, sample SAMN00791931) | human gut metagenome | study: EMG produced TPA metagenomics assembly of the A metagenome-wide association study of gut microbiota in type 2...
GGAGCCGGAGTCTGCTGCTGACCCATCGCATAGAGGTTCTGGGCATTCATACCGCCCGCTTGGCCAGCCATTCCCATACCCATGAAGGCCATAGCAGGCCCGGCGTTGGGGTTGGAGGCAGCAGACTGCATGGCGCTGGCCTGGGCCCCAACCAGATGGGCCGCCGCACGGGTAGGATCCATAAAGGCCGCATTGCGCTGCAGCTCCTTGATCATCTTCTCGTCTTCCTCGCTGGCCTTAACGCTGGATACACCAAAGGAGACGATCTCCAGACCACGCAGATCCCGCCACTTGGCGGACAGTTCCTCATTGAGTGCCTGGGCCAACTCCGTGGTGTGGCCGGGCAACGCAGAGTAGCGGATCCCCATGTCGCTGATGCGGGCAAAGGCAGGTTGGAGGGCGGTCAGCAACTCGGTCTTGAGTTGGCTGTCGATCTGGCTGCGCTCATAACCAGCCTCTACATTGCCGCAGACATTGGTGTAGAACAGCAGCGGGTTGGCGACTCGGTAGGAATACTCACCAAAACAGCGAATAGAGATGTCGATATCAATGCCCGCCCGCTGATCCACAACGCGAAAGGGTACTGGCGAGGCCGTGCCGTACTTGTTGCCGATCAGTTCCTTGGTGTTGAAGTAGTAGACCCTCTGATCCTTGGGGGCCTCGCCGCCGAAGGTGAAACGCTTGCCGATGGTCTGGAACACCTGGCCGATGCTCTCGCTCAGGTCGCCGGAGAAGATGCTCGGCTCCGTGGACATGTCGTATGTATATTCGCCCGGCACAGCGCAAACATCCACCACCTTGCCTTGCTCCACAATGAGCATACACTGGCCGTCCGCCACCGCGATGATGGAGCCGTTGGTGATAATGTTGTCGCTGCCCTTTGTGTTGCTGGAACGACCGGAGGTGCGCTTCTGTCCCTTCACCGCAAGAATGTCCGCAGGAATGGACTCGCAGTAAAAATACTCTTTCCACTGGTCGGCCAACACGCCGCCCGCACTGCCCAATGCAGCTTTAATAAGTCCCATAATTGAATCCTCCTCGAAAATAGTTTTTTGAGTTTCGTTGGTCGTTTACTGCAAATGCTTTGTGCCGGATACACTTTGTCTCGTTTTCACCTCCGTCACAGGGTGTCCATTAAGGCCACAAAATAGTTGGCGCTGATGGAGCCATAGATGAACTGGTCGATGAGCCCATCCTTTTTGGCTTGGCACACCTGTTCGGCGATCTGCGGCTCAGAGGTTTCGTCCACCTCAAGGACGAACTTGCAGTCGGGATTGACTGCTTTAACTCTTTCCCGAAGCTCCAGCCGATCCTCCATCGTATAGTCAGGTCGCTTGGTCACTTCAAGCAGAAAAACGGAGGCTAAACAGATGTATTGCTCCAGATCTCTGGCGGTTTCTGCCCTTGCAATCACATAATCCTTTGATGTGTTTTCTCTCAGGACCTTCTCCACAGCATCGGCGAAAAGACAGTTTTTGATGTTGATAACTACGACCTTCTGTATAAGTCATCACCTTCTTTCTGTGTTCAAATCAGGTCAGTCCCACTCATGTCATTTTCAGTATAGAGAGTTCCTTACAAAAGCACCCTATCAGAAATGATAGTTTTTTTGAGAAAAGTCAAAAAAATCCGCCTCCGCATAATCACGGAGACGAATTTCGACTCGATATATATTTTTTACAGACCGGGAACAATGAAGTCCTTATTGATTAAATCGGCAATCAGCTTGACGCGGTTTTCGTAGCCGGTCTTTTGCAAAAGCTGGGTGATATGGTAACGAACCGCCGGTACGCTGACGCATAGCTTTTCGGCAATGGCCGCATCGATATTTCCATCTACCATCAGTCTTAATACCTCAAACTCACGCTCTGAAATTTCGGCGGTGGTCATATTGCCGATCTGCACGATGGGTGTTTCATTGGGATAGATATGCTCACCGTTCATTGTGCGTTCCATCACATCAAGAAGCTCATCGCCCTCGATTTCCTTATACCAAAAGCTGTCTGCTTTTGCGGCTCTCGCTCTTTTGATCAGGTCGATGGTCGTCATTCCCGTAATGATGATCACCTTGATGCGGGGAAAATGGCGCTTGATCACGGCGGCGGCCTCGATCCCGTCCTCATTGTTTGCCGTGCATACATCCATAAGGACTAAATCAATATGGTACTGCATACAGAGCATTTCCGCCGTGCCTGCGCTGGGCGTCTGCGCGGCAAGCTCATAGCGGTCGGAGCCTTTTATATAACTGATGATACTGTCGCGGGACATTTTCCTGTCCTCTACCAGAAGCACCTTTATCATTCCGCCCCCTCCTTTCCGGGAAGAATCAGTTCCAATTTGAACGCAGGAACACTTTGTATCCGCATCATGCCTCCTGCGCTTTCTGTTTTGCGGCGCAGAGCGGACAGTCCGCCGCCCTCTGTGATCTCGCCTTCGGGCATATTTCCGTTGTTGGTAATGACGGCGGTAAGACCGGCGTCCGTTCTTGTAAGCTCTACCGTCATTTCGCTGCCCTTTGCGTGGTTCACAGTATTGACGGCGCATTCACGGATGGCGGCGACCAGCAGATGCGCCGTGCTGCTTTTTTGTGGAAATTCGCCTTTTATATGAAGCGCTACGCCGATACCGGCGATCACCTTGGTAAGCTCTGCGAGCGTTTTATCCACATCAAAGGCTTCCTCCTCGCCCTCCGAGGAAGTGCCCAAGGTAGAGGAAACCTGCCCCCAGCGTTTTGCAACGCTTTTGAGCTCGGCAAGAGAAACATGCTCCTGCGCTATCAGATTACGGGTAAGTCCGAGCAGCTCACCCATTTCATCGTGAACACGGGTTTTGACGGCGAAGTTTTCCTCCTCACGCACAATGTTGTCAAGCTCGGTATAGAGCTTTTTTGCACGGGCGTTTATTTCTTCAAGTCGGGCATTTTCCCGTTTCAGCTCTTTTTCTGTTTCATAAAGCGCCGTTACATCAAATGCCTGTATCTGCGTATAGGCATTTCCGTCTGCATCTGTTATATCGCTCTTTGTAAACTTCCACACCTCACCTGACGGAAAGTGGAAAACATCCGTATCGGCGCTTACGGTTTTTACTCCGTTTTGAGGATGATTCATTGCATCCTGCAACTCGGAAATATACTGCAGATCTCTCCCCAGCAGGGTGTGGCATAGGCGGTACATTTGTTTGTTGCACAAAACAATCAAGCCGTTTTTATCTATAAAGCAAATACCGCACGGCAGATTGTCGAAGCTCTCCTTTATGGAGGCTCTGCCTATCTTATTCCTGTGAAATAAGCTCATACGGCTTCACCTCCCTCGGCAATCGTCAATGTACAATACCAAACGCCGTCCTCGTTTGTAACCGAAGCATTTGCAAATTTTTCTGAAAGCACAGTCATATCGGTATTGCAGGAAAGAATCATCGTAAAGTGCAATCCGGCCGCACTGCCTGCTGCAAAGGCGGTCATATCGGTAAGGGTGTCCAAAGACAGTTCAATGACCGCCTCATAAAAATCGAACAGTGTTCCTGCTGTGTGAAGGGGCAGTTCTTCTGAAAGATCAAAGCGCAAAGCGCAGTTTACGCCATAAGGGCGCAGATTGGAAATAGATTCCATTAAGCACAGATGAAGTTCTTCTGCCGGGATTTGCCCTGACTTCTCGGCAAGCATAATCAGATTGCTGCGCCGTTTCAAATATGCGCCTATAACCGCCAACTTGCCCATCGCCCGTTTAGCATCAGACTCCGTATCAGCCGCCTCAAGCGCCTTTGTTATACTTGTAAGCAGAGCAATATGCGGTTTTATGGCTTCCTGTACCATTTCAAAAAGCCGCTTTTGTTCATCCAGTTTTTTTCGGCGGTGCTTCTGCTTGTTTTCTTCCTCCAAGAAGCTGCCGTAGGTTTTCAGTTCTTCCCTTGTGCCGGACAGCTCGTCGAGCACCGCAAGCAGGGCGGAAATATCCTCCTGCCAGTATACATAGCCGCCGCGAATGGGTACTGAGCAAAGGCGGGTATTATTGTCTATCATCACAGCTTCCTTTTTTGCCTGCTGCAAAACGGCACCGTCCATCGGGCTTGCGTTTTCAGCGGCATATATGACGCTGCCGTTATCGTCTGTGATCTGTGCGGCAAATGTGGACGCCTGAAACAGCTCGGTATAATAGCTGTTTGACTGGATCAGCCCGCACCCGATACAGCTTTCAAAAATCAGCACGATCAAAACGCAATAAACCGACGTCATATCTCCGGCGAAGGGAGCAATCACCGAATGTGCCGTAATGTAGAGGAGCCCATATACGATCATCAGCGCAAACGGGATTACCGGAAGCCACAGGAATGTTCGGCTGCGCGGAATACGGCACTTATACAGGATCATGCCAAGCGCAAGGAGTGTGTTTATCACAAACCACGCAAACACGATCCAGTACATGCCCCCGTAGCTGTAACGGTCGTCTGTCCAGGGCGTATTCTCTGCGGGGAAGGAAAACACCGTCTGATGAAGGTCGTTTGTCAGAACGGTCAAGGTAAGAAGCACTGTCGGTATCCACAGCAGCCGCAAAGGAAGCGGCGTTCGGTACTGCTCCGGTTTTCCCAGCGACACGGTGGCAAACAGCGCAAGCACAGGGAGCATAAGCATCGGAATATAGTAGGCGTACCAAATATATCGGGTAACGTCGGGCAGGGCTTCTGCCGGAATGAGGTGGTGTTTCCATGTTCGCAGCAGAAACCAGAACACCATTACCCCCGAAATGCCGATCATATACCGGCGAATCTGCGTCTGTATGATCCTCCTGTCAATCAAAACGCCCCATGCGACAATCAGGAAAATGTAAATGCCCGAACGGACAAGCCCCAGCGTCTTTGGATAAAAGCCGTTGTTACCGAGCATACGACAGGTAACGGCAAGTGCAATTAACACCGCAGCAATAATCGCTGCCTGTTTGCCTTGTTTATTCAGCTTTGTCATTTTGCCGCACCTCCCGCCATAATTTGTGCGCAGGCAGGCGAGCCGCTTCTGAGCACAGCTATACAAAATAAATTATACTGCAAATTCATTCAGAAGTCCACAGACGAAATGTAAATCGCCTGCATCTTATTTCTGAACAGAATATTCGGAAATACGGAAAAATGCATGATACATACCGGTTATAGTTACGCGAAAGTGGACGCTGGAGCTTTCAGGGTAACTTTGGCAAGCAGGGCAAAGAGGTACCCACTTTGCTTTTCGGGCAGTTTCCGCCACTGCGAAAACCGCCCTCTGCTTGTCAGGGGCAGCGCCCCTAAAACCCTTTGAACGCACAGAATTGTGCGGCTGCGCGTTTCTGCGAAACGCTTGGGAGCATGGCCGTTACTGGCGGTCATGCTCCTGTTTCTTTTCCTCGCTGCGCTCATCTTTGCCCAGCATCCTGTCCACGTTCTGCTTGTGGAGCAGCAGCTCGCGCATCTCATCGCGCGAACGCCGGTATTCGGCATACGCCGCCTTTTTTTCGGCAAGCAGCTTGGCATATTCCTCCTGCAAGCTCTTGACGGTGGGGAGCTTTTTCACGCCCAGCTCGTCAAAGGCTTTCTTCGCCGCTTTGTGCAGAAGGATGTCGCCCTCATGCTCCGCGAGATACTTTTTCGAGTAACCGGCCTTGCGGTAGCCCGCATAAACCTCGCGGGTCTTGGCGTAGTTGATGATATGCGTTTTCAGCACGGCGATCTCCGCCATGCGCGTCTCCGCCGCCTTGATCTGCGCGGACAGCGCGTGAAACTGCTCCGTGGCGGCAGTGACTTTTTCCTCCAGCTCCCCATAGTCCAGCAGTCCATGCTCCCGGAGATAATTGTAGGTCTGCGCCATCTGCTTGACGTTGAATACCTTTGCCCAGCGCTCGTAGCCCACGCCCTTTCCGGCTTGCAGCTTCGCCTCGATGTCGATGAGCAGCGTGTTCTTTTTCCGCGTGGTCTGCGTCCGCTTTTTGCGCGGCGTATGCTCCTTTTCCCCGGCAAGAACAGCGCGCAGCTCGTCCTCCGTATAGCCGTCGATGGAGGAAAGACGGACAAAGCCCTTGCGGTCCGGGTGCCGCAGGGACAGCGTATTCCCGCGCCGCCTGACCTCGCAACCAGCATCGCGCAGCAACTTCAAAAGAGTGTCAAAGCTGTCTGGCTTCTGCAAAAGCGCCGCGTCGATCATGCCGCAGAGCAGTTCCCGGTGGGAGGGCTTCGCCTTGTTTCCCAACCACCTGCCGTAGTGATTTTTCCCGCGCTTCGGATCGGCGATTACGGAGAGCCGATGCTCGGTGCAGATGGCGTCGCTGAGCCGTGCGACCGCCCTGCCGGAGCCGAGAAAATCGCGGAACTTGTGCTTGCAGTCCAGCGTGGTGGAGTTCCAGATGATGTGATTATGAATGTGCTTTTTGTCGGTGTGCGTGGCGACAAAAAAGGCGTGTCGCCCTTTCAGAAACCGCTCGGCAAACTCATAGCCTACGTGGTTCGCGTCCTCCGGCGTGATCTCACCGGGCTTGAAGGACTGGCGCACCTGATAGGCGATCACGTCGTGCCGCTGCGCCCGTCCGGTGATGGTCTGGTACTGCCGCTTGGAGTAAAGAAACTCCGCGTCGGCGGTTTTTGGGTCGCATTCGTAGGCGGAGATCAGCTCGCCGCCCTGTGTCTTATCTGGATTCTTGGAATAGTCGATGCGGTCTGTCAGGCAGTCGGCAATCGTCTTGCCCTGATTAACGTGCATGGAAATGATGCGTGTGGTCGCCATGGGGCGCGGCCTCCTTTCTGTGAGACGGATTTGTAATTTCTTTTTTTGAAGTCCTCCGTATTTTTCTTGTATGCTTGCGCTGCCATGTGCTATACTATGATATAAGGAGCGTGATACGAAATGACCTTTGGCGAAGCCATCATCAAGCTGCGCAGCGAGCGCAGGATCTCCCAACGTCAGCTTGCGGAGGAATTGAACGTGAGCTTCACCTCCGTCAATCGCTGGGAGAATGGAAAGACGATGCCCAATAAAATGACGGTGTTCGTCATTCGCAAATACTGCGAGGAGCACGGTCTGGATTTTTCTTATGACGAGGGGGTGCGGGCATGAGCTGCAAAATGACGATTGAACAAATATGTGGTGCGGTGGAATCGCCGCTCTTTGACCGCAAGAGCGCGCGGATTGACGCGAAAGCCCTTGCCGTTCACCTGATTGCATTTGCCAACGCGGACGGTGGCGTGATCGCTGTTGGCGTAGAGGACGACGGAACAATTACCGGAATTGACAGCTACGCAGAGAATATCAATGAGCTGCTGCGCGCGCCGTTTGACTTCTGCAAGCCCTCCGTGCGGGTGGAAACGGAGCGGCTGTCCTGCACCAACAGGAACGGAAAGCCCGACCACATCCTGCTGATCGAAGTCTTGCAGAGCAGCGACCTTCACGCGAATCAGGCGGACGAGGTTTTCTTCCGTGTCGGGGACAAATCCAAGAAGCTGAATTTTGAGGAGCGCTTGCAGCTTATGTATGCAAAGGGAACGCGGTATTTTGAAGACACGCCGGTTCCCGATGCAGGGCTGGACGACCTTGACCTCGGCTTTGTCAGGGAGTTTACTTCAAGGATCGGCTATCGGAAAAGCCCGGAGGAATACCTCCGGGAGAACAAGGAATTTCTCTCCGAAAGAAGCGGAAAAGAGGAAGTCAGCGCGGCGGCCATGCTGCTGTTCGGCAAAAATCCGAAGCACTTCTTTCCCCGCGCCCGTATCCGCTTCGTGCGTTACGAAGGAACGGAGGCAAGGGTCGGCGCAAGGATGAACGTCATCAAGGACGTGATGTTTGAGGGGCGCATCCTTCAGGTGACAGAGAAAGCGCTGGAGTTTGTGGGAAGCCAGATCAAGGAGCGCACCTACCTCGGCGCGGATACGCGCTTTGTCACGGAGCCGGAATACCCGGAGTTCGCGTGGAAGGAGCTTATCATCAATGCCGTTGCGCACCGCGATTACAGCATCAAAGGGACCGACATCCAAATCAAGATGTTCGACGACCGGATCACTGTGGAAAGCCCCGGCACTCTGCCGGGAATCGTGCGGCTGAACAATATGCGTCACGTTCACTTTTCCCGCAACCCGAAAATCGCGCAGTTTTTGCATGAGTACGAATATGTGCAGGAGTTCGGCGAGGGTGTAGACCGGCTCTATGAGGTCATGGAGGCCGCCGGTCTGCCGCAGCCGGAATACAAAGTAGAGGCGTTCATGCTCTATGCCACGATTCGGAATACGAAGTTAGGCGGCAACTGTGGTGGCACCACACCAGTCACCACCACAGATAGCACCACAGACACCAGCACAGTCGCAACGATTTTGGCTTTCTGTGCGCAGCCTAAAAGCCGTGAAGAAATCATGACCATGTGTGGACTGAAAAACAAGAACCATTTTATTAAAGCACACCTCAAGCCCCTGCTGGAAAGCGGACAGCTTCGCATGACCATTCCCGACAAGCCCAACAGCCGCAATCAAAAATATGTTGCGGTTAAATCGGAGGACTGATATGTTCACCTATATTTCCATTGAAGAATTTGCGGACGGTGTGGTGAAAAACAACAAGGATACCAACCGCAAGGAGCTGATCGCCTCGCTGCGGGAGGCCCTTGCCGCCAAGAAAAGCGGCGCAAGGTGCATGATCTGCGGCGCACCCATCTGGGCGGCAGGCAGCGGCGTCACAGGGACGTACCTGTGCTTTACCTGCACCACCGGCGAGGCCGACGACAGCGATGACTACGAGATCGAATAAAGCACAAAGCGCGGAGCATATCGCCCCGCGCTTGCTGTGTAATATGGCGTTTCTGAAATTGCACAAAAATATAGCTTTTCAAAATGTTTTGCGCGTTTCTAAAAATGTATCACCCGTAAATCCTGTCCTGAATCGCGTAGCGCAGGACGTGGAGCTTTGCTAACAGCCACGTCGCCAGCATGGGCAGTCCGTAGGGGCTGATGAGGAACGCGATCACCAGCAGCCCCACGCCGTAGCTGACGGAATCCACGAAGATGATGAATAGTCCGAAGAAGCCGAGAATGGCGGCGGGGATGCAGAGGATGCCGCTGGACAGGCTGACGACGAACACGAAAAACCATGTGACGATGGCAAGCACCGCGAGGATGGGCGCAAAGAGGATTTTCAAAAGGAAACGCATATCAATATCCCTCCCGTTTCGTTTGTTTCTGCTTTCAGCATACAGAAAAGCGCTTTGCCCTGCAAGGATGCCGGACCGCAAAAAAGCAGGGGCGGCTTACTTCGCAGCAAGCCGCCCCGCATGGGATATATACCCCTTTATTTGATGGAGGCAAGCCGGGACAGGATACCGCTTGCCGCCTGCCAGATCCGCTCCTGATTTTGGAGTATATCCTCCATGTCCGCGGCGTAAACGCGCCCTGTTTCATGCACCCGCCGCGTGAGCTGATTGATGTTATTAGACGAATACCGCAGCAGCGACACCAGCTCCCGCAGCTCCGGCAGATCGAGCTTCACCACATAGCCGTCAATGGCCATTTTCCGAAGATATGCGCCCATGTTGGTCGTGCCGAGCTGCGCCATCTTCGCCTCGATCATCGCCCGTTCCTCCGGCGTCACACGGACTTTAAGCTGGATGTCCCGTTTCCGCTTCGCCATGTCACAGCTCCAAATCCTTCTTCTTTGCGGCAGGCTGCTTCTGCTCCGCCGAAGCCTGTTGCAGCTTGGAGCGGACGGAGGGACGCCGGAGGCTCTGGCTGCGATCCTCGTCCTTGCCGATCATGGCAAACACGCCCCTGCGGTCTTTGAGGGTCGTGAGGGCAAGGGAGGAAAAGGGCAGCAGCTTTTGCAGTGCCGCCGTGTCCTTCGCTCCGGCGCGCTCCATGAAGTCGCGGGACACCTCTGCCATGAAATGCGTCCCGTTTGGACTGTTGGGCTGCACAGGCTCTTGCAGCTTGCCCAGCAGCCGCGCCGCCTCCGCTTTGATCTCGTCGGCTGTGAGGGGCTGGCGCAGCCGCTGCTCGTGCCGCGCCTGTGTGAGAAACAGGTCCGTCAGGCCGGGATGTGAGCCTACCACAAACTGCACCGAGCGGTCGCTATCCATGCCGTCCCCGTTTTGATAAGCGGGGATGGTATTCGCCCAGCGCTTGTTGTCCCGTGAAATGCGTCCGTCGTAATCAAAATGGCGGACGGTGGCGGCGAGGACGTAGAGCATCCGCTCCTGCCCGAACTGCTCCGCCACCTGTCCCACCGCCGCAGTGTCAAGGCGGTTGTCATGGTAATTGTCCCGGATGGCGGCTTCAATGGCGTCCTTACAGCTCACATTGGCGCGGAAGGACGCGCGGTAAACGTCCAGCTCCCCATTCTCCCGCGCGTGGTCGGCGGGGTAGGGATAGACCGGCAGATCCCGGAGCTTTTTTGCTTCGTCCTTTGCCGTGTCCTCGATGCTGTCGCGGATCGTGTCCATGTAGCCGGTTTCCAGATCGGAGAACTTATCATAGAGGATCGCCATGGGCGAGGGGGACAGCAGCAGCGCCCGCGTTTCCGCCTCACTGAGCGTCAGCTCCTCCATGCTCATCAAAATATCCTCCCGCACGGTGTATTCATAGCTGTGATGGAGGATTTCCTCCGGGGGCTGGCCTTTCAGCCAGTCCCGGTATTTGTCCTGCTCCCGCGAGAGCTTGTCGTATAACGATTGCTGTAATGCCTCGTTCATATTCATCGTGCCTCCTGTTCGTGAGATTTTTTCTTTTCCCCAGCGCCGTGGACGCAGGGCGCTTTCAGCTTGCCGAGGACGGAGGGGCGTTTTGCCACCACCTTCTCCGCCGCCTGTTCCATGGGCGTCCGGTCGTCGATGTTCAGTTCCGCGTTCAGCTCCGCAAGCCGCGCGGATTTTTCCTTCAGCTCTGCCTCCTGCGGGAAGGGTTTTCCCAGCTCCGCCTTGGCCGTTGCAAGCTGCGCCTGCACGTTTTCAAGCCTGCCCTGCACCGTTTTGTACCGCTCCGGCATCTGGGCGAGGGCGTTGTCGATGCGGACGAGGTTGCCCCTTGCGTCCTTGCCCAGCTCTACCCGGTGGCTCATCCTGCCCTTGAGGGTGAGGATGAAGTCCTTGCCGAAGTTTTCCACGGTCAGCGACATAGAAAAGCCACGATAGCTGCCAATGGGAACGGGCTCCAAGCCCTTTGCGTCCTTGAACGCCTCCAGAATGGCAGCACCGGCATTGTCCTTATCGGTGAGGAAATCCCCCTTGACCTCCATGCCCGCAAAGCCGTCCTTCGGATGAGGATGGGCCTCCAGCGTTTTCATATCCGCCTCAAAGCCGGAGAGGAAGCCTTTGTTTTCCTCAATCTGCGCCGGGAAATGCCGCAGGATGTTGTCCTCCAAGCGGTACTGCTGGCTCTGGTGATTGGCCTTCATCAGCCGCAGCCGCGCCACGTCCACGTCAAGGTCCATCTTTTCACGGATACGCTCGTCTCCGGCGCACAGCGCCTTGATCTCGGCGTAGGAGAGCGCCGCCTCGTCAATGTCCTCACAGGAACGAACGGGAGATTTTGAAGTCATGATCTGAGAGATGAATTTCTGCTTATTTTCCACCGTCTGCCAGAGGTAGGCGTCGAATGTAGATTCCGTGACATAGCGGTAGATGTGTACCTCCTTGTTGCGGTTGCCCTGCCGGATGATGCGCCCGCTGCGCTGCTCCAGATCGCCCGGCCGCCACGGGCAGTCGAGGTCGTGGAGCGCCACAAGCCTGTCCTGCACGTTCATACCCGCACCCATCTTGAAGGTGCTGCCCATGAGGACGCGTACCTGACCGGAGCGGACTTTTGCAAACAGCTCCTTCTTTCGGACTTCCGTATTTGCCTCATGGATGAAAGCAATCTGCTCCCTCGGAATCCCACGGGCAACGAGCTTTTCCCGAATGTCGTCGTAGATGGTAAAGGGCGGATCTTCCGGTCCGGTTTCCGCGTCAATGGCAGCCTCCAGCGCGTGAAGCTCCGGACTGTCCGTGCCTTTCGCGGCGATCCTGCCGCTCTGCGCCGCCTTGCCCTTGGGAGTGGACAGGTCGCAGAACACGAGCTGCGTCAGCTTCTCTGCCTGCCCATCCTGCCAGATGCGGTGGATGTTGTCCACGCACAGATTGACCTTGCTGTTCGGGTCGTCCGGCAGGTCGGGGTTGATTACCCTCTGGTCAAGGCCCAGCTTGCGCCCGTCCGAGGTGATTTTCAGCATATTGTCCTCCGTGGGAGCAATCGCGCCGGAATGTACCTTGGCGGCACGTTCGGACAGCTCCTGCACCATCTGCTGTTGCAGCGCCGTGGGCTGTGTGACCTCGGTGTGATAGACGGCGGTGGGCGTGGGGAGGTTAAGCTGGTCGGCGGTCTTGATGTCCGCCGCCTCACGAAACAGGTTCATCAGCTCCGGCAGGTTAAAGAACTTGGCAAATCGGGTCCGCGCCCGGTAGCCCGTACCTTCCGGCGCAAGCTCGATGGCGGTGGTGGTTTCCCCAAAGGCGGAGGCCCAGCAGTCGAAGTGGGTCAGACTGTTGCGCTTGAGCATATCGTGCTGCAAATACCGCATCATGGTATATAATTCCGTCATGGAATTTGAGATGGGCGTACCCGTGGCGAAGGTGACGCCCTTGCCGTGGGTAAGCTCGTCGATATAGCGGCATTTGAGCAGCATATCCGAGGACTTCTGGGCGTCGGTGGTGGAAAGCCCCGCCACATTCCGCATTTTTGTGTAGAGGAACAAATTCTTAAAACTGTGCGCCTCGTCCACATAGAGCCGGTCTACGCCGAGCTGTTCAAAGGTCACAACGTCGTCCTTGCGGGCGGCGTCGTGGAGCTTTTGCAGCTTGGCCTTCAGATTTTTCTTGGTACGCTCCAGCTCCTTGATGGTAAAGCGCTCGGCGCGGCTGGCCTTGAGTTCCGAGATGCCGTCCTCGATCTCCCAGATCTGCTCCTGCAAGAGCCGTTCCTGCCGCTCTCTGGACACGGGGATGCGCTCAAACTGGCTGTGACCGATGATAACGGCGTCATAGTCGCCGGTGGCGATCCTTGCACAGAACTTCTTGCGGTTTCGTGTCTCAAAGTCCTTTTTGGTGGCGACAAGGATATTGGCGGAGGGATAGAGCCGCAGGAACTCCGACGCCCACTGCTCCGTCAGGTGGTTCGGCACCGCAAAGAGGGATTTCTGGCACAGGCCGAGGCGCTTTCCCTCCATGGCGGCGGCGATCATCTCAAAGGTCTTGCCCGCGCCCACCTCATGGGCAAGGAGGGTGTTGCCGCCGTAGAGGTCGTGGGCGATGGCATTGAGCTGATGCTCCCGCAGGGTAATCTCAGGATTCATGCCCGGAAAGATCAGGTGCCTGCCGTCGTACTCCCGGGGACGGGTGGAATTGAAGCGCTCATTGTAGAGCTGCACCAGCTCCCGCCGCCTGTCGGGGTCGCGCCAGATCCAGTCCCGGAATGCCTCTTTAATGGCCTGCTGCTTCTGCTGGGCGAGGGTGGTTTCCTTACTGTTGAGGACACGTTTTTCCTTGCCGTCCGCATCCCTGACGGTGTCGTAGATGCGCACGTCCCGCAGGTTCAGCGTATCTTCAAGGATTTTGTAGGCGTTGGCGCAGTCGGTGCCGTAGGTCATGCGGGCGTTGATGTCGTTGTAGGGGATGCTGTTCTTGCCGGAGATGTTCCACTCCGCCGTGAACTCTGAGTAGTTGACCTCCAAGGAGCGGCGGGCATACAGAGGCGGCTCCAGCAGCTCGAACATGAACTGCTGAATGTACTTTTTGTCGATCCACGTCGCGCCGAGGCGTACCTCGATTTCCGAAGCGTCCAAATCCTTGGGCTGTGCGGCGCGCAATGCCTCCACGTTGGGCAGATAGCCGGGACTGTCAACGGCGGCTTTCTCCGCCTCCCGCAGCTTTTGCCGCACGTTGCCGGAGAGGTATTCGTCCGCCGTCTGCCAGTCGCCGTAAACAGGGTCGAGGAAAATGACGCCGTTCAGCTCGTCGATGATGTCGTCCTCACTTTTGCCGGTGAGCTGGGACATATACGCCATATCCACGCGGGCTTTTTCCCCAATGGACAGGGCGAGGGCTTCTGCGGCGGTGTCCACGCTGGTGACGGACTGCCGCTGCCGGATGGTACGCTTGGTGAACATATCCGCCTTGCCCTTGAGCTTGGTCTTGTCCTCATCGTCCAGCATTTCAAGGGAGCAGAGCAGGTAGTAAGAGCTGTCGTCTGCAAAGGCGAGGGCGTTGCCCCGGCTGTTGATGAGGCCGTATTTTTCGGTGAAGCGGTCATAGAGGCGGTTGAGCCTTTGCTGTTCGGCGCGGATGGAAAGATCGTCGGATTCCCACATCTGGAGGTCGATGAGCCGGTGAACGCAGTCCCGCAGCTCCGCCATGCCCTTGACGCGCTCCTTTGCGGTGGCGTTCAGGTTGGGCTTGACCATGACGGAGTTCTCCCGGTAGTACACCTCACCGTCCACCACGGCATAGCTGTAATTCTTCACGTTGGGGTCTGCGGGAATGGTATCCTGTATGGTTTCGTTCTCACCAAGGTCAGGCAGCTCTGCGGCTTCGTACTTGCCGCCGATATTCTGAATGGCGTATCTGAGCTGCGTGGCAAGGTCCAAATCCTCATACGGTTCCACGGTAAAATCCTGCCTGCCGTACTGCGTGCTTTCCGAGGTCTGCCGCCCCAGCACCATCTCCGGGTGGTCGATGAAATACTGATTGATGGCAAAGCCGTCCGCGTTCGCTTCCGGGTTTCGCCAGATACCCGTGTGTACCCAATCGGGTTCGATCTCAATGGGTCTGTCCCGCTTTTGAAGAAAGATAATATCCGAAACGACATCCGTAC
>ERZ791603.1837-NODE-1837-length-14752-cov-3.409607_pt1 | contig 14752 bp, 9 predicted proteins | sample MGYA00509966_ERZ791603 | MGnify/ENA primary metagenome ERZ791603 (study PRJEB30046, sample SAMN00791931) | human gut metagenome | study: EMG produced TPA metagenomics assembly of the A metagenome-wide association study of gut microbiota in type 2...
CGTCTTCATATTGTTTGCGATGTCCCTGATGAACTTATTGATTTCACGTTTGAATGGAAAGGACTGAAGAAATTATGCGTGGCAGTCTCCTTTCGGTCAATAATAGCAGAACAAAAGAAAGAGCCAGAAATGACGGTCAGATATTATATCAGTTCTGCTGATTTAACCGCAGAGAAGTTCGCCACAGCAATCCGAAACCACTGGCACGTGGAGAATAAGCTGCACTGGCGTCTGGACGTGGTAATGAATGAAGACGACTGCAAAATAAGAAGAGGAAACGCCGCAGAATTATTTTCAGGGATACGGCACATCGCTATTAATATTTTGACGAATGATAAGGTATTCAAGGCAGGGTTAAGACGTAAGATGCGAAAAGCAGCCATGGACAGAAACTATCTCGCGTCAGTCCTTGCGGGGAGCGGGCTTTCGTAATCTTGCCCTGCCTGCTCACCTCCTCCAGGCACTTCCACTACATTATGACCTGCTCGGTGCCACCGCTCCTTTTCACTATGACGTTAACCTCCCCTCCTTGACACCATGCTTTTGTCTACATTCTACGCAAACGGCAACTTTTATAACCAGTGTAAAAATAACGTGCCGCAATAGTCATACCTATTAATGGTAAAAAGCTGTCACAATTCATAAAAAACCTTAATATACGCCACCCTAAACATAACCAGCGTTAATGTAAGGTTTTTGTGTGGACTGGCTTCTTGATGTTTTTGCAACCTGGCTCTACGGCTTAAAAGTAATCGCGATAACGTTAGCGGTCATCATGTTCATCAGCGGGCTGGACGATTTTTTTATTGATGTCGTCTACTGGGTACGCCGCATTAAACGCAAGTTGAGTGTTTATCGCCGCTACCCGCGAATGAGTTACCGCGAACTGTATAAACCAGATGAAAAACCGTTAGCGATTATGGTTCCGGCGTGGAATGAAACGGGCGTCATCGGCAATATGGCCGAGCTGGCGGCGACCACGCTCGACTACGAAAACTATCATATCTTTGTTGGCACCTACCCCAACGACCCCGATACTCAACGTGATGTTGACGAAGTGTGCGCTCGCTTTCCGAACGTGCATAAGGTAGTCTGCGCGCGTCCTGGTCCCACCAGCAAAGCCGACTGTCTGAACAACGTGCTGGACGCCATCACCCAGTTTGAACGTAGCGCCAATTTCGCTTTTGCTGGTTTTATTCTGCATGACGCCGAAGATGTGATTTCACCGATGGAATTGCGTCTGTTCAACTATCTGGTCGAGCGTAAAGATCTGATTCAGATCCCGGTGTATCCGTTCGAACGCGAATGGACGCACTTCACCAGCATGACTTACATTGATGAGTTTTCAGAGCTGCATGGCAAAGATGTTCCGGTGCGTGAAGCCCTCGCCGGACAAGTGCCCAGCGCAGGCGTCGGCACCTGTTTCAGCCGCCGCGCCGTGACCGCTCTGTTAGCTGACGGTGACGGTATTGCTTTCGACGTGCAGAGTCTGACTGAAGATTACGACATTGGTTTCCGCCTGAAAGAGAAAGGTATGACGGAAATTTTTGTCCGTTTTCCGGTGGTGGACGAAGCCAAAGAACGCGAGCAGCGCAAATTTTTACAGCACGCACGGACGTCAAACATGATCTGCGTGCGCGAATATTTCCCCGATACCTTTTCGACTGCAGTTCGACAAAAATCTCGCTGGATCATCGGCATTGTTTTCCAGGGCTTTAAAACCCACAAATGGACCTCCAGCCTGACGCTGAACTACTTTCTCTGGCGCGACCGCAAAGGGGCAATCAGTAACTTTGTCAGCTTCCTCGCGATGCTGGTGATGCTCCAGCTTTTGCTGTTGCTGGCGTATGAAAGTTTGTGGCCCAATGCCTGGCATTTCCTTTCTATTTTTAGCGGCAGCGCATGGTTAATGACCCTGCTGTGGCTAAACTTTGGCTTGATGGTTAACCGCATCGTGCAGCGGGTGATTTTCGTCACTGGCTACTACGGTCTGACGCAGGGGCTGCTATCTGTCCTGCGTCTTTTCTGGGGCAACCTGATTAACTTCATGGCCAACTGGCGCGCGCTAAAACAGGTACTTCAACACGGCGATCCACGTCGCGTCGCGTGGGATAAAACAACGCATGACTTCCCCAGCGTGACTGGCGATACCCGCTCGTTGCGCCCGTTAGGCCAAATTCTGCTGGAAAATCAGGTCATCACTGAAGAACAACTCGATACAGCACTGCGTAATCGCGTCGAAGGTCTACGCCTGGGCGGTTCAATGCTGATGCAGGGGCTGATTAGCGCCGAGCAGCTGGCACAGGCGCTGGCAGAGCAAAACGGCGTGGCGTGGGAATCCATCGATGCCTGGCAGATCCCGTCCTCGCTGATTGCCGAAATGCCAGCCTCCGTAGCGCTGCATTATGCAGTACTGCCGCTGCGTCTGGAAAATGATGAGTTAATTGTCGGCAGTGAAGATGGTATTGACCCGGTTTCGCTGGCGGCCCTGACGCGTAAAGTCGGACGCAAAGTGCGTTACGTCATTGTTCTGCGGGGACAAATTGTCACGGGGTTACGTCACTGGTATGCACGCCGACGCGGTCACGATCCGCGGGCAATGTTGTACAATGCGGTTCAGCATCAGTGGCTCACGGAACAGCAGACCGGTGAAATCTGGCGGCAATATGTGCCGCATCAGTTCCTGTTCGCCGAAATACTGACCACGCTCGGTCATATTAATCGTTCAGCAATTAACGTGTTGTTATTGCGCCATGAACGCAGTTCTCTGCCGCTCGGCAAGTTTTTGGTCACCGAAGGCGTTATCAGCCAGGAAACGTTGGATCGCGTCCTGACAATTCAACGCGAATTACAAGTTTCGATGCAATCACTATTACTCAAAGCAGGTTTAAACACAGAACAGGTTGCGCAACTGGAGTCCGAAAATGAAGGAGAATAACCTTAATCGCGTCATCGGATGGTCTGGTTTACTGCTGACGTCTTTATTGAGTACCAGCGCACTCGCAGACAATATCGGCACCAGCGCAGAAGAGCTGGGGCTGAGCGATTATCGCCATTTTGTTATTTATCCCCGTCTCGATAAGGCGCTGAAGGCACAGAAAAATAACGACGAAGCAACCGCCATCCGCGAATTTGAATATATACACCAGCAGGTGCCGGATAATATTCCGCTGACTTTATACCTTGCGGAAGCCTATCGCCATTTTGGTCATGATGACCGGGCGCGGCTGTTGCTTGAGGATCAACTGAAACGTCACCCAGGAGATGCCCGACTTGAGCGCAGTCTGGCGGCTATTCCGGTTGAAGTGAAAAGCGTTACGACTGTTGAAGAACTGCTTGCCCAGCAAAAAGCGTGCGACGCTGCGCCGACCCTGCGTTGTCGCAGTGAAGTCGGGCAGAATGCCCTGCGGCTGGCACAATTACCTGTCGCCAGAGCGCAACTGAACGATGCGACGTTTGCTGCATCGCCAGAAGGAAAAACGCTGCGAACCGATCTGCTGCAACGGGCAATCTACCTGAAACAATGGTCCCAGGCAGATACGCTATACAATGAAGCACGCCAGCAGAACACATTAAGCGCGGCAGAACGCCGTCAGTGGTTTGACGTGCTTCTTGCCGGGCAGCTGGACGATCGGATCCTGGCACTGCAATCACAGGGGATCTTCACCGATCCTCAGTCATATATTACTTACGCGACCGCGCTGGCTTATCGTGGCGAAAAAGCACGCCTCCAGCATTATCTCAATGAAAATAAGCCGCTGTTTACCACGGACGCACAAGAGAAAAGTTGGCTCTATCTGTTATCTAAATACAGCGCCAACCCCGTTCAGGCATTGGCGAATTATACGGTGCAGTTTGCCGATAACCGCCAGTATGTTGTTGGCGCGACGCTACCGGTGCTGTTAAAAGAAGGTCAGTACGACGCAGCGCAAAAACTGCTCGCCACCCTCCCCGCCAATGAAATGCTTGAGGAGCGTTATGCTGTCAGCGTGGCGACCCGTAACAAGGCTGAATCTCTGCGTCTGGCACGATTGCTGTATCAGCAAGAACCGGCAAATCTTACCCGCCTGGATCAACTGACCTGGCAACTGATGCAGAACGAGCAGTCACGCGAAGCTGCCGATTTATTGCTGCAACGCTATCCTTTCCAGGGCGATGCGCGTGTCAGCCAGACTTTAATGGCGCGACTGGCGTCTCTGCTGGAAAGTCATCCTTACCTGGCAACGCCGGCGAAGGTGGCGATTTTATCGAAACCCTTACCGCTGGCGGAGCAACGTCAGTGGCAAAGTCAGTTGCCGGGTATTGCAGATAATTGCCCGGCAATAGTTCGCTTGCTGGGCGATATGTCGCCTTCCTACGATGCTTCCGCCTGGAACCGTCTGGCAAAGTGTTATCGGGACACGCTACCCGGTGTGGCGCTGTATGCATGGCTTCAGGCCGAACAACGACAACCGAACGCCTGGCAACATCGTGCGGTAGCCTATCAGGCGTATCAGGTTGAGGACTACGCCACCGCACTGGCGGCCTGGCAGAAAATCAGTCTTCACGACATGAGCAATGAGGATCTGCTTGCTGCTGCCAATACCGCCCAGGCGGCAGGAAATGGTGCAGCTCGCGATCGCTGGCTACAACAGGCAGAACAACGTGGACTGGGAAACAATGCCCTCTACTGGTGGCTGCATGCGCAACGTTACATTCCTGGTCAGCCGGAACTCGCACTGAGCGATCTCACGCGCTCAATCAATATTGCCCCTTCTGCCAACGCTTACGTTGCGCGGGCGACAATTTATCGCCAACGTCATAATGTCCCGGCGGCGGTGAGTGATTTGCGCGCCGCGCTGGAACTGGAACCGAATAATAGCAACATCCAGGCAGCGCTTGGTTACGCCTTGTGGGATAGCGGTGATATCGCACAGTCGCGGGAAATGCTCGAACAGGCGCATAAAGGGCTTCCGGACGATCCGGCACTGATCCGACAACTGGCCTACGTGAACCAGCGTCTGGATGACATGCCTGCGACGCAGCACTACGCCCGGCTGGTGATTGATGACATTGATAATCAGGCGCTGATAACCCCACTGACCCCAGAGCAAAATCAGCAACGCTTCAATTTCCGCCGTTTGCATGAGGAGGTCGGTCGCCGCTGGACGTTCAGTTTCGATTCTTCTATCGGCTTGCGTTCCGGGGCAATGAGCACCGCTAACAATAATGTCGGCGGCGCAGCGCCAGGGAAAAGCTATCGTAGCTACGGGCAACTGGAAGCCGAGTACCGCATCGGACGCAATATGCTGCTGGAAGGCGACCTGCTCTCAGTTTATAGCCGCGTCTTTGCCGATACCGGAGAAAACGGGGTGATGATGCCGGTGAAAAATCCGATGTCCGGCACCGGTCTGCGCTGGAAGCCGCTGCGCGATCAGATCTTTTTCCTCGCCGTCGAACAGCAGTTGCCGCTGAACGGGCAAAATGGCGCATCCGATACCATGCTGCGCGCCAGCGCCTCATTCTTTAATGGCGGCAAATACAGCGACGAATGGCACCCGAACGGTTCAGGCTGGTTTGCCCAAAACCTGTACCTCGATGCGGCGCAATATATCCGCCAGGATATTCAGGCGTGGACGGCAGATTATCGCGTCAGCTGGCATCAGAAGGTAGCTAACGGACAGACTATTGAGCCTTACGCTCACGTTCAGGACAACGGCTATCGTGATAAAGGCACTCAGGGCGCGCAGCTTGGCGGAGTCGGGGTCCGCTGGAATATCTGGACCGGCGAGACGCACTACGACGCCTGGCCGCACAAAGTCAGTCTCGGCGTCGAGTATCAACATACCTTTAAGGCGATTAATCAACGTAACGGAGAGCGCAACAACGCGTTTCTCACCATTGGAGTGCACTGGTAAATGCGTAAGTTCATTTTCGTATTGCTGACACTGCTTTTGGTCAGCCCTTTTTCCTTTGCGATGAAAGGTATTATCTGGCAACCACAAAACCGAGATAGTCAGGTTACCGATACCCAGTGGCAGGGGCTGATGAGTCAGTTACGTTTGCAAGGCTTCGATACCCTGGTTTTGCAATGGACCCGTTACGGCGATGCATTCACCCAGCCAGAACAGCGCGCGTTATTGTTTAAGCGTGCCGCAGCTGCGCAACAGGCTGGCCTGAAGCTGATTGTCGGGCTGAACGCCGATCCGGAATTTTTTATGCACCAGAAACAGTCGTCCGCAGCGCTGGAAAGCTATCTTAATCGCCTGCTGGCTGCCGATCTCCAGCAAGCCAGATTATGGAGCGCCGCGCCTGGCGTAACGCCGGATGGCTGGTACATCAGCGCGGAAATTGACGACCTGAACTCGCGCAGCGAAGCTGCCCGTCAGCCTTTGCTAACATGGTTAAACAACGCGCAGCGGCTGATTAGCGATGTTTCAGCAAAACCGGTTTATATCAGTAGTTTTTTCGCCGGAAACATGTCGCCCGATGGCTATCGCCAACTGCTGGAACAAGTTAAAGCAACCGGCGTTAATGTCTGGGTACAGGATGGCAGCGGCGTGGATAAACTTACCGCTGAACAGCGTGAACGTTATCTACAGGCCAGCGCCGATTGCCAAAGTCCCGCCCCTGCCAGCGGCATTGTTTATGAACTGTTTGTCGCCGGCAAAGGCAAAACCTTTACAGCGAAACCGAAACCGGATGCAGAGATCGCCTCGCTGTTAGCGAAACGTTCCTCTTGCGGTAAAGACACTCTCTATTTCTCTCTGCGCTATTTGCCCGTCGCGCACGGCATTCTCGAGTATTAAATCTCCTCCAGGTAAGTCGGGTACGACCTGGCTTACCTCTTTCGCTCTCGTCAGAATTCCATCAAGATTAATTGCTAAAAAGCGTGCTAAAGAAAGAAGATCGTTATCGGCGAACGGGCCGATCACTCATGCAGGAAGCATAGATCCTTTGAGCGGAGTTTCTGATATCTGAGGAGTGCGAAATGCAATTGAGCAGCAGTGAACCTTGCGTGGTGATCCTGACCGAAAAAGAGGTAGAGGTAAGCGTCAATAACCATGCTACGTTTACCCTTCCGAAAAACTACCTGGCCGCCTTCGCGTGCAACAATAACGTCATTGAACTCTCAACGTTAAATCACGTATTAATCACCCACATCAACCGTAACATCATCAACGATTATCTGTTGTTTTTAAATAAGAACTTAACCTGTGTAAAGCCCTGGTCGCGGCTGGCAACCCCGGTTATTGCTTGTCATAGCCGTACACCGGAAGTGTTCCGGCTAGCCGCCAACCACAGCAAGCAGCAACCCAGCAAACCCTGCGAAGCGGAGTTGACGCGCGTATTGCTTTTTACCGTATTGTCTAACTTTCTTGAGCAATCGCGGTTTATTGCCCTACTGATGTATATCTTACGCAGCAGCGTCCGCGACAGCGTCTGCCGCATTATTCAAAGCGATATTCAGCATTACTGGAATCTGCGAATTGTCGCCAGTTCGCTATGTTTAAGCCCCAGCCTGCTCAAAAAGAAATTAAAAAACGAAAATACCAGCTATAGCCAGATTGTCACAGAGTGTCGTATGCGTTACGCCGTACAGATGTTATTGATGGATAACAAAAATATCACTCAGGTGGCGCAATTATGTGGCTATAGCAGCACGTCATACTTTATCTCTGTTTTTAAGGCGTTTTACGGCCTGACACCGTTGAATTATCTCGCCAAACAGCGACAAAAAGTGATGTGGTGAAGGGCAAAGCGGAAACGGATAAGACGGGCATAAATGAAGAAGAAATGGCGCGCCCTGCAGGATTCGAACCTGCGGCCCACGACTTAGAAGTTCCTAGAACGACATTTTAAGTCAACAAATTACCGCGCCATCTCTGCGCTCACACGTCCCACTACCTCAAAACATGTAAAGCCTTGCAAGCCATTGTGAGGCCTTATGTGTCTCAGTTTTGTCCCTCTTTTTTGTACTAAAAAACATAGCAATTGAGGATAAACCTCATGCTATTTTCGCTTATATGCCTTTAAAGGCATGGCGCTTAAATAGATAAAAACACCACAAAAGCATAAAAAACCACACAGTAAAACCGCAACATAAAACAATAACAGATAATTAAACCAAAAACAGATAGCGCATTGTGATAATCATTCAATACTAAACAAAATATAAACAGTGGAGCAATATGTGATTGACTCATTAAGTTAGATATAAAAAATACATATTCAATCATTAAAACGATTGAATGGAGAACTTTTATGCGGGCGAAACTTCTGGGAATAGTTCTGACAACCCCTATTGCGATCAGCTCTTTTGCTTCTACCGAGACTATATCGTTTACTCCTGACAACATAAATGCGGACATTAGTCTTGGAACTCTGAGCGGAAAAACAAAAGAGCGCGTTTATCTAGCTGAAGAAGGAGGCCGAAAAGTCAGTCAACTCGACTGGAAATTCAATAACGCTGCAATTATTAAAGGTGCAATTAATTGGGATTTGATGCCCCAGATATCTATTGGGGCTGCGGGCTGGACTACTCTCGGCAGCCGAGGTGGCAATATGGTCGATCAGGACTGGATGGATTCCAGTAACCCCGGAACCTGGACAGATGAAAGTAGGCACCCTGATACACAACTCAATTATGCCAACGAATTTGATCTGAATATCAAAGGCTGGCTCCTCAACGAACCCAATTACCGCCTGGGACTCATGGCCGGATATCAGGAAAGCCGTTATAGCTTTACAGCCAGAGGTGGTTCCTATATCTACAGTTCTGAGGAGGGATTCAGAGATGATATCGGCTCCTTCCCGAATGGAGAAAGAGCAATCGGCTACAAACAACGTTTTAAAATGCCCTACATTGGCTTGACTGGAAGTTATCGTTATGAAGATTTTGAGCTAGGTGGCACATTTAAATACAGCGGCTGGGTGGAAGCATTTGATAACGATGAACACTATGACCCAGGAAAAAGAATCACTTATCGCAGTAAAGTCAAAGACCAAAATTACTATTCTGTTGCAGTCAATGCAGGTTATTACGTAACACCTAACGCAAAAGTTTATGTTGAAGGCGCATGGAATCGGGTTACGAATAAAAAAGGTAATACTTCACTTTATGATCACAATGATAACACTTCAGACTACAGCAAAAATGGTGCAGGCATAGAAAACTATAACTTCATCACTACTGCTGGTCTTAAGTACACCTTTTAACGAAGTTAACCAGATTTTCTCCCCGGTGGTATTGTATAACCCCGGGGAATTTGTTTACAGTTACAAGTAGGCAATATCCACTAATTTTGTAAGCATTTAACCTATGTCATAACGTGTAATCTCTTACCGCAACACAAGACCTCAATATATTCAAATCTTATCTTTATTCCGATATTCAGAGACACAATGCGAAAAATAATTACTCATTTCAAAGTTGTTTTAACGTTACTTCTACCAGTAACCGTATCTGCCCAGCAGATACAGTGGCAATCCTGTATGGCCAGTCAATTCAACCACTGGTTTGGTGAGGAAAAACCGTCTCCTGACTTACTATGTGGTTATTTGTCTGTTCCATTAAAATATACAGACACAGGCGGAGATGCTTCTTATGAAAAAAAATCACAAGTCAAACTAGCGTTGACAAAATTGCCGGCAAAAAGCAAGCATAAAGGAAGTATCCTGATAATAAGTGGTGGTCCCGGGTTACCAGGCATAAATCCTTATATTAACTTTGACTGGCCAGTCACAAATCTTCGTGAGTCATGGGATATTATTGGATTTGATCCTCGAGGCGTCGGACAGTCCACTCCGACAATAAACTGCCGGCAATCAGATACAGAGACTCAGGAAAACATAACCGAAAAGCAACAAGTATTAAATAAAATTAATGCCTGTATCCATAATACCGGAGCCGAAGTCATTCGCCATATCGGCTCTAACGAGGCTGTATACGATATTGATCGTATTAGGCAAGCCTTGGGGGATAAACAACTGACAGCCGTGGCGTATTCGTATGGAACTCAAATTGCAGCCTTATATGCAGAACGTTTTCCCTACAACGTAAGATCTATCGTTCTTGATGGAGTCGTCGATATCGATGACCTGGAGGACAACTTCACATGGCAACTCAAACAGGCACAGAGTTATCAGGAAACGTTTGATCGCTTTGCATCCTGGTGTGCGCGTACAAAAAGTTGCCCGCTTTCTTCAGACAGAGATAAGGCAATAACTCAGTTCCATGAGCTATTATCAAAATTACATCACAAACCTTTATTAGACAGTAAGAGAGAAAATATATCTTCAGATGAACTCATATCATTAACAACAGACCTTCTGCTATGGCGTTCATCATGGCCAACCCTTGCAACTGCCATACGCCAGTTCTCTCAGGGGATTGTCAGTAATGAAATTGAAACTGCGCTCAGTGCTCCGATAGCCTCAGAAGAGTCAAGCGATGCTTCGGGGGTAATCCTCTGTGTAGATCAGGGGGATGAGCAATTAACACCAGAAGAGCGAAAATCCCGAAAAGACGCTCTTGCGAATGCCTTCCCGGCTATTAACTTTGACAATGGACGTTCCGATTCACCTGATTTTTGTGAATTATGGCCAATACATAGCGACCTGAACAAAACTCGCCTGAAAAATACTGTTCTGCCCTCTGGTTTACTGTTTATAGCACACAAATACGACCCAACAACGCCCTGGATTAATGCCCGTAAGATGGCAGAGAAATTTTCCAGCCCGTTACTAACAATAAATGGTGATGGGCATACATTAGCTCTCACCGGAGTTAATTTATGTGTAGATAAAGCAGTTGTACATCACCTGATCACTCCACAAAAAATAGAAAATATATACTGCCCAGGAAATTCTGAAGCAGAAATACAATAATTTCAAAATATTCCGCTATTTGCTCCCAATGCAAAACATATATTGCATTGGGAGCATATTCATATTTTTGTTATTATTGTATGAAATCGTCTCATGTACACGGTCCTTTTTTCGCCGAAAACTGATATTACTTTAATCAAAAGTTGACGTGCCAGATTCGAAGTAAATTTATAAAATATCAAATCAATATACATTTTGCACCTTCGAGATAGTAATGACTGTTACTGTAACATGAGTTACAAACAGCTTCATACCCAGAGCTACTGATGTATCAACTCGATTCAACAATACCCGATATTTATTCCATGCCTCCAGCAACGATCTTTCTTCCTCCGTTGCGATTTCCAGATCTACAGCATCCTGCAGTGGCGCAATATACTCACTGAATTCCTGGATGTAGAACTGTGTGGTGACGGTCTTCCAGCCATTCGGCTCCTGTTGTATCGAAGCATACCAGGCTATTTCAATATCGCTATGCTGCGGCAGCATTTAACCCCTTGTAATTCATCGCCATAATTGATTTAATTCACAAATAAAACTATAACATGGTGAAATTAATGAAAAAAAACACAGATGATGGGGCTAAAATTTACACACCACTTACCCTAAAGCTTTATGACTGGTGGGTTTTGGGAGTATCAAATCGGCTTGCATGGGGATGTCCTACAAAGGAACACCTTCTTCCACACTTTCTGGAACATTTAGGTAACAACCATCTGGATATTGGTGTTGGAACTGGGTTTTACCTTACTCACGTACCTGAGAGTAGTCTGATATCTTTAATGGATTTGAACGAAGCTAGCCTGAACGCGGCATCTACAAGGGCTGGGGAATCAAAAATTAAACATAAAATTAGCCATGATGTTTTTGAACCTTATCCCGCGGCGTTACATGGTCAATTTGATTCCATTTCCATGTTTTACCTTCTTCACTGCCTGCCTGGAAATATATCTACAAAAAGCTGTGTAATACGCAATGCGGCGCAGGCCTTAACTGACGATGGAACTCTATACGGAGCCACAATTCTTGGCGATGGAGTTGTGCACAATAGCTTCGGTCAAAAACTGATGCGCATTTACAATCAGAAAGGCATCTTTTCAAACACAAAAGATTCCGAAGAAGGCTTAACACATATACTCTCAGAGCATTTCGAGAATGTTAAAACCAAGGTTCAAGGTACTGTAGTAATGTTTTCCGCTTCAGGGAAAAAATAGCATCCAACCGCAGCACGTTCTTGCTTAAGACGTGCTGCGGCATAATCCCAATGATTACTCCCTGACAGGGTTCGTAGGCCACTCAATATCAGGTGCAGTTGATGTATCAACACGGTTCAGCAACACCCGATACTTTTTCCAGGCTTCCAGCAATGAGGTTTCTTCCTCCGTTGCGATTTCCAGATCTACAGCATCCTGAAGTGGCGCAATATGCTCACTGGCTATCTGCATCAGGTTGTTTTTTGTTTCTTCCGCCTCCCGGATCCGGAACAGTTTTTCTGCTTCCGTATCCTTCACCCAGGCTGTGCCGTTCCACTTCTGAAACTCCCCTTCCGGCGATAACCAGGTAACATTTTCCGGTAACGGACCGAGTTCAGAAATAAATAACTCGTCCCCTGACGCTACGTCATAAACCGTTTTACCCCGATGGTCTTCAACGAGATGCCACGATGCCTCATCACTGTTGAAAACAGCCACAAAGCCAGCAGGAATATCTGGTGGTGCAATATCGGTACTGTTTGCTGGCAGACCTGTATGAGGCGGAATATATGCGTCACCTTCACCAATAAATTCATTAGTTCCGGCCAGCAGATTATAAATTTTTATGGTCCGTGCTTGTTCACTCATTCTGAATGCCATTATGCAAGCCTCACAATATAGTTAAATGCGATGTTTTTGACGGTGTTTTCCGCGTTACCAGCAGCGTTAACGGTGATGGTGTGTCCATGTGAACCAATCGCAACGGAGTGCGTATGAGCACCAATACCGACAGTATGCGCGTGTGCACCTGCAGATGCTGCTGTGCCGGACAGTGAATGGCTATGATTACCATCTGTACTGGTATTCGCTAACCACCCCGTAGACATACCTACTGAGCCTTGTACACCCCAGGTATTTTGACCTGAGCTTGTATAACCATATTGATAAGTATCTTTAAAAACACTGGGGTTAAATCGACGGCCATCTCTATGGCTGTGATTACCAGCTGCATTCGTGCTGCCACTTAAACTATGGGTATGCGCACCAGTGTTATTCGTGGATTTAGTGCCGTAATCAAACGACGATGTGGTTTTCGTCCCCAAATCCGTACTGGATGCGCTGGCGCTGTGGGTATGCGATTTAATGCCATCCTGTTCCTGAGACAATACGGCACGACCACTGGCGGGCTTGCCCTTAATCGTCCAGCCACGCAAATCAGGGATCACGCCTGACGGATAAGCGGCAGCAAGTTTCGGGTAGGCAGATTTGTCAAAAGTCTGCCCCTGCATCAGGGCATAACCAGACGGAACGGTATCTGATGGCCACGGGATTGGTGCGCCGACTGGGTAGCTTTCTGGTGGAAGATTTTTCGAGGTATAAACTTCTGCCCAGTCTTCCTCAAAACCATAGCCATCTCTTGAAGAACGGTAGAACAGACCACCATTTCTGTAATGCGCCTTCATCTGCAGGGTCCGGCAACTTCCGACTCCGGTATAGAAGTTAACCAGAATATAGCTGTCGCCAGAGCGGGTGACATTGTAAGCGCCTGATTCGGCATTCCAGGGAACGCCACCATCCGCATCGGCATATGTATCCGTTGCCCTTCTGGCAAAAGCAGCCACATGCGCGGCGGTTAAAGTAATATCTTTGGAACCATCAAACTCAACACCAGAAACCCGTCTTGGCGTTTGCAGCTTTGTTGCTGTTAATGCATTACCGTTCAGACTTGCGGACAGTTTGGTTCCAATAACCAGTTCGCCGGTTGCGTTATCAATAGCAAACGGTCTTAATGTATTCCAGCCACCATAAACATCACCTTGATTGGTAAGCAGCAGGTAAGTTTTAGCGCCATCATTACGCCATAATGCCCCATACTCCCCACCTATCATTCGAATCTGATTACCACCACGCGCTACAATTTCGTCTGTGGCAAAAAGTTTTTTGCACGACAAGTTATCGTTAACGATTAACGAATGAGACTCATAAAAACCACGCCCACTCTTAAAATCAAGGATAACGTCCGCCGCGATACATTCAGTCGCCGGATTTGTTGCCCCAAACTTATAGGTCGTATCATTAACAACGAGATCAGCACCAGGTGCGGATATTGACAGGCCATCTTCGATAAACGCAAAAACAGGGAAAGCAGCGCCATCAACATAGAACACAGAGCGCAAATCATCGCCCTTATTACTCATCATTATTGAGTGGATGGCTCGTTCATTGTTTTGATATTGCCAGAACATTCCATAAGCATAACGCCCCCTGTCAGTCCAGCCACCAGGCATAACAAATCCGTTAAACTCGCAGTTATTCATCGGATCGCCTGCGGTTCGCGTTGCCGTGGTGATAATGACCCTTGATGCCAGTTCGCTTACTGAGCCAGCAGAACGCATAACAACAACAGGGTAATATTTTCCAGATATTGCACCTGCAGGAGCGTTAACCCGCACATAACGCATACCACGCTTATCAGCAAAGTCTGTTTTACTGACCGCGTTAATGTTGTTCAGGAAGCGTCCCTTATCGGGTATATCAGCGCCGTTCTGGTCTTTCTGCAGACGTTTCTCTGCATTGTCATAGGCTGATTTTACTGCCTTTGGCGTTGCCGCCAGCGTTTCAGACGTACTGTTGGTCGCACTGCTGAGCTGTACTATCCCCTTTTTCGTCGTACTTGCATCCTCAAGCGC
>ERZ791603.1861-NODE-1861-length-14595-cov-17.723796_pt1 | contig 14595 bp, 13 predicted proteins | sample MGYA00509966_ERZ791603 | MGnify/ENA primary metagenome ERZ791603 (study PRJEB30046, sample SAMN00791931) | human gut metagenome | study: EMG produced TPA metagenomics assembly of the A metagenome-wide association study of gut microbiota in type 2...
CTGGTGATTGATTCCACCGGGCTGAAGGTCTTTGGTGAAGGCGAATGGAAAGTCAGAAAGCACGGCAAAGAGCGCCGTCGTATCTGGCGAAAGTTGCATCTTGCTGTTGACAGCAACACACATGAAGTTGTCTGTGCAGACCTGTCGCTGAATAACGTCACGGACTCAGAAGCCTTCCCGGGCCTTATCCGGCAGACTCACAGAAAAATCAGGGCAGCCGCGGCAGACGGGGCTTACGATACCCGGCTCTGTCACGATGAACTGCGCCGCAAAAAAATCAGCGCGCTTATTCCTCCCCGAAAAGGAGCAGGTTACTGGCCCGGTGAGTACGCAGACCGCAACCGTGCCGTTGCTAATCAGCGGCTGAGCGGAAGCAATGCACGGTGGAAATGGACAACGGAATATAACCGTCGCTCGATAGCGGAAACGGCAATGTACAGAATGAAGCAGTTGTTGGGAGATTCACTGACGCTGCGTGACTACGATGGTCAGGTAGCGGAAGCTATGGCCATGGTGCGTGCGTTGAACAGGATGACAAAGGCTGGGATGCCAGAAAGCGTGCGTATTGCCTGAAAATCCAGCCAGCTACAGGGTCGTTCGCAAGAAATCTTATTTATTCAACAAAGCCTTGGCCTGTCCACGCTCTATAAAAAATTCCCCGCCTCAGTGACAAAAAATAAATTGTGTCATCCCTTAGCCAACCGGGACAAATAGCCTGACATCTCCGGCACAACTGAAAATATCACTCACCCATTAACCACGGAGTTAAACGGATGAGTGACTATCATCACGGCGTGCAGGTGCTGGAGATTAACGACGGCACCCGCGTCATTTCCACCGTATCCACTGCCATTGTCGGCATGGTCTGCACGGCCAGCGATGCGGATGCGGAAACCTTCCCCCTCAATAAACCTGTGCTGATTACCAATGTGCAGAGCGCAATTGCAAAGGCCGGTAAAAAAGGCACGCTGGCGGCATCGTTGCAGGCCATCGCTGACCAGTCAAAACCGGTCACCGTTGTCGTGCGCGTGGAAGACGGCACCGGTGATGACGAGGAAACGAAACTCGCGCGGACCGTTTCCAATATCATCGGCACCACTGACGAAAACGGTCAGTACACCGGACTGAAAGCCCTGCTGGCGGCAGAGTCGGTAACCGGTGTTAAACCGCGTATTCTCGGCGTGCCGGGACTGGACACCAAAGAGGTGGCTGTTGCACTGGCATCAGTCTGTCAGAAGCTGCGCGCTTTCGGGTATATCAGCGCATGGGGCTGTAAAACCATTTCCGAGGTGAAAGCCTACCGCCAGAATTTCAGCCAGCGTGAGCTGATGGTCATCTGGCCGGATTTCCTCGCATGGGATACGGTCAGCAGCACCACCGCCACCGCGTATGCCACCGCCCGTGCGCTGGGTCTGCGCGCTAAAATCGACCAGGAGCAGGGCTGGCATAAAACGCTGTCCAATGTCGGGGTAAACGGTGTTACCGGCATCAGTGCCTCTGTATTCTGGGATTTGCAGGAGTCCGGCACTGATGCTGACCTGTTGAACGAGTCAGGTGTCACAACGCTGATTCGCCGTGACGGTTTCCGCTTCTGGGGTAACCGTACCTGCTCTGATGACCCGCTGTTCCTCTTTGAAAACTACACCCGCACCGCGCAGGTGCTGGCCGACACGATGGCTGAGGCGCACATGTGGGCGGTGGACAAGCCCATCACCGCAACGCTGATTCGCGACATCGTTGACGGCATCAATGCCAAATTCCGTGAGCTGAAAACAAACGGCTATATCGTGGATGCGACCTGCTGGTTCAGCGAAGAATCCAACGATGCGGAAACCCTCAAGGCCGGAAAACTGTATATCGACTACGACTATACCCCGGTGCCTCCTCTCGAAAACCTGACCCTGCGCCAGCGTATTACCGATAAATACCTGGCAAATCTGGTCACCTCGGTTAACAGCAATTAAGGAGCCTGACCGATGGCAATGCCGCGCAAACTCAAGTTAATGAACGTCTTTCTGAACGGCTACAGCTATCAGGGCGTTGCAAAGTCCGTCACGCTGCCAAAACTGACCCGTAAGCTCGAAAACTATCGCGGTGCGGGGATGAACGGCAGCGCACCGGTAGACCTCGGCCTTGATGACGATGCGCTGTCAATGGAGTGGTCGCTCGGGGGCTTCCCGGATTCGGTTATCTGGGAGCTTTACGCCGCAACCGGCGTGGATGCCGTGCCGATTCGTTTTGCAGGCTCTTACCAGCGCGACGATACCGGCGAAACGGTGGCCGTCGAAGTGGTCATGCGTGGCCGTCAGAAAGAAATCGACACCGGTGAGGGTAAACAGGGAGAAGACACCGAGTCGAAAATCTCCGTGGTCTGCACCTATTTCCGGCTGACGATGGACGGTAAGGAGCTGGTCGAAATTGACACCATCAACATGATTGAGAAGGTGAACGGCGTCGACCGGCTGGAGCAACACCGCCGCAATATCGGCCTGTGATTTTCATCCGGTCAGCCAGGCTGACCGGTTAACCCCCGATTCAGAAGTGAGAAAACCATGAACAAAGAAAATGTGATTACCCTGGACAATCCGGTCAAGCGTGGTGAGCAGGTTATCGAACAGGTCACGCTGATGAAACCCAATGCCGGGACGCTGCGCGGTGTCAGTCTGGCTGCGGTCGCGAACTCTGAAGTCGATGCACTGATTAAGGTGCTGCCGCGCATGACGGCACCGATGCTGACCGAGCAGGAAGTCGCCGCGCTGGAACTGCCTGACCTTGTGGCGCTGGCCGGTAAGGTGGTCGGTTTTTTGTCGCCGAACTCGGTGCAGTGACGTTTCCGAAAAATCTCTCGGTCGATGACCTGATGGCGGATGTGGCAGTGATATTTCACTGGCCGCCATCAGAACTATATCCCATGAGCCTGACCGAACTCATCACATGGCGCGAAAAGGCGCTCCGGCGAAGCGGAAACACGAATGAGTAACAATGTAAAATTACAGGTATTGCTCAGGGCTGTTGACCAGGCATCCCGCCCGTTTAAATCCATCCGCACAGCGAGCAAATCGCTGTCGGGGGATATCCGGGAAACACAAAAATCACTGCGCGAGCTGAACGGTCAGGCATCCCGTATTGAGGGATTTCGCAAGACCAGTGCACAGCTCGCCGTGACTGGTCATGCACTTGAAAAGGCTCGGCAGGAGGCCGAAGCCCTTGCCACACAGTTTAAAAACACCGAACGTCCGACCCGTGCTCAGGCGAAAGTGCTGGAATCCGCAAAGCGTGCGGCGGAGGACTTACAGGCGAAATATAACCGCCTGACGGATTCCGTTAAACGCCAGCAGCGGGAACTGGCCGTTGTGGGAATTAATACCCGCAATCTTGCACATGATGAGCAGGGACTGAAAAACCGTATCAGTGAAACCACCGCACAGCTTAACCGGCAGCGCGACGCGCTGGCGCGTGTCAGTGCGCAACAGGCAAAACTTAACGCAGTCAAACAGCGTTATCAGGCCGGAAAGGAACTGGCCGGAAATATGGCCTCAGTAGGCGCTGCCGGTGTGGGGATTGCGGCGGCGGGAACGATGGCCGGAGTTAAGTTGCTGATGCCCGGTTATGAGTTTGCGCAGAAAAACTCAGAATTGCAGGCCGTGCTCGGAGTGGCAAAAGACTCCGCCGAAATGACCGCACTACGCAAACAGGCGCGCCAGCTCGGCGACAATACCGCCGCCTCGGCGGATGATGCGGCCGGTGCACAGATAATCATCGCGAAAGCGGGTGGGGATGTTGATGCCATTCAGGCGGCAACGCCGGTCACGCTGAATATGGCGCTGGCGAACCGCCGCACGATGGAAGAAAACGCCGCCCTGCTGATGGGGATGAAATCCGCCTTTCAGCTTTCAAACGATAAGGTCGCTCATATCGGGGATGTTCTCTCCATGACGATGAACAAAACCGCCGCCGATTTTGACGGCATGAGCGATGCGCTGACCTATGCCGCACCTGTGGCAAAAAATGCCGGTGTCAGCATTGAAGAAACCGCCGCAATGGTCGGGGCGCTGCATGATGCAAAAATCACAGGCTCAATGGCGGGGACGGGAAGCCGTGCCGTGTTAAGCCGCCTGCAGGCACCGACGGGAAAAGCATGGGATGCACTCAAAGAGCTTGGAGTGAAAACCTCAGACAGCAAGGGAAACACCCGGCCAATATTTACCATTCTGAAAGAAATGCAGGCCAGTTTTGAGAAAAACCGGCTCGGTACTGCCCAGCAGGCTGAATACATGAAAACTATTTTCGGGGAGGAGGCCAGCTCAGCCGCCGCCGTGCTGATGACTGCCGCCTCAACCGGAAAGCTGGACAAACTGACCGCTGCGTTTAAAGCCTCAGACGGGAAGACCGCCGAGCTGGTAAATATCATGCAGGACAACCTCGGCGGTGACTTTAAAGAGTTTCAGTCCGCTTATGAGGCGGTGGGGACTGACCTGTTTGACCAGCAGGAAGGCGCACTGCGTAAGCTCACGCAGACGGCCACAAAGTATGTGTTAAAACTCGACGGCTGGATCCAGAAAAACAAATCACTGGCGTCAACCATCGGCCTCATTGCCGGTGGCGCACTGGCGCTTACTGGCATCATCGGTGCCATTGGTCTTGTAGCCTGGCCGGTTATCACCGGCATCAATGCCATCATTGCTGCAGCAGGCGCAATGGGGGCAATTTTCACGACGGTTGGCAGTGCCGTTATGACGGCCATCGGGGCGATTAGCTGGCCGGTAGTGGCCGTGGTGGCCGCCATTGTCGCCGGAGCGTTACTTATCCGTAAATACTGGGAGCCTGTCAGCGCATTCTTTGGCGGTGTGGTGGAAGGGCTGAAAGCGGCATTTGCGCCGGTGGGAGAACTGTTCACGCCACTTAAGCCGGTGTTTGACTGGCTGGGTGAAAAGTTACAGGCTGCGTGGCAGTGGTTTAAAAACCTGATTGCCCCGGTCAAAGCCACCCAGGACACCCTGAACCGTTGCCGTGACACGGGGGTCATGTTCGGGCAGGCACTGGCTGACGCGCTGATGCTGCCGCTTAATGCGTTCAACAAATTACGCAGCGGCATTGACTGGGTACTGGAAAAGCTCGGGGTCATCAACAAAGAGTCAGACACACTTGACCAGACAGCCGCCAGAACTCATGCCGCCACGTATGGCACCGGTGGTTATATTCCGGCGACCAGCTCTTATGCAGGTTATCAGGCTTATCAGCCGGTTACGGCACCGGCTGGCCGCTCTTATGTAGACCAGAGTAAAAACGAATATCACATCAGCCTGACGGGTGGTACTGCGCCGGGGACACAGCTTGACCGCCAGTTACAGGATGCGCTCGAAAAATACGAGCGGGATAAACGTGCGCGCGCCCGTGCCAGCATGATGCATGACGGTTAAGGAGGTGATGAAAAATGATGCTCGCGTTAGGGATGTTTGTTTTTATGCGCCAGACGCTGCCACACCAGACCATGCAGCGTGAATCAGATTATCGCTGGCCGTCAAATTCCCGTATCGGTAAACGGGATGCCTACCAGTTTCTCGGTGTGGGTGAGGAAAACATGACGCTGGCCGGTGTGCTTTATCCCGAACTGACCGGCGGCAAGCTGACGATGACCACGCTCAGGCTGATGGCAGAGGAGGGACGGGCGTGGCCGTTGCTGGATGGCACCGGCATGATTTACGGCATGTATGTCATCAGCAGGGTGAGTGAAACAGGGAGTATTTTCTTTGCAGACGGCACACCCCGGAAAATTGATTTTACGCTGTCACTCACCCGCGTTGATGAATCACTGGCCGCGCTTTATGGCGATATCGGTAAACAGGCGGAGTCGCTCATTGGTAAGGCCGGTAGTCTGGCGACCAGATTCACGGGGATGACGGGGGCGGAATAATGCTGGATGCGCTGACATTTGATGCAGGCAGTACGCTGACGCCGGATTACATGCTGATGCTCGACAGCAGGGATATTACCGGCAATATCAGCGACCGTCTGATGAGCATGACCCTGACGGATAACCGGGGCTTTGAGGCTGACCAGCTTGATATTGAACTGAACGATGCCGACGGGCAGGTCGGGCTGCCGGTTCGTGGCGCTGTCCTGACGGTGTATATCGGCTGGAAGGGTTTTGCCCTGGTATGCAAAGGGAAATTCACCGTTGATGAGGTTGAACACCGGGGCGCACCGGATGTGGTCACCATCCGCGCCCGGAGTGCAGATTTTCGCGGGACGCTCAATTCCCGCCGGGAAGGCTCCTGGCATGACACCACGCTCGGTGCGATTGTTGAAGCGATAGCCACCCGTAACAGGCTGGAAGCCAGTGTCGCTCCGTCACTGGCCGGAATTAAAATCCCGCACATCGACCAGTCGCAGGAGTCCGATGTGAAATTCCTGACCCGTCTTGCTGAACGCAACGGCGGCGAGGTGTCGGTAAAAATGGGAAAACTGCTGTTTCTCAAAGCGGGGCAGGGGGTGACGGCCAGCGGTAAAAAAATCCCGCAGATTACCATCACCCGCAGCGACGGCGACCGTCATCATTTTGCGATTGCTGACCGTGGAGCCTATACCGGCGTAACGGCAAAGTGGTTACACACCAAAGACCCGAAACCACAAAAGCAGAAGGTAAAACTGAAACGCAAAAAGAAAGAAAAACACCTGCGCGCACTGGAGCACCCGAAATCAAAACCGGTCACGCAGAAGAAAGCGCCAAAAGTACCTGAAGCGCGCGAAGGTGAATACATGGCCGGTGAGGCTGACAACGTTTTTGCACTGACCACGGTATATGCCACGAAAGCACAGGCCATGCGCGCCGCTCAGGCGAAGTGGGATAAACTGCAACGGGGTGTGGCGGAGTTCTCCATCATCCTGGCTACCGGTCGTGCAGATATTTACACGGAAACACCGGTCAGAGTGTCAGGCTTTAAGCGCGTCATAGACGAGCAGGACTGGACAATCACTAAGGTGACACATTTTCTGAATAATAGCGGCTTCACGACGTCCTTAGAGCTTGAGGTCAGGCTTTCTGATGTGGAGTACGAAACAGAAGATTATGAGTGATGTCTTTTGTTTATCTGTTTGTTTTGTAAGGATAAATTAACTAAAATGGCACTATCAACAAAACCGGAAGAGGTGCTCGCGATGTTTCATTGTCCTTTATGCCAGCATGCCGCACATGCGCGTACAAGCCGCTATATCACTGACACGACAAAAGAGCGTTATCACCAGTGTCAGAACGTGAATTGCAGCGCCACGTTCATCACCTATGAGTCGGTACAGCGATACATCGTGAAGCCGGGAGAAGTCCACGCCGTAAGGCCGCACCCGTTGCCGTCAGGGCAGCAAATTATGTGGATGTAATTACAAACAGAAAGCCCCTCAGTCGAGGGGCTTTCTGTTTTGGGGAATATTCTTCATTAAAAGTAGTGGATCACGTTTAATAAACTATGTTTATCATATACTTAAAAGTAACTTTTTAAAGTTGGACAGGTTGGTGGAAAATGGAAAAAGTTATAATTGAGCTTGATAATCGTTGGGAGTTAGCTGATTTCGCGGTCTTAACGAAAGAGTATTTGCAGCTATATGGTTTTTTTTATGGCCTAAAAGGAGGATCAAGAGGATATTCAACAATGCCTTGGGAGGGTGGGCACAGTGTAGTGAACTTTTTTAGAGGGGCTTACAGTGCGACTCCACCAGATTTACGTCCTGTAGTGAAAAAAATTCAGTATGCCTCTCCTGGCTTTATTGAATTGTCTGCTCTTATTGATATCTCTTGGCAGATTGCTGAGTTAGTTACTGCTGTTGGTGGAAGTATTCTGGCTGCCAACAAAGTTTACGATCAGGTGATGCGTACATATCGACAAAGAGAATGGGCAAAGTTGAAATCAGAGAAGCTGCGTATACAGAATCAAATTAAAGAGATTGAACTTGTTTCTGACGCAGTTAAATCACTTGAATCTGTGATGGCACTTAGTGAAGAACAACGTAAAAACTTGGTTCAATTATCGGGGGCAGATGAACTGGTTCAGTTAAAGATACTTTTGGCTGTTTACCGACGGTTATCTCCTCTTGTTGAGTTGCAAAACAGCGGGAAAGCTAATTTTTCTGCAGGGAAAAATAAAAATTTAAAAGCGTCCGATTAAACGGACGCTGAACGATGTGGACGCTATGTGGACAGCGGCTGACATAAATCCATTTATATCATCAGGTTAGGTGCTTTTTTGTGACACCATCCCTGTCTTCCCCCACATGATGTGGGGGTTTTTTTTGCCCTTTTTACGGTAAATCAACTCCTTCGCCTATCCCGTGAGCGTCACAAGTTCGGGTTATACTAAGCGCATTGCAGGAGAAGGAGCCTATATGAATCAATCTTATGGCCGGTTGGTCAGTCGCGCCGCTATCGCCGCGACGGCTATGGCCTCCGCGTTACTTTTGATCAAAATTTTTGCGTGGTGGTATACCGGTTCTGTCAGTATTCTGGCTGCGCTGGTGGATTCGCTGGTGGACATTGCCGCCTCGCTGACCAACCTGCTGGTGGTTCGCTATTCGCTACAGCCTGCTGATGAAGAACATACCTTTGGTCATGGCAAAGCGGAGTCGCTGGCGGCGCTGGCGCAAAGCATGTTTATCTCCGGCTCGGCGCTGTTCCTGTTTCTCACCGGCATTCAGCACCTGGTGCGTCCGGAGCCGCTGCAGGCCGCCGGCGTCGGGGTCGTCGTCACATTGATCGCCCTCGTTAGTACGCTGGCGCTGGTGACTTTCCAGCGCTGGGTGGTGCGAAAAACCCAGAGCCAGGCGGTGCGGGCGGATATGCTTCATTATCAGTCTGATGTTATGATGAACGGCGCCATTCTGGTGGCGCTGGGCCTCTCCTGGTACGGCTGGCATCGCGCCGACGCGTTGTTTGCCCTGGGGATTGGCATCTATATTTTATATAGCGCGCTGCGGATGGGCTATGAGGCGGTTCAGTCACTACTCGACCGCGCCTTGCCTGACGAGGAGCGTCAGGACATTATCACCATCGTGACCGCATGGCCCGGCATCCGCGGGGCGCACGATCTACGAACGCGGCAGTCAGGGCCGACCCGCTTTATTCAGATTCATTTGGAAATGGAAGATAACCTCCCGCTGGTGCAAGCCCACGTGATTGCAGACCAGGTGGAGCAGGCGATTCTGCGCCGTTTCCCGGGGTCCGATGTCATTATCCATCAGGATCCCAGCTCTGTGGTGCCAGCGGCGCAGCAGGGCTTTTTTGAGCGTTAGGTTATAGTCTGTAAACTCGATGTAAAAATGTGGGGCAGATCGGCATTTTTTGTATAAATTACCGCCGTTTGGTCTGACCTGAATCAATTCAGCTTGAGGCGTTTGATATACTATTGTCATTAGCGTCGTGCACTCCTGGTGAGGGAGCGCTTCAGGCAACAGAATTATTTTTTGCTTCCTAAGTTCAGAGGTAGTCATGATTAAGAAAATCGGTGTGTTGACAAGTGGCGGTGATGCGCCGGGCATGAACGCAGCAATTCGTGGCGTTGTGCGCGCGGCATTAACGGAAGGTCTGGAAGTTTTTGGAATCTATGACGGTTACCTCGGATTGTATGAAGACCGTATGGTTCAGCTCGACCGTTACAGCGTTTCCGACATGATCAACCGCGGCGGTACCTTCCTGGGCTCCGCTCGCTTCCCGGAATTCCGCGAAGAACACATCCGCGCTGTGGCTATCGAAAACATGAAGAAGCGCGGCCTGGACGCGCTGGTGGTTATCGGCGGTGACGGTTCCTATATGGGGGCGATGCGCCTGACCGAGATGGGCTTCCCATGCATCGGCCTGCCGGGCACCATCGACAACGATATCAAAGGCACTGACTACACCATCGGCTTCTTTACTGCCCTGAGCACCGTGGTGGAAGCGATTGACCGTTTGCGCGACACCTCCTCTTCGCACCAGCGTATCTCCGTGGTGGAAGTGATGGGCCGTTACTGTGGCGACCTGACCCTGGCGGCGGCGATTGCCGGCGGCTGTGAGTTCATCATGGTGCCTGAAGTGGAATATACCCGTGACGATCTGGTGGCAGAAATCAAAGCCGGTATCGCGAAAGGGAAAAAACACGCTATCGTGGCCATCACCGAGCACATGTGCGACGTTGACGAGCTGGCAAGCTACATCGAGAAAGAGACTGGCCGTGAAACTCGCGCCACCGTCCTCGGCCACATTCAGCGCGGCGGTTCCCCGGTTCCTTACGACCGCATCCTGGCTTCCCGCATGGGCGCCTATGCGATTGAGCTGCTGCTGCAGGGCCATGGCGGCCGTTGCGTCGGCATCCAGAACGAGAAGCTGGTGCACCACGACATCATCGATGCCATCGAGAACATGAAGCGTCCGTTCAAGAACGACTGGCTGGATTGCGCGAAGAAACTGTACTAAGTTACGCGCCGGATAAACAAAAGGCCTTCTCATGGAGAAGGCCTTTTTTATGGCGGAAGGTTTATTCGATATCCAGCGGGTCTTCCGACAGGATCATCCCGGTGTTATCGGCATACAGATGGTCGCCGGAGAAGAAAGTCACCCCGCCGAAATTGACGCGCACGTCGCTTTCGCCGATGCCTTCGCCAGCCGCGCCGACCGGAATCGCCGCCAGCGCCTGAATACCAATGTCCAGTTCCTCAAGGTCGTCAACCTGGCGCACCGCGCCATAGACCACCAACCCTTCCCATTCATTCTGGACGGCCAGACGCGCCAGGTCTGCGTCAATTAACGCGCGTCGTACTGAGCCGCCGCCGTCGATCAGGAGAATATGACCACGGCCATTCTGCTCGAGCAGATCGTAGAGCAACCCGTTATCCTCGAAACATTTAACCGTAATGATCTGTCCACCAAACGACGACCGTCCTCCAAAGTTAGAGAACAGCGGTTCCACGACGTTGACATCTTCCTGGTAGATGTCACAAAGCTCGGAAGTATCGTATTTCATAGGCTTAACGTTCAGTTGCTGCGAGAGTTTTTAGTATATCCCGCGAATCGCATTGTTGGCAAAATCATCAATTGTTAATTGATATTTGTCAGTTAAGCCATCAGCTTACTGGCAATAATTCCGATAACAAACAGCAGGTTGGTCAGTAAGGCCCCTTTGACCGTCTTTTCGAGCATTGGCCGCATCGCCAGCGGATCGGATTCGCGCAGGACGTAGCGCGCCTGTTTCACCAGCAGCGGCGTGGCGAGAATAAACAGCCAGCCCCAGGCTGAATGCAGCGCCAGCAGGTTAAACAGCGCCAGACACAGCAGGGCGCCGAGCAGCAGGCAGGCATGATAGCGGCGGGCATTGACCGGGCCCAGGCGCACGGCGAGGGTGTTCTTCCCGTTCTGCCGGTCGCTGTCGATATCGCGCAGATTATTGATGTTCAGCACGGCGGTCGCCAGCAGACCGCAGGCTGTCGCCGGCAGAAAAATGGCCGCTTCCACATTATGGGCTTGCAGATACCAGCTGCCGAGGACGCTCAGCCAGCCGAAGAAAACGAGTACTGAGATATCACCCAGACCAATATATCCATACGGACGGGTGCCCACCGTGTAGGTGATGGCGGCCACGATAGACAGGCCTCCCAGGGCGAGGAAGCCGATGAAATCGCCGACGCTCTGCCAGGCGGCGCACAGCAGCGCCAGACCAAACAGGCAGATGAGTACGACGGTGACGATCAGGGCGCGCTTCATCTGCTGGGGGGTAATCACCCCTTTCTGCATCCCGCGCAGCGGCCCGATGCGATCCGGTTTATCACTCCCCTTAACCGCGTCGCCGTAGTCATTGGCGAGGTTGGAAAGAATTTGCAGCAAGCCGGCGGTGATCAGCGCCAGCAGGGCAACCCAGGGATCAAAATGGCCCTGCTCCCAAGCAAGGACGGTGCCAACAATAATCGCGGCAAATGCCAGCGGTAACGTTTTAGGACGCAGGCTTTCCAGCCACGCCTGTGAACGGCTGATATCAGTCATAGTTATTTTAGCCAATAAAAATGGGGGCGATAGCCCCCATCAACAGTGATGAAAATGCATTGCACCGGATTATAGGATAAAACGGCTCAGATCTTCATCTGCCACCAGAACATCCAGGTGTTTACTCACATATTCGGCATCAATAGTGACGGTCTGGCCGTTCATCTCGCTGGCATCATAGGAGATATCTTCCACCAGGCGCTCCAGCACGGTGTGCAGGCGACGCGCACCGATGTTCTCGGTGGTTTCGTTTACCTGCCATGCGGCCTGGGCGATGCGCTTGATGCCGTCTTCGGTGAATTCGATGTTCACCCCTTCGGTCGCCATCAGCGCCTTGTACTGCACGGTGATGGAGGCATTCGGCTCGGTCAGGATGCGCTCGAAGTCGTGGGTGGTCAGCGCCTTCAGCTCAACGCGGATCGGCAGACGCCCCTGCAGTTCCGGGATCAGATCGGATGGGCTGGCCACCTGGAATGCGCCGGAGGCGATAAACAGGATGTGGTCGGTCTTGACCATCCCATGTTTGGTGGAGACGGTGCAGCCTTCCACCAGCGGCAGCAGGTCGCGCTGTACGCCTTCGCGGGAGACGTCCGGGCCGGAGGTGTTGCCGCCGCGCTTACAGATTTTGTCGATTTCGTCGATAAAGACGATACCGTGCTGCTCTACAGCGTCGATGGCTTCCTGCTTCAGCTCTTCCGGATTGACCAGTTTGGCCGCTTCTTCTTCAATCAGCAGCTTCATCGCGTCTTTGATTTTCAGCTTACGCGGTTTCTGCTTCTGGCCGCCGAGGTTCTGGAACATAGACTGCAGCTGGCTGGTCATCTCTTCCATGCCCGGAGGGGACATGATTTCAACGCCCATCGGCGCCGCAGCGAGATCGATTTCAATCTCTTTATCGTCCAGCTGGCCTTCACGCAGTTTTTTACGGAACGCCTGGCGCGCTGCAGACGGTTCCTGCGACGGCTCAGTCTGGCCCCAGTTGTTCTTCGCCGGTGGGATCAGCACGTCAAGCACGCGCTCTTCCGCCAGCTCTTCCGCGCGGTAACGGTTCTTATCGATGGACTGCATGCGAACCATTTTGATCGCCGCATCGGTCAAATCGCGGATGATGGAGTCCACTTCTTTACCGACATAGCCCACTTCGGTGAACTTCGTCGCTTCAACTTTGATAAACGGCGCGTTAGCCAGTTTTGCCAGACGACGGGCGATTTCGGTTTTACCGACGCCGGTTGGGCCGATCATCAGAATGTTTTTCGGCGTGACTTCATGACGCAGCTCTTCGTTAAGCTGCATCCGACGCCAGCGGTTACGCAGGGCGATAGCAACAGAACGCTTGGCGGCGTCCTGACCGATAATGTGTTTGTCCAGTTCGCTGACAATTTCGCGTGGGGTCATTTCAGACATGGGAGATCCTTACGCTTTAGAAGGTAATTCTTCGATGGTGTGGAAATGGTTGGTATAGATGCAGATATCACCTGCAATATCCAACGCTTTCTCGGCGATGTCGCGCGCGCCCATATCGGTATTTTCCAACAGCGCGCGGGCCGCGGCCTGGGCGTAAGGACCGCCGGAGCCGATAGCAATCAAATCGTTTTCCGGCTGTACCACGTCACCGTTACCGGTGATGATAAGCGACGCGTTTTCGTCCGCGACGGCCAGCAGCGCTTCCAGTTTGCGCAACATCCGGTCAGTTCGCCAGTCTTTGGCCAGCTCAACGGCGGCCTTCACCAGATGGCCCTGGTGCATTTCCAGTTTACGTTCAAACAGTTCGAACAGCGTGAAGGCGTCGGCGGTGCCGCCAGCGAAACCGGCAATCACTTTGTCGTTGTACAGACGACGCACTTTCTTCACATTGCCCTTCATCACGGTGTTGCCCAGCGTGGCCTGGCCATCACCGGCAATAACAACATGGCCGTTACGGCGAACACTTACAATTGTAGTCACGAGCAGACCCCTTGGTTGCAAAAGCGGAACAGGGGCCCCGCGCTGTCCGCGGGGCCGAATGCAATTATAGATGGGGGGGATTTTGAGGGTTTCAACCCCTGGCGGCGAGACGAATGCAGTTCGCGTGTCCAGCCATCTTCAGGCGGGTGATCATCTCGTTGGCGCTTTCTTTGCCTTTCAACGGGCCAATAACCACGCGGTTCCAGCCGTTGTTAGTGGTAATGTGCGAAGCAAACCCTTCGAAAGCCAGCTGAGCGCGGACGGTTTCGGCCTGCTCGGCGCCTTTAAAAGAGCCGCACTGGATCATCCAGCTACGATCGTCTTTCTTCTCGGCGGTGGTTTTCGGCGCTTCTTCCACCCGAGTTACCGGCGCCGCGGCCTGGGTACGCGGCTGCGTGGTATTGGTATGCGCTGGCGTCTGCAGCAGATCCTGGTACGGCTGCTGGTTTGACGCGGTCTGCTTCGGCTGTTGCTGCTGAACCGGCTTCGGCTGCTGAACGCGCGGCGGCTGCTGTTGGACGGTCTGCGCCTGAGTCTGCGCCCACTGTTGCTGCTGCGCCTGCTGCTGTTGCTGCTCTAAACGCTGACGCTGAAGCGTCTGCTGGCGCTGCGCCGGCGTTTGTTCGTTCCACGGCACTTCGGTCAGCTGGGTC
>ERZ791603.1872-NODE-1872-length-14529-cov-2.463383_pt1 | contig 14529 bp, 10 predicted proteins | sample MGYA00509966_ERZ791603 | MGnify/ENA primary metagenome ERZ791603 (study PRJEB30046, sample SAMN00791931) | human gut metagenome | study: EMG produced TPA metagenomics assembly of the A metagenome-wide association study of gut microbiota in type 2...
TGCACGGGCGCCTTACTGCCCTGCGCCTCCTGAACCATGCGGATGATGTGAGCCAGGGCGGTGTTCTCGCCAATCTGCTTGGCTCTCATGCGGAGCTTTCCCTGACTCGGAATGGTGCCAGCCAGCACGTTGTCGCCTGCCTTTTTCATCGCCGGAGTCGGTTCGCCGCTGATCATCGCTTCATCTATATAGGCTGCATCGGGAGTCATGAAACTCTCTGCTTGGGTAACCACGCCATCCACCGGAATCTTTTCGCCGGCTCTTACCTCAATCATGTCGCCTATCTGAATGGTGGAAATCGGAACTTCCTCCATCTTGTAGTCGTTGGTGCCTTCTATCTTCTCGTAAGTCACTAGTCGGGCGGTTTTCGGCTGCATTCCCATCAGTTGTCGGATGCTGCTCGCCGTACTGTCCTTTGTCTTTTCTTCCAGGCATCTGCCGGTCAGCACGAAGGTGATAATCATCACGGAGGCATCAAAATAAGTGTGCCATTCTATGCCTCTCGCTCCCCATACCATTTCTCCGAAGAAGGTGTTGAAGGTGCTGAAGAGGAAGGCGATAAGGGTGCTGAGTGCTACGAGCGAATCCATGTTTGCCGTATGATGCAGGAGCTGCTTCCAGGCGGAAACATAAAACTGTTCGCCGCAGTAGAGCAGGTTGGCAAGTGCCAAGAGCAGACAGATCTGGTTGGCGAAGGAACTCGAGTGATGAGCCGAGGCAACGCCATCTGAAATCATATTCTGTTCCATACCCAGGGAAATCCAGCCCATGGAGAAACACATCGTCAGGATGGCGAAGAGCCAGGAAGCGAGAGTTCGGCGGCGCAGGAGGGTGAACTCACGGCGGTTGATTTCCTCCACGCTTCTGTCGCTTTCGATAACGAGGTCGTAGCCGGCGTTGCTGATTTCCCGTTTCATATCTTCCAGAGAAATAATGTCGGGGTCATAATCTACCAGGGCAGTTCGGCTCGCCAGGGAAACCGAGGCGGAGTTGATGCCTTCTAGCGACTGCAGTTTCTTTTCAACATTGGCAGAGCATACGCTGCAAGCCATGCCTATTACTGGAATTGTTTTCTTCATTTTTGTTCTATTTTAAATCCTATTCTTATTTCTTGCATTTTAAAGTGGGCTCAGTGTTCTAATCATTTGTATTCAATTCTTTGAGCGACTGGGCTATATCGCCAGCAATGCCCACGCTCTTTTCTGCTATCTCCTCAGGAATATAGAGCTCTTGAGGCATGTTGAGCGTGATATATTTAGCATTCGGCTCACGATAAGCCAGCTGCATGATAGGTAGCTTGATGAGTCGGTTGCGCGAACCAATACCCAACTCTAAGATAACGAGTTTTTTGCCAGAATATTTTGTAAGAAAGTGATGGAAGAGTGTTTTTTTCTTGGGGTCTGGTGCTGCAAAAAGGTCGGTCATGACACCTTCTATCTCGAAGATGCGTTTTTCATCAAACCCTGATTTCTCCAGATGCAAGTCGCCATTGCTGGTAAGGATGAAGTAATCCTTTTGGCCAATCACTTTCATGAGGTTATGCATTACCTGTGAAGGTTGGTAATCTTCTACCCAAAACTTTACCAATCGTCTGTGGAACTCTAAGCGTGCTTCAGCAGTAGGATACTGAAAGTAAAGACCTTCCACAATATTTCTGAAACCATATTGCTGCTGCATGTCGCCAAACTGCCTTCGAAACATCTCGTTGTTGGCAAAGATATGATAGCCCTCGGCGATAGAGAGTCCGTTGCTGGCTCCTATGAGAACGGCATCTGCCTGGGCAATCCATTCTTGGGCTAGAGTGATATTTGCATTCATATTTAATATATTCTTCCTGGTTCGAAACTTGTATCTGATACGATATGATCTGCCGGTTTGCCTAACAGTTTCTTTAATGTCACAGCGATATCTTCCTTAATGGCAATACTCTTTTTGGCAATCTCCTTTGGAACATAGGCATCTTTTGGATTGATGACTGCATAAGTGGCATTGGGCCAGCAATATACCATGTTCATAAATGGCTCCTTGATAAACATTGGAGTCATCATACCCACACCAAGTTCGAGAAAAAGCACTTTCTTGTTCATGTTCTTCTTGAGAAAATCCATATAACGTTGCATCTCTTTTCGGTAATAGCTGCCCTCCAGAAACTCGCGACTGCGCCACCATGGAACCATCTCCGTACCGCAATGTGAACAACGGGGAATCAGGTCGTCGGGCAGTCTGTCACCTTCTATCTTGTCCAGCAACTCATACACCTTTTCTTTGTTGGGATAAATCTCGTCTGTACAAGTATGTTTACACTGCCAGTAGCGGAAATCTCCCTGAATGCGAGTAATCTTCTCGGCAGGGAAGGTGCGGAAAAACTGCGCATCCTGATTGGTGGTGGCAATATAATAGTTCTTGCCTTCGAGTAGTTCAGCCAGATTCTCGTATGGCTCACCCGTATGACACTCATACAAGTATTTGTACTCGCGGAGCAATGCTGCCCATAGCTCCCCTTTCTTGATTTGCGGATGATAAAACAGTGGGAAAAAACCATCAGCATGATATTTCTCGCCCAACTGTCCGGCTATCTGTTTGAATGTGGCATCGTTCATATAGTAAAAGCGGAAACCTGCTGCTGCCGACAATCCAGAGGCACCACCCACGATGATGGCTTCTGCCTCCTGAATCTTTTTTTTCAGTATTTCTATCATTATCTTACTACATAACTACAAGGAAAGATAATACAGTGAAAGAGAAAGGGTTGGTATTGTAGGCAGAAAGTAGGAATGGTTATTACTACCGTCTAACTACACACAACTATGTTTTTAAGGCCTTCAAGTATACCGAAAGCCTTATAAGTAGTTAGTCTATCAACAGTAGAGATACGCATCTGTTTTATTGCATAACATTCCTTTTACCCGTATTTCCTGACCCTCTGATTTCTTCGTGATAAAGATAATTCACTATCGAGGGATGTCCTTTGGGACTTCGTTCGTAAGGCAATTCATTATCCACATACTTACATTGAGCCTCCTGCGCCATTTTCGCAGCCTCTTGCTCCAATTGCTTCCAATATGTTCGGTCTTTATGCAAATAGATTTCTTCATAAAGTGGGAACAAATGGGGATAGTATGATTTGATATACCCCATAATGTTGGCCTTAAAACCACCCCGCAGATTGAGGTTCTCAAGCCAAAAGAGGTCGCAAATATCTTTCACTTTATGAAAAATAGCTTTGAAATTGGTGATGCCAGGGAAGATGGGCGACACAAAACAAACGGTTCGGATGCCCGCCTCGTAGACCTTTCGCATGGCTGCGATGCGCCGCTCTATGCTCACGGCCTTGTCCATGTCGGCACGAAATGTCTCATCAAGCGTGTTGATTGACCACGATACGGTGACTTTTTTCATTTGCCGAAGCAGGTCAAGGTCGCGCAACACGAGATCGCTCTTTGTACAAATGAGTATTTCTGCATCGCTGTCTTTGAGCTCTTCAAGCAGTTTACGTGTCCTGCGGAACGTTGCTTCTTGGGGATTATACCCATCGGTCACTGATCCAATAACCACCCGTTGTCCGGCATATTTCTTCGGATTCTCGATTGCAGGCCAATGCTTCACGTCTAAGAAAGTGCCCCATTCTTCTTTATGTCCTGTGAAGCGCTTCATGAATGAGGCGTAACAATACTTGCAAGCATGGGTGCAACCCACGTATGGATTCACCGAATAGCCACCAACAGGGAGGTTGGACTTGGTCATGATGCCACGCACCTCTTTCGTTTTAATGAGTGTATTTACCATATTTCTTCCTTTATTCTTTATAAATACTCTACCGTTTCACCGTCTTCAGGAATAAAGACGCGGTTTAAAATTCCTGCCACTTCCGCACGCTTTCTCACCATTTCACGCGTCACGCTATTATGGTTCACGCCTTCAAGATGCGTCACAAATAACTTTGCATCAGGTGCAGCTGCAGCAACTTTTACCACATCTTCATCGTTCATAATAACGCGTCCACCCAAGCGAAAGCTATTGCCACCTGCATTAAGGGTGATAACCTTGGGGCGAAAACGCTTCAAATTGCGCTTCACACCAGCATACCAGATGGTATCTCCGGCGTGATAGAGCGTCTTTTCTTGTGGATGAGTGAATACATAACCCGCTGTATGTCCGGCAGGATACTTCATGATGAAATTACCATGCTGGCTTTCGGCCTTTTGTATGCTCACTTCCCCAACCCTTGTATTGTCGCCGACAACTTCCACATGATTAAATCCATGCGACATCACCACCTGCCGATTGTTTTCGTCTTGCACTAAAAATCGCATATCTTTAGGTATCATTTCATAGGCTGCCTCATCGATATGGTCATCGTGTAGATGTGTAAGCAACACCGCATCCACACCTTTTAGCATCTCTTCTACAGGAAAAGGTAGTTCATGAAGTGGGTTGCGCAGGTGTTGATTTCTACTAAAGGGGAAAGGAGGCATGCTGCCTTTCTTTCCCAACATGGGGTCGACCAGAATTTTCTTTCCCTCATATTCAACGATTATCGTTGCGTTTCTTACTTGCTGGATATTCATTGTTTATTAAAATTAAAGTTTAACATTGGCTTCCAACATAATACCATCCTTCAGAGGTTCATCATCATCAGAGAACGAATTTGCCTTATATTGTACGCAAAGCACGAGCATTTCGCTGCTGCCTGTGTTCTTGAAAGCACGTTTGCCATTGGGCGCAATTCTCACGATGCTTCCTTCTGAAACGGGAAATCGTTTGCCGTCTACATTGAAAATGCCTTCACCTTTAAGAATGAAATAAAGCTCTTCGTGGGTTTTATGGGTATGGCGTGTGCCATAATCCTGCCCAGCTGCAAGACTTTGGAAAGACAATTCTGCGCCTGTTGCTTGTAGTGCATGTCCGGCAAACATCTTTCCCGGGATAGAGAAATTGCCCATAGCCAACTCATATTCCTTAATTTCATTCAACTTACCTACGTTCACCGTGGTGAAGTTCTCACCTTTTTCTACAATTTTAATTTCTTTCATAATGCTATTTGTTTTGATTACGAGTGCAAAGGTAGTGCAAAAAACAGGGACACATTCTACCATTAATAATATATGTTCTACCATTTTGATAAATCATTAATTATTCGTACATTTGTTGCATGAAATTAGAGAGTCACCCCCCAAGAACTTATACAAGTTCCTTTCAGCAAAACGGAATGTGGTGTAGATTTCAACATCAATACCGATGATTATCTTTGCAGATAGAACAACAAGCGTTCAAGACGATATTTGCGGAAGTTATTTCTAAGGATGAAGCCTCCGATTCATCTTTGCAAATGGGTTGCATTGGAGATTGCGTAATTTTGCACCCAGAAAACAAAATTATAAAAGAATATGAGAAAAAAAATATCGATTTCCTTAGCAACAGCCTTCCTGATGATTTCAGGAAGTGCGTATGCCGATGGCAACATCACAGGTACAGTTTTTAATAAGACGACATCCGAACCTCTTGACTTCGCTACAGTCGTTCTTGTGAAAGCGGAAACAGGTGCGCTACTGCCTATTGGCACCACAACCGATGAGAACGGAGTGTTTATTATCCCCAATGCACCTTCGGGAAAATATATTGTCCGTGTCAGCATGATAGGTAATGTCACACAGGAACGTGAAATCACAATAGGGAATTCGGAGATAAATCTTGGAAAAATAGAACTTGCAGAGGACACCAAGTTGCTTCAGGAAGTAGTCGTCACCGGGCAGAAAAGCCAGTTGTCGGTCAATGCGGAGCGCAGGATTTTCAATGTAAGCTCAAACATAAACGCCACTGGTGCATCTGCCGATGAACTTCTTGCCGCTGTCCCGTCGGTTGATGTAAACAGCGAGGGAGAAATATCATTGCGTGGCAATGCCGATGTACTTGTGTGGATAAATGGCAAAAAGATGGGGATGAACGATGACAACCGTGCCCAAATACTTCGTCAGCTTCCTGCTGAAGCCATAGCGAGCATTGAGGTCATGACGAATCCGTCTTCCAAGCATAGCACGGAGGGAACTGCCGGAATCATCAATATACGGTTGAAGGAAGATCACCGTCATGGTTACTTTGGCAACGCCGAGGCTAATGTGGATACACGCGGGACGGCAAACGTGAATCTTAATTTCAATTACAACGAAGGCAAGTTTGAATCATTCGCTGGAATCGGACTTAAAACCCAACATGTACCCGGAGGCACGGCATCGCGCCGCAGTTATGACAATGGAACGTATCTCAACTCAGACGGCGATAGCAAGAAGCATGAAAACAGCATGTTCCTTCGTCTGGGTACGAATTTCAGACCTGATGACAAGAATGAAGTTTACCTGAGCGCAATCGGAATGCTCGGACACAAATGGGGATGTACGACAACCACTCACCTTAGCAATGTGCCGGGGCAATGGGTCGGCAATGTCAATAATATGCGTGAAAGTGGCGATACTCGTGGTGCAAACGTCATGCTTGGTTACAAGCACACGTTCAATCCCAACCATTTTATCGACATGAACGTGAGCTATAATATATGGAGGGGTCCCAATGACAACCTGTTTCAGGAAAATGAGACTTGGGATGACGGCACGGAGGAATCCATCTGGCAAAGCCAGCATCAGGATGTAAAAATCAGCAACTGGGAAGCAGCGCTTGATTATTCATTACAGGCATTGCCGTGGCTACGCTTCGAAGCCGGTTATAAGGGCAACTACAACCACGAGAACAGTCCGTCATCGTATGCAGGAGGTCCTGACGAGAACGGCCTTTTACCTCTTGACGAGCTCTATAATCGTTTCAAATACGACACGGACATTTCTGCCCTGTATGTAAACTTTTCCGGTAGCTATGAACACCTGACCTTCTCTGCTGGACTTCGTGGAGAAATGTGGCAGATACGGACACGTTCTTTGGGCTACGGCCAGACAGATGCGGACGTTGCTCTCTTCAAGAAAAATGATTTCGCGCTATTCCCATCGGCTTCAATAGGCTGGTCTTTTCTTGGCAACAATGAGCTGAAGTTGAACTATTCCCGCCGCATACGCCGTCCTTTCGGTCCCCAGCTCAATACTTTTGAGAATATTTCTGACCCTTCGGAAGTTCATCTTGGAAACCCGCTTATCTTGCCCGAGTACAGCAATGCCGTGGAACTGTCGTACATCAAGAATTGGACTGGACACATGCTTTCCGTGTCAGGCTATCTACGTATCAACAACGATATGATAAGCCATGTCAGCTTTCTCGCGCCTATGGCTTCAGACCCCAATGTAAACACGATGTATTACGGTCACGCCAACGTGGGCAACATGGTAAACTCTGGAGTGGAGATTATATCCCGTAACCTGCTGTTCAGACGGCTGACACTCACCACCACATTGAACCTTTACAATAGTCATCTCAAGGATTGGAGTGCAGACTATCCGTTGCACGACAGCTTCTATGCCGTACATGGTGACAAACAGAACCGTTTTGTGTGGGATGTGCGCTGTATGGCATCGGTACGTCTGCCGTGGAACATGACTTTCCAGGCCACAGGCCGTTATAATTCGCGCCGTATCACCGCGCAGGGGACGCTGGAACCCGATTGGGATGTCGAAGCCGGGGTACGCAAAAATATCGGTTCTTGGGGTATATCGCTTCTCTGCAAGGATATTTTCAACTCAAAAGAGACGAACAATGTCCTTTATGGGAACGGCTACACGCAGTCAATCCGCAAATGGTCGGGAGGTCGCACATTACGTCTGGCCATCACCTATACCTTCGGAAAATCCGACAGTCGTGAGCATAATCGCCACAACCACATCGACACCGGTGGCTACGGAGAAGAGCATCATCATTAAATTAGTTCCGCCAACAGGTAGGGGCTAAGCTATATTGCTAAAAATCCCAGCAAGAGAATAGCTGAATGCTATCTCCTGCCGGGATTTATTATTTTATGAATATAAATCATTCTCATTCATACACACCATTCTTATAGTCCTCTTGGAATTCTCTGCATGTCTTGCCCGTCTGCTGCTTGAAAAAACGCATCAGGTGGGGTGGTTCGGAGAAGTTGAAAGCATAGGCTATCTCACTTATAGATTTGTCGGTGAGCAGAAGTTCGTTTTTGATTTCTGCCAACAGTCGCTGTTTCAGCAGATAGGTAGCCGATACTCCATACTGCGCCACCACGCTATGGTTCAGGGTGATGCGGCTAATCTTGAGCAGTGAGGCGTAGTCCTGCACACGTTGCAACTTCCGGATGTGGGTTTCCATCAACTCCACAAACTGAAAGGCATAATAATTCTTAGGAGCAGCCAGAGGCAATTGATACTCAAGGGTGTAATGGCGATTCATAATTGCCAGCAGATAGTAGAGTACGCTGACGATGATGTGGTAGCTGTCGGCTTGAGGCTGCCGGAGCTCTGCCCGTATTTTCTTGAGCAGCCGCGGATATTCTTCGCATTCATTTCCCGAACACATCAAATAGGGCGGTGTTTCGGTCTGCTGGCAGTATTGCAGACGATAGACAAAGAATTTGTCGGCAATGAAGGTTCGCATAAAATCTTCACGGAATATCAGAAATTCGTACTCGAGAGCCGCCTCATCAATGTGCCATTCCTGCTGCTGGTGTGGCTTCACAAAGAGCACCATACCATCTTTCAGGTTTATCTTCCTGTAGTCTATCAGAACGTATCCATTAGCTTTCTTGATGAAAAATATTTCGAAGAAGTCGGTCTTGAACACTTCATGCTCCGTAAGCACCCAAGGGCACTCGCCGCCATAAGCTGTGTTGATGTAGAAATCTACGCTGCAATCCGTCTTGTTGAACGGCACTTCTACCAGACGCTGTCTTTGCTTTGCCATAATCTTAATCTTTAATCTGAAGTTTCGCAAGTGAATAAATATCAACTTGCTTGTTTATAAATATACATATTACGTAGCGTATGGGCAACAGGAAATGATAGCCCATATCTTCTCCGTTACGGATAAGCAGAAACTTTGATATCTGCTCTTCTGCCTGCAAAATTACATATTAATTATGAACCCCGCAAGATTTATGGAAGAAATATCCCGATGGATGGATAAAAATCATGATAATAAGGTAGATGAAAAATGCGATGGTTCAGGTAAGGGCACAAAAAAAGGCAGGTTCCAAATTGCTTTGGAATCTGCCTCCATCATTTATGGGAGATGATTATTTGACTTCGATGTTCTTTGTAGTCTTAGCTTCCTCCTTAGGAGTAAGCTTTGGAATCTCGACCTCGAGTATACCATCAGCTACCTTTGCTGAAATCTTCTCACGATCAGCATCCTCAGGCAGCGTATAACACTGCTGGTAGTTGCTGTAAGAGAATTCGCGACGCAGATAGTGCTCGTGCTTGTCTTCATCCTTGTGTTCCATCTTGTTCTCGATGGCGATGTTCAGATTACCATCGTTATCGATGTTTACACGAACCCACTCTTTCTTCAAGCCAGGAGCTGCAACCTCCATGATGTAATTCTTATCTGTCTCCTTGATGTTAATGGCAGGAGCAGTAGCATTCATACGTGACATTACTTCGGTATTGAATAAAGTATCATCAAAGAAGTTACTCAACCAATCTGAATCATTATTTCTACGTGCTAACAACATAATTAAAACCTCCAAATTTTATTTTACTCGTCCTCTCGGTTCCTTACGGTTCCGTCGGGATTTCTGTTTGTTAATATTCTTGTTATTTTTTTGCTTTCGCCTCGAAACTCCGTTGTTCTTCCGAACTCCTTTATCTTTTAGCTTCAGCTTTCACTCTCTGTTTTTGCAACTTATGTGCCAGCGGACTGAAAGTGGTAATGTTGGCACGAAAGGATAAATATTTTAAACTTTTCTGCCAGATGATGCGGTTATCTCAACAAAAAAGTGTAACTTTGTCACCAACTTAAAAATCAAAGCATAAATCGAATAAATAATATAAGATCAATGAAGAAACAACTATTTTTTATGGCGATGTCGCTTTCTGCCAGCGCACAGCAGCAGGTAACCATCAGTCTGCCTCGCCAGAGTTTCGAGGGTTGGGATTCCCAGACCAATACCATGCGTGTGGTTCCCGGCAAATATCAGATATTCGTAGGTGGTTCGAGTGCTGAGGCTGCGAAGAATGTGATAGAAGTGAAAGTGAAATAAAATGCTGATATAAAAAGAGAAAGCTCGCTAAGATTTTGAACGTCTTGGCGAGCTTTTCTTCTGTCTTAACTCTTAAGCCTGCGGTTTTTTTGAAGTTTTTTCAAAGAAATGGACTTTGAATCACTCTTTTTTATTATATTTGCAATCGAAAATCGATTTGAACCTTGACTAAACGATGAAATAGTTATGGAACAGAACTTAAAAACCATATTTTATGCGATGGGTGCGATGATTCTTGCACCCCAAACCCTCTGTGCTCAGTCTGTGAACATCGAAGGCCTAGACTCCTTGCGCTTATCAGGTTCGGTGAGTGTAGTGGAGCCTGAACTTCTGAAGAAGGGTGTGCTCAATAATGCCCTGGATGCCTTGAGCGGACAGACGGCAGGTGTTAACGTCACTACCAATGGTCTTGACCGTATTGCTATGTTGAACTCCGTCCGGGTTCGCGGTACAACTTCTATCATGGGCGGCAATGATCCTCTGGTGATTATTGATGGTGTTACTTCTGATGTGGCGACGCTTGCTACAATCTATCCCGCCGATATCGAGAGCTTTACAGTACTGAAGAATGCCAGCGAAACGGCACTCTATGGTTCCCGTGGTGCTTCGGGCGTTATCCAGGTAAAGACCAAGAAGGGTACGGGTAAGGGATTTCAGATTTCTTACGAGGGAAACTATGGTATAGAGGCGATGTACAAAAGTATGGAGATGCTCAATGCCGCCGAATACATAGCTGCTGCACAGAAGTATGGGCTGGAGTATAACAATAAGGGATATGATACCAATTTCCGCAAGGCGATTACCCGAACCGGAAATATCCAGAACCATTATCTGGCCTTCAGCGGTGGCACTCCGCAGAGCAACTACCGCGCTTCTTTTGGCTATATCGACCATAACACGATTATTCGGAGCAAGGGCTATCGTAATCTGGTGGCTAAGATTGATGTCACCCAGAAGGCATTTGGCGATAAACTGACGGGAGATTTCGGCGTGTTCGGTTCGTCTTTCAAGAACAATGATATCTTCGACAGTCAGATGCTTTTCTATTCTGCCGATGCCATGAATCCTACTTATCCTTATGATAAGCTGAACGGCAGTTGGGTGAAGAATGGGGCTGCATCTCAGGTGAATCCTCCCGGTGCCGTGCTCAAGGAGCGTAATGATACGAAGAACATGAACTTCAATGCTCATCTGAAGTTGAACTATGATATGACAAATTCTCTGAGTGTTTCTGCCTTCGGAGCATACAGTTATGCTTCCAACGAGAACAACCAGTTCTGTCCTACCTGGCTTTGGGCGCAGGGCAATCTCTATCGTGGGGAGTTCAAGAGCGAGGACTGGCTTGCCAATGTATCGTTTAACTATCAGCATTCGTGGGGAATCCACAATCTGAAGGCAATGGTGGGTGCAGAATATCAGAAGGATATTCGAACGGGATTCTGGACTTCTGCGAAGGGAATCACCAACAACGACATGTATTACCATAATATAGGTGCTGCTGCATCACGGCCTTTCGGTGGGACAGACAGCAAGTACGAAAATCCGACCCTGGCTTCTGTGATGGGTAATGTCGACTATACCTTATATAATAAGTATAGTCTTTCGGTTTCCATGCGTGGCGATGGTTCTTCGATGGTGGGTAATGACCATACCTGGGGTTTCTTCCCATCCGTCTCTCTTTCCTGGGATATGAAGCAGGAGAAATGGCTCCGTTCTCTCAAGGAAATTACCATGCTGAAACTGCGTACGGGCTATGGACGCTCAGGTAATCTTGGCGGAATATCTTCTTATACCACTTTGAATACGGTACGGCAGAATGGTATTGTTTCGGTGAACAGTTCTCCTACGGTTACGATGGGAATGATTAGCAATAACAATCCTGATCTGAAGTGGGAAACCCGCGCTACCTGGAATATCGGAGCTGATTTGGGATTGTGGAACAACCGGCTGGTTCTGACGGCAGAATATTACTATTCCAAGACCACCGACATGCTCTATGCCTATGATGTGCCGGTTCCGCCTTTTGCCTATGATAAACTGTTGGCAAACCTGGGTTCTATGAGCAACCAGGGTTTGGAGGTCGGCGTTTCCTTCACTCCTATCCAGAAGAAGGACATGGAACTGAATATCAATATGAATCTCTCCTGGCAGAAGAACAAACTTCTCTCGCTGAGTGGTGAATATGACGGAATGCAGATGTCGGCAGCCGATATTACTGCGATGGGTGCCTTGTCGGGTGCCGGTCAGCATGGTGGTTACAACAATGTGGTCTATCAGATAGTTGGTCAGCCTTTGGGGGTATTCTATCTTCCTCATTGCAAGGGAATTATAGAAGATGGAAATGGGCATTATCGCTATGATATCGAAGATTTGGACAAGAACGGAACCGTAGATTTGAGTGATGGCGGTGACAGATATATTGCCGGTCAGGCTACTCCTAAAGTAACGTTGGGTTCCAATATCAGTTTCCGTTATCGCGACTGGTATCTTTCATTGCAGATGAACGGAGCCTTCGGACATAAGATATTCAATGGTACGGGCTTAGCCTACACCAATATGTCGAGTTTCCCGGATTATAATGTGCTGAAGGGAGCTCCTGAGAAGAATATCGTTGACCAGAATGTTTCTGATTATTGGCTGGAGAAGGGCGATTATCTCAACTTAGAGAATCTCACGCTGGGCTATGATATCCCTATCCGAAAGGGCGTGGTGCAGTCGCTCAGAGTTTCGGCGAGTGTCAACAATCTTGCCACCATCAGCAGTTACAGCGGCTTGACTCCGATGATTAACAGCTACGTGGTGAACAGTACGATGGGTATTGATGATAAGCGGACTTATCCTGTTTACAGAACCTTCTCATTGGGTTTAAGTGTTCAATTCTAAAATCAGAAAGTTATGAAACGATATAGATTTTTATTTCTGCTGCTGGCGGCATTGTCTATGACATCCTGCCTGGACGAACATCCTAAGGATCAGTTGGACGAGGATGCCATCTATGGTTCTGCATCTGATATTTATATCAATGGCGTGGCTTCTCTCTATAATTATATAGGTGGAGCTAACGAGAGTGAGGGCATCCAGGGCACCTGCCGTGGCATTTACGATTATAATACGCTGACCACCGATGAGGCGATGATTCCGATTCGAGGCGGCGACTGGTATGATGGTGGCCTCTGGAATGCCATGTACCAGCATCGGTGGAGTGCCGATGACCAGTCTCTTTATGATACGTGGAAGTACCTTTATAAGGTTATCGTGCTGGCTAATAAGTCTTTGGATATTATCAGCAACAAGTCGGCCCTGCTTTCTGCCGCACAGCAGGAGGAATATCGGGCTGAGATAAGAGCCATCCGGGCTATGTTCTATTACTATGCTATGGACATGTTCGGTCGGGTCCCATTGGTCCTTTCCAGTGCAGAACAGCTCCATTCCAGCCTGTTCCAAGGTCAGACAGATCGCAGTTCTATCTTCCAGTTTGTCTTTCAGGAGTTGCAGCAGGTATTGCCTTCACTTCCCGACCAGCACAGCAATAAGGAAGGCAATTATTATGGTCGCATCACCCAGCCGGTAGTCAACTTTCTGTTGGCGAAATTGGCTTTGAATGCAGAAATCTATATGTATGATGACTGGACCCAGGGTTATGCGAGCCGTCCGAAGGGAAGTGACATTCATTTCTCTGTGCCGGCTTCTGATGCCTCTTTGCGTAATGGCGATAAGGTGGACTGCAGAAAGTTGAATGCTTGGGAAACCTGCATTTATTATTGTGATAAACTGGCAGAAGAAGGCTATGTCCTGGAGTCGGATGATTCATTCAATTTCTCTACGCATAATGAGACATCAAAGGAGAATATCTTCACGATTCCGATGGATAAGAATTTTTATACGAACCAGATGCAATACCTGTTTCGTTCCCGTCATTATAATCATGCGAAGGCTTACGGATTATCCGGTGAGAATGGCTCTGCCGCTACAATAGAAGCGCTCCGGACTTTCGGTTACGATACGGATTCGGTCGATGCCCGTTTCAGTAAATGCTATTTTGCCGGTGTTGTGCTTGATCTGAATGGGGATACCGTTCGGCTCGATACCGGGCAGGTGTTGGAATATCTGCCCTGGAAGGTCGATGTGGATATATCCGGTAAACCGTTTGAGAAGGTGGCGGGTGCCCGTATGAAGAAATATGCAATCGATAAAACGGCGACTAAAGACGGGAAGCTGATGGATAATGATATTGTGCTGTTCCGCTATGCCGATGTTTTGCTGATGAAAAGTGAAGCATTGGTCCGTAACGGGGGAAACGGGGAGGCAGAGTTGAATCAGGTCCGTTCCCGTGTCGGAATGCCGGACCGTCAGGCTACTCTGGAAAATAT
>ERZ791603.1877-NODE-1877-length-14488-cov-5.143491_pt1 | contig 14488 bp, 11 predicted proteins | sample MGYA00509966_ERZ791603 | MGnify/ENA primary metagenome ERZ791603 (study PRJEB30046, sample SAMN00791931) | human gut metagenome | study: EMG produced TPA metagenomics assembly of the A metagenome-wide association study of gut microbiota in type 2...
GCGAGACCGCCCCCCGCACCTTCTGCCTCCCCGCCGCCCTCCAAAACGGCTTCCTTTCCTTCAAAACCGACGCCCCCGGCTGATGCCGGGCGCGTCTCTTTTTCATCAAATTTCATCCAAACGCGGCAGAATTCTGCTGTGCTGGCGGCGGGCTGTATATTTCTCCTTTGCATGCAAACAATAGCTTTGCAACAAAAATACAACAGCATTGGAGGAGCCAACTATGAAAGCTACAGGCATCGTCCGCCGGATCGACGACCTCGGCCGGGTCGTCATCCCCAAGGAGATCCGCCGCACCCTCCGCATCCGCGAGGGCGACCCGTTGCAGACAGCATTGACACGGTGGGAGAGGTTCTGCGCAGCGATGGATGATTTGGCTAAGAGGCAGGGGTGGGGGTAGTACATAATGGCGAAAATAAGAATGGCGACCGTAGGTATCCGAGAGGGATGAATCATGGAAACAAATCGCCCAGATCCATTGCAGCGCAACGGATTCGGGCGGTTTTCTCTGTGTCAATAAGGTTAGTAAGGGTACTTGTTATACGCGCCTTTGCACTACTTAAGTGTCACTGGTACGGCATTTAGCCTGTTTTTTGAATCAATGATCGATTTATAAATATCTTTGATTCCAGCTTCTCTTGCCATGCTGACAACAAGATTTTCTTCCTTTACTCCCATTCTTAAACCCAGGATAATCCCGCTTGGAATCCATTCCATCATAACTGGCGGCTTCATTGGGCAAGCAGTTATCATACGCCATTCTTCATCGTATTCATGGCATTTCCTCTTGATCAGCGTTGTTCTTTCTCTTTCCCATGTACCATTCCCCACGCTATCATACAGATATTTGGGAATTGTCGTATCAGAAATTTCGCCGATCTTGTTCAGCATTACAAGTTTTGCGAAATTAGTAGCATTATACGGAGCGTTCGAATAGTAGATGGGATATAACGGTGTGCCGAAATTTTTGATTCCACAGTTTTGACATTTTTCCTGTTTCCCGCATAAATAGTTTTCTTTCTTTTCAAGATCATAAATCTGAACAAAGCCTCTGTGTTGGTCTGCGTATTTTAGCCAGAGAACCTCATTAAAACCATTCTCGGAAAAGCAAATCGACCAAGTGTCTTTCTTTATCTCATCTCGCAATGCAAGCGCAGAACTAAGAAAATTTTCGACGAGTCCATTTGAAAGCATCTTTGTCACATTGTCAGCTGTAAAAAAGGCTTTCTGCTCTTCAGTCAGCATGCCGCCAAGAATGTCCTTGACACCTTCTGTGACTGCTTCTGTGCTTTCACGAGTTTGAAATGCCGTCAGAAATTCTTGGTGAATAGAGTCAATATCAATATGTAAAAATGTATCAAAGGGATCGTCATAATAGTTTGCCGAAGAAAAATAGAGCCTATTTGTACGAAGTGCTTCCAAGCTATTAAGATTGACAGGACGATAGCGAAATAAAAGTTTCGGAAACCGTATCGCTGCCATCAGTTGTTTTGCATCCTGTGATAGGTCAAGTCCGGGTAATGCGCATAAAGTTTTCCAGAACGCTTCTCGTTCTTGTGCATTCATTCTTTCAGCCCCCTATCTTCCACCGCATTCACGCCGCCAGCGCATTGGCATTGACCCGCTCAATCGCCTGCCGAATACCAGCCCACACGGACAGATCCGTGAACACCTCCACAATGCTGCCGTGGTCGGTGAAGGGTGCTTCCTGCAGCACAGACAAATCCTTCATCATGCCGTTGTGGACGATGTACTCCACGATCTGATTTACGAAATAGATCTGTCGGCTATCGAGGCTGGCATCGTTCAGGTACTGCGCAAAAGCCTCCTTTGCCGCATTCATATCAAGCCCGACGATCTCCCGCACAAATTCACCCAGCGGCTTTTGCCCATACTCGGCCTCATAGTCCTGCTTGGTGCCGACTTCACTCCAAAGAATTTTCTCCAGTGCCTGTACATCTTCCGCGGTCAGGGGGACATTGCTTTTGAGCTTGGTAATCACCACATTGTCCATGTGCTGCCGCACATAGACTTCTGCTTTAGCCTTGTAGTTCTTAAGGTCATCATTTTCCAAATCTGATTCATTCCAGTCTACAGAGAGAATCTCATCATCAAAATTCGTATCATAGCGCACGCTGGTTTGCGGGATATACTTCATAAGGTCTCGCAGATTTTCCCGGATATGCTCAAATTCGTTGATTCCGGCATTCTCTACATAGTCTGTATGCAGAATTTTGTCGATCAATTCGGCTTGCGCCATGATTTCCGGGATGTTCGCCACAGATGCAACAGCGGAAACCTTCTTAAACAGGTCGCTGCGGGCTTTGCCGTATTTCTTTCCGGCGAGATAGGCAAGCTCAATGCCATATATCAGCGCATCGAACCGCATCGCCTTAGCATCGTCTTCTTCCGGCGTGATGAGCGGTGCAAGCTCCTGCCCCATGAGTAGCGTGTCCTCATAGGTCAGGGCGTTATAGTTATCGGGATTTGCATACAACTCCACATATTTCAGGTGCTGGCACACTGCAAAGTTCTCTTTGTTCAGTTCCTGCACTTTGTGCACCATGTCCTCTACCAGCGTCTTGCGGAAGGCAATGAGATCCGTTGTCTGATACGCCAAATCCTGCAATTTGAAGGCAATTTGGGCCTTCAGATAGAAGATCGCACCTTGCAGGGCGATCATATCGGCGGTAGGTCTGCCCTTGTTCATGCGAAAGAACTCAAAGTTGCCGCAAAAGTCAAAGATGTAGAACTTGCCCTTGTCCTTACCGTCCAGCAGCCTCGGGCACAGACGGGTGCCTCGCCCGATCATCTGCCAGAACTTTGCCTTGCTCATGACCTTCTTGAAAAACACCAGATTCAGCACTTCCGGCACGTCAATGCCGGTGTCCAGCATATCTACAAAAATGGCAATCTGCGGCAGCTTTTTCGGATCAGAAAACTCATCGATGGCGCTTTGCGCATAGGTCATATAGTTGTCGATGACTTTGGCGAAACCGGGCAAGTGCGGATATTCCTTGTTGAACACCTCAAGGATTTTCTCGGCGTGGATGTGGTTCTTTGCAAAGATGATGGTTTTGTCCAATTTGCTGCCATAGTCGATGGTCAGGCCATTGGTCATCAGCGTATTCAACACCTGCCGGATGGTATCTTCATTGAAAATCCACTCGTTCAGCGCCGACGATGCAATACTCTCCGGAAGTTCACCATTCTCGTCCTCAAAAGTGTCCTCGTAAGCCCGCTTGTCCGCGTCGGAAAGTTCATCGTAGACAATGCCCTGTTCAATGAATTTCAGTTTCGTTTCTACAGACAGGAAATCCACCAGATACCCGTCCTTGACCGCCTGCGCCAGCTCATAGCCATAGGTGGGCACGCCATTTTCCAACTCAAAAATCTCATAGGTATTCTTGTCAATTTCGTCTTTCGGCGTGGCTGTCAGCCCCACCAGCGGGGCATCAAAGTAGTTGAAAATATCCCTGTATTTGTTGTAAACGGAGCGGTGCGCTTCGTCGCAGATCACAAGGTCAAAGTGCCCACAGGTAAAGAGCTTGCCGTCTTCATCCTGTACGCTGTCAATGACATTGTACATGGTCTGATAGGTAGAAAAGACGCAGTGAGCGGTGTAGTTATCCTTCTCCTCGCAGAGGTTGGTAACGGAGAGATCAGGCAGCAGATTCACAAAGCTGCGCTTGGCCTGGGTGACCAGACTGTTGCGGTCAGCAAGAAAAAGGATATTCTTCACCCAGCCGTGCTGAAGCAGCACATCACACAGAGCAATGACCGTTCTGGTCTTGCCGGAGCCGGTGGCCATGACCAGCAGCGCCTTGCGGCGATTTCGTGCAAAGGCATCGCAGGTAGCTTTGATGGCGCCCTCCTGATAATAGCGTCCGGCTATCTTCCGATCCACCATGACATTTTTCAGGCTTGTCCGCATGGTCTGGAGATTGAACAGTTTTTCCAGATCCCGCTTGGAGTAGATAGCGGCACACTTGCGTTCGGGATAGATATTGTCCGTAATGCGGGTCTCAAAGCCGTTGGTCAGGAAGATGACCGGGCGGCGGTGATGCTTCTTTTCCAGCAGGTCTGCATAGAGCTTTGCCTGCTGGCGTCCCTTGGCCACATCCACGCATGTGCGCTTTGCTTCCACTACTGCCAGCGGGCGGCCATCATCGCCGTAGAGCACATAGTCCGCATAGCCGACCTCGGACTTGTTTGGCATACCGGGCAGCTCTACCTCATTCAGCCAGTCCTTGCCCTCTGTCCAGCCCGCATCTGTGAGCATGGTGTCGATATACAGCTTGCGGGTCTTGTACTCAGACAGGTCGAGGGGCTTGGGCACATAGGTCTGCTGCTGCTCGGCTCGGCGGGCGGTGAGTTCCTCCTTCAGAGCAGCGTTCTCCGCCATCAGCGCGGCGAGCTCCACCTCCGGCACTTCCTGCACCGGAGCGGCGGAAACTTCGCTTTTTTGCGTCAGCAGCGCAGGGTCAAAATGCCCCTCTGTGTAGTTCTCACCATAGCAATAGGCCACGAAGTCCAAGAATACATAGAGGTTTTCCAGACACAGCGCCGCCTGCTCCTCGGTAATCTTTTTACCGCTGTGTGCGGCGTTATTGCCCGTGCGGCGAATAAAATCCATCCGCCGCCAGATGTCTGCGCCCACGATGTCCCGGAAGTCCTCGGTATTCATGAGGCTCACCAGAGAGTCCTGATAAGGCATAACCAGCGCCTTGTCCACGGAATACATCCACTTCACGGCAAACTCCATCGCCCTGCGGCAGTTCAGCACACAGGCGGAGGGGTCGATGGGCAGAATACGCTCGGCGGAGACGGCAACAGGGGCGAAGGAGGAAAATTGTGGGGTGGAGAGGAATGTGTTAAAGTTGGTCACATTTATCACCTACCTATTATTTGTTGCCTTTGTTTGCCTTGTTCGGGTGAACATTGTTCTTGCTCCCAATTTTTGTAATTGCGGTAGCGCAAAGCTGGGTTAAAGGCTCTCCAATGGCAGCTTTATAATTAAAACCAAGTAGTTGCATAGTTTTTAAAGTGTCGACACTAATCAAGTCCTTAAATACTTCTAAGTTTTCAACTGGCGTTCCAGGGGAAATTTGCTTTATCAAATCCAACAACCTGGAAACCGTATTGTGCAAGTGCTCAATATCTTCATCACTAATGACAATGCGCTCAAGTTCAGATTTATATGATTGAGCAATGCGGACGGCTTCATCACGCTCTGACAAAAGTTCATTTACAATTTCGTCATAAGTGCTACGTATTTTTTCTGTGCTTTTTTCATCTTTAATAGTCTTAATTTTATTCGTTACTGCTGTTGCAGTACCTCTGATTGCTAGTTGAGTCAGCGATACCCCCATTTCAATTAATGGCTGTGAATATGTAGCGTCCATGGTATTCTCCTCGTTATCCGAAATATTTCTGCATCAGGCTGTCAAACAGCAGTTGTGCTTCGTCCAACGCCTTCTGTACGGCAACTTTTGATTTGTCGGTCTGATTGACGAAAGCGGCAAATTGCTCTTGCAATTCTATTGGTGGGTAAAGAATGGGGTAATTCTTAATTATAGTTCCGTTTAAATTGGGCTGATTACCCCCCTTTGCCATACCTCGTAGATTATCGTAGGACAATATTAAAAATTTCCACAAAAAAGTCTGATTGATTTGGTCTGACGGCAAAATACAGGCACAGGCCTGATTGGTGCATGCTTCTATATTCAAATATGCAGTCATTCCTCTTGTTTTACCCTGACCATACATTGCAATTAGGACAGTTCTAGGTGGAACGAGTTTAGCTGAAGAACTATTTAATCCTTTTTCAGTTATATATTCATCAACTTCTTTGATTAAATTATTTTGAAGTTCCGTAGTCTTTACCCAAGGAATTGTTCCACATTCCCAATATTCATTTACATCTCTGTTCGGTGTGCCACCGATAATAACGTCAGTCAACTCTTGGATTGGTTTATATGGATATTTATTACTGTTATGTATTCCTCCGAACAGTTCGACAAATCGGGCTTTGACGAGTTCATCCAGCTTTTGAAGCTGCCGTTGGCGGTGCTCAATAACCGATGAAATTTCATCTAGGATCAAGACGATTTTGGACTGTTCTTCCGAATTCGGATAATAGATTTTTGCTTCCTTCAACCACTTGAAATGTCGATTGTATCCTGTGTTTGGAATCTTCACGCTCTTGAGCGCATAGTACAGATAGCGATAATTTGCGTCTTTAAACCGACTGCGCAGTACTTTCACGCCATCTGCACCAAGAAAAAACGGCTGATCCACATATTTGACAATACGTGTGTGATCTCCAAATACAATAGCAGGCACATTTTCAAATACACCGTCTTCTAAATCACTATATCCGGCAACTGCCTCTTGCCCTTGGTCTATTATCTGATATTTTCCTATCGGATGGTACTCATCTGTTTTTATCTTTACCCCAAGTTTTGTGACATCCTCGAACACCTCATAGAAACTCTTAATCATCCATTCATCCCCACAAATCCGAATTGTCATTCCTTCTCATTTTCTTCGGTAACGCTCTCAATCATTCCGACCACTGCATTTCCAAGCAGCATCGTCTGCGCATTTCCGGAAGTAACAACAGACCGCCCGGTTTGGGATTCGATCTCCTTCCGGGCGTTTCCTGCAACTTTACCACCCTGTTTGGCAACGGCACGGTTCTCCTCCAATCCGTGTGGATTCTGCGCGTTGGTAAGTTCCGTCGTGGTGGCCTCGGCCAGCATGTTCAGCGCCAGCTCCAGCGTGCTCATGTTATCCCGCAGATTTTCTTTTTTCAGGCCCTTGTAGTTTTTATACTGCCGGGTCGTCATACCAGACCACGCCTTTGTGACCTCATCGGTCAAAATCCCATATTCCGTTCCCTTTTTGACACCGTGGGCATCCCATGCATCTGTCAATTCCTTGCGGGCGCGAATGGTCTGCAGCCGCTGGTTAATCCATTCGGGAGAATAACCTTTCTTTGCGTAGGTATCCAGCGCGCGCTCGATGGTCAGCTCTGGATCGATGATTTCCTCAATGCGCTCACGACCGACCATAGCCAGCCACAGCTTAAATGGTTCTGCTTTCTTGGAAGGAATGGATTGGATGATGCGAAGAAGCTGCTCCGTGGTGGCTACATCAGTCAGACGGCGCTTGCCGTCAGCCGCCTTCAATTTCAACTGCTGACAATTTGTCAGCAGTTCTGATGCCCCTTCTGACTTTAGTCTTTCTTTTAGTTTTGCCCAATAATTGCTTGCACCTCTTGGTGTCGATTGTTCTGTCAGGGCTTTGACAACATCTACAATTGAAAAGTACCATTCTTCCTTAGTCTCATCCCATGCAGTGCGGATCATTTGATCTTCAAACATTTGCAGCTTATCATTCTCTGTCATGTTCTGTCTCCTTCCAGCATCCCCTCCAACTCATCCATTGCCGCGCCAATTTCCTGCTCCAGTTTCCGCAGCTGGGCCATAATCTCGCTGGTGGGCGGGTACTCCACGGACTTATACTCGGTTTTCTTGTATTTATTGATGGACAGATCATAGCCGTTTTCTACGATCTCCGCCCTGGGCACGAAGAAGGATTTTTCCGTGCGTTGGCGGCCTTTTTCTGCCTCCGGATTATGGAAGCGGGCAATGATGTCGGGAATGTCATTATCGGCCACCGAGCTGCGCTTATCGTCCAGCGAAAAGCCGTCGGCGGTCATATCATAGAACCACACATTGTCTGTACCACCGTGGCCGGTCTTGGTGAAGATCAGCACCGCGGTAGACACCCCTGCATAGGGCTTGAATACGCCGCTGGGCATAGAGATCACAGCCTCCAGCCGGTTGCCGTCCACCAGCTCTTTGCGGATGGCTTTGTGTGCGGTGGAAGAGCCGAATAGCACACCGTCTGGGACGATGCAGGCGCAGCGTCCGCCGATGCGGAGCATCCGCAGGAACAGAGCCAAAAACAGCAGTTCCGTTTTCTTGGTCTTGCAGACTTTCAGCAGATCTGCCGAAACGGTGTCGGCATCCAGACTGCCCTTGAACGGTGGATTGGCAAGAATCAGAGAATACTTTTCCTTGTCCGGGTTCTGATCGGACAAGCTGTCCCGGTATTCGATAAAGGGATTGTCAATGCCGTGGGTCATCATGTTCATCGCGCCGATGCGGAGCATGGTTCTGTCCATGTCGTAGCCGAAAAACATGTGGTTCATATAGTGATCCTTCTTCTGGCGGTTGAAGAAGATTTCTTCTTTGCGGTGCTCCTTCAGGTATTCACCCGCAGAAACAAGGAAGCCGGAAGTACCGCAGGCCGGGTCACAGATCACATCGTCCGCTTTTGGGTCCATCAATTCCACCATCATGCGGATAATATGGCGCGGGGTGCGGAACTGGCCGTTGAGACCGGACTGGCTGATCTTGCTGAGCAGATATTCGTAGGTATCGCCACGCACGTCCGCCGCCTGCGTTTCGCTCATCAGGCGATAAATCTCGTCCAGCGCATCCACTACTTTGGATAGCAGAAGCGGCGTGGGCAGCTTGAAAATGGCATCGTCCATGTACTTGGAATAGGCGCTGTTCTTATCCCCGTGGAGGTTCTTGATGAACGGAAACACCCACTCCTGCATCACGCTGTACATCTTTCCGGCGGGGAAATCGTGGAATACACTCCACTTAAGCTGCTGGCCATCGATGGTACGGTCACCGACCTGCACCTCATCTGCAAAAATGCTCTGATACGGCAGCCCCAGCATGGCAGCTTCCTTGGCCCGGAGATTGTCGGTGTCATCCAGATCATGGATGAACATCAGATAGGTGATCTGCTCGATAACATCCAGCGGGTTCACCAGTCCGCCCGCCGCAAAAATATCCCAGAGGCTGTCGATTTTGTTTTTCAGTTCACCTGTAATCATTTATTCTCTCTCCCTGTTCCAAGTATAAGAAGTGTAGCGTCCGCCGCCGATTTTCAAGATTTCTCCAGACTTTATCAAATCCGCCAGTGCGCGCTGGACGGTGATCTGGCTGATATCCGGGCATTTGGCCATGATTTCACTCTTGGTGATCTTGCCGAGGTGGTTCTTGATGATCTCCCGCACACGGTCGGGCTTGGACAGGCCCTTGGTGGTCAGCAGCTCGATCCGGCTCTCGAAATCCCGGTACGCCGCCACCAGAACACCCAGCATATAGGTGACAAAAGGCGCATAATCGTTCGTCCCTTCATGCCAGTTATAGGAGCTGGCTTGCAGAGTCTCGTAATAGGTTTCCTTGGTATCGGAGATCAGTTTCTCAATACTGATATATTTGCCCACGATATAGCCAGAGCGGTACAGGAGCAGCAGTGTCAGAAGCCTGCTCATGCGGCCGTTGCCATCGTTGAAGGGATGGATACAGAGAAAGTCCAGTATAAAGATGGGAATCAGCAGCAGCGGGTCAAGTTCAGCCTCCTGCATAGCCGCTTCAAACGCGCTGCACAGCGCCGTAATAGCCTCCGGCGTTTCCCATGCAGGGATCGGTTGAAAGCGGGTAATCTGCTCACCATTCGCCAGTTCTTCTGCAATGACATTGTCGGAGTTTTTGTAGTTTCCTCCGATAGTTTTTCCGCTGAATTTAAATAAGTCGCGGTGAAGCTGCAAAATGATAGATGGCTTTGGAGGAATGAAATCGTGGCTTTCATGGATCGTTGCAAGCACATCGCGGTATCCAGCAATCTCTTTTTCACTACGAGTTTTTGGCATTGTTTTATCACGCACGATTTTCTTCAGCCTGTCATCCGTGGTGATAATTCCCTCGATGCGGTTAGATGCCTCTGTGCTCTGAATTTTCGCAACTTCCAGAAGTTCAGACAACGCATCCGCTTTAGCCTCGATAAAGAGATTTTGCTGCCCCTTGTATTCGTGAATCTGCGTCAGGTAGGCCACGACCTCTGGCGTCAGCAATTTGTTGTATTCTGTTTTGAAGTCGAATGCTCTCATGCACTGCCCTCATTTGAATTTCAATTTCATCAAATCTTATCGAATGATGCAATTATAGTATATCCTTGAATTACATCGCTGTCAATATCAATTTTCTCATTTTTGCATTAATGATAAAATTAGAATTTGGCTGTCGTCTGCTACGCATCATGTCCCCCCGCAGGCGCTGACAATCGAAAGCTGTATCGTAACGATTTCAGATTGTCAGCAAAAAAGGAAGTCCGCCACTCATCGGTACGGACTTCCTTTTGCATTTTCTGAGCAGGTGTTCCAAACTGCGTTTTTACAGTTTGGGTACCCGTCTGCGAAGAAAATATGGGGAGTTCAGAGGGGAAAATCCCATTTGACGCAGGGTTTCCAATAGGGGCGCGCAGCATCCCTGTTGGCACACGATTTTGCTCTGCAAAGTCTAGTGTGTTATACCTTTGCTTCCGGCTGACGCGGGAAAGGGGCTGGCTTCGCCATCTGCTATGAGGGCAGATAGTGGTAGGCAGACACTTTTTTGCGTCAGTAGGACAGGCGGATTTTGTGACGTGGGTTACGGCGCAAATGCAGGATTTTTGAGAAGCAAAATCCGACTGGCTGGAAAAGGAAGTGAAGGTATATACAGCCCTCATCCCGCCGCAGCGTTGCCTTTGTTTCAGCGTTTCTTTCGTTTTCCCTTGCCGTGGGTCATGGTCGTTTTTCCTCGCTAGCTGATGGGACTTTTCATGTGCTTGGACTTCTTGAGGATTCCAATCAGAGAAACAAACTCTTCTTTCGTGAGCGTGTCGTAATCAATTCCAAGTGTTGCAAGGTACGCGCGGATTTTCTTTTCCTCGGAGCTGCCCTCAAAATGTACGGCCTCCATCAACTGCTTCTGCACAGCGACAGCGGACAGGTCATCGTCCGCGGTCAGAGCATCTGTCCTGTGTTCCTCCCGGATGTCCCGCAGGATGCTGCTCAGATCGTCCGCAACGAGATGCCCGAAATATTCTTCCTCTTGTATCTGCGCCGCTTTCAGAGTATGGAGGTACAGATCGTTAGCTTCCTCGCCATGCTCCATCAGAACTATCTGGCGGGTAGCTTCCAGAACCGTATTCATATCCTTGATCCGCATATCTGCGATCCGGTCAACGTAAATTTCCGCATCCAGCATGAAACGCTGGAAATCCCTGTGGCAAATCAGTTCCGACAGCAGCCGGTGGTTGAACTTGCCCGTTTTTAATACATCAATCGAAGCATCACTCAAATGCAGCTCATGCAGAGCTGTGTTTGGGTGATTTTTTGTTTCCGTCCGCCCCATCAGATAGTCGCAGGAAACACCGTAATAGTCCGCCAGCAACAGAATGCTGTACGGGCTGATGTCCTTGCCGTTATCCGATTCATATTTGCCAAGCGCGGATTTTGAGATGCCTACCTCAGCGGCAAGCTGCTCCAAGGTCAGTTTGCGCTCTACTCGCAAATCCTTCAACCGCTCTCCGATTGTCAGCTTGACTTGCATACAGCAGTCTCCTTTTCCATTTTTCTGTATTATATCATGCTTTTCCGTTTTGTGTCTCAAAGCGTGGAAAATTTCAACTTCTACCCCACTTTTCCTACCTCTTGGATATACGGGAAAGGGCCTGCTTTCTTACTAAAATTTAGACATAAACCACGCAGAACCTTGAAAATTTCATGACCGTCCGATGAGGATATGCTTTCCAGAGAAGTATCGCATTCAGCGTACCAAGGAGAACGAAACACCGGAGTGAGATTCTCAGACAGGAACGACATCGGGCAGAACGGCAGCACTCAAAATATTTTTCAAAGGAGGAAACGAGTATCAATCTATTTGAACAGATCAAGATGGCAGTCCCCGTGAAGATGGCTGCCGAATACTACGGATTGGAAGTAAACCGTGGCAACATGGTCTGCTGTCCCTTCCACAATGACCGCACACCCAGCATGAAGCTGAACGAGGATTACTTTTACTGCTTCGGCTGCGGGGCGCACGGCGACGTGATCGACCTTGCGGCAAGGCTGTTCAACCTGAGCGGTTATGACGCGGCGAAGAAGCTGGCGACAGATTTCGGCATGACCGAGCAAAAGCCGTTCATTCTCGCAAAGCTACAGCGCGGGAAATCGCAGGCAGAAACCGAGCGGCGCTGCTTCCGCGCGCTGGGGGACTACCTGCGCATCTTGCAGGATTGGAAGGCGCACTGTGCCCTGCAATCGCCGGAGGACGCCATCGACCCGCGCTATGCGGAGGCCTGCCATATGCTCGAGCGCATCGGGAATATGCTGGACATTCTGGCCTGCGGCACGCCGCAGGAGCGCGCCGAGGTGGTGGCTGACTTGCAGAAGGACGAGCGGCTCATGCGGATGGAGGCGCGAAACCGACAGATCAGGGAGGAATCACATGGAACGAAATGAACCACCGCGCTGGATGCAGAATAAGCACTTCAACGAAGTCCTGTTCTGCGAGGACTTTCTGTCGGCGCACCCGATGGTCTGCGTGGACGGCAGCTTTTTCACCGTGGAGGGTCGCGTTGCCGACGAAGAAGGCATTCGCAAGCAGATCTATGGGATGCTGCGCCCGCATTTTACGAGCGGCGCGGCTCGCCGCGCCACCACCCTTCTGGAAACGCTCAGGCTGGAGGCTTACACGCCGGAGCTGCCCATTCAGGAGGATCGGATCCATGTGGCAAACGGCACGCTGTTTCTCAATGGCGAGTTTCGCACCGAAAAGGAGTTCTGCCGCAACCGGCTCCCCATCCGATACGATCCCAATGCGCCGCAGCCGGTAACATGGCTGCGGTTTTTGTCCGACCTGCTGGAAGCGGAGGACGTTTTGACCTTGCAGGAATACCTCGGCTACTGCCTGATTCCGACGAACCGCGGGCAGGTGATGATGCTGCTCAAGGGCAACGGCGGCGAGGGCAAGAGCCGCATCGGCGTGGTGATGCAGAAGCTGCTGGGCGGCAACATGAAAAACGGCAGCATCGCCAAGGTGGAACGTAGCCCCTTTGCCCGCGCCGATCTGGAGCACGAGCTGCTGATGGTAGACGACGATATGAAGCTGGAGGCGCTGAAATCCACCCACTATCTCAAGTCCCTCATCACTGCCGAAATGCCTATGGATTTGGAGCGCAAGGGTGAGCAGAGCTACCAAGGGCAGATGTACGTCCGGTTTCTGGCGTTTTCCAACGGCGATCTGGAATCGCTCTACGACCACTCGGACGGCTTTTACCGGCGGCAACTCATCCTGTCGGTGAAGAAAAAACCGCTAGATCGGGAGGACGATCCCTTTCTGGCGGACAAGCTCTGCGATGAGAGCGAGGGCATCTTTCTCTGATGTCTGGAGGGCTTGCGCCGCTTGCAGGCCAACAACTTCCGGTTCACAGAGAGCAGCCGGACGAAATCCAACCGTGAGGATGCGCGGCGGGAGGCCGACAACGTGCTGTTGTTTCTCCGCTCTGAGGGCTACATCCGCCTGAAGGCCGACAGCACCATTCCCTCCGCCGCGCTGTACGCCATCTACACCATGTGGTGCAGTGACAACGCCTATAAGCCGCTTGCCGCACGGACGGTGAGCATGACGCTCAAGAAGTACGCCGATGAGTTCGGCCTGGAGCACGACAACCACATCCAGAACGCCCTTGGCAAGCGGGTCAACGGCTTCTGGGGCATCGAGGCACTGGTTACGCCGCCGGTTTTATGAGATCAAACGCAAAAAGCTCCATCCCATCCATCCCAAGCATCCCGGATAGATGGGCGGATGGGATGGATGATTTTCAGTTCAGCTGCGAAGGAGCTGAAAAGAAGAGGGTATTTTCAGGAGCGATGAGAACCGGAAAGAAATTTGCGTGGAAACGAAACCATTTCACGAAGCCGCGCTGCTTGGAACCGTGCACCAGCTTCACGGATGGGCGTGCCCCTGCACGATTCGGAGAAAAGGCACACAGTTCTGAAAAGTCGATGTCATGCACCTGCGAGGAATGCATCGAATGCAGAATTTCCAACGGATTTGGGAGAGACAGAACATTTCACCAGACAGCGAAGCCGATTTGCAAAAGCGTGCATCAGCTTCGCTGTTTTCATATCAAGAATTCAGGGAGGATTTTATGAATATCAGAAACGAAATCAAGTCACAGATCATTCGCGCCGGTTTTACCATGCAGGAAGCGTTGGACCGGCTGGCCGAGGAATACGATTGGAGCGACAGTGTTTCCAATCTTTCGGCAAAATTGCAGCGGGAGAGCATCCGCTATAAGGAGGTTATGGAGCTGGCCGATGTGCTGGGTTATGACCTGATCTGGCAGAAACGGAGGGAGAAATAAATGAGTAAGCCGCTGTTTGCGATTCTCCGCTTTGCCAAGTACAAGGGGCCAGAAATCGGGCATATCGAGTCTCACAACGAGCGCACCAAGGAGAAATACGCCAGCAATCCCGATGTGGACACGTCCCGCAGTCACCTCAACTTTCATCTGGTGACGCCGCAGCGCAAATACCGCGCCGAGGCGGAAAAGCAGATCGCCGAGGCGGGCT
>ERZ791603.1886-NODE-1886-length-14424-cov-7.379985_pt1 | contig 14424 bp, 9 predicted proteins | sample MGYA00509966_ERZ791603 | MGnify/ENA primary metagenome ERZ791603 (study PRJEB30046, sample SAMN00791931) | human gut metagenome | study: EMG produced TPA metagenomics assembly of the A metagenome-wide association study of gut microbiota in type 2...
ATCTGGTCATCGCCGTTGTGGCGGGCGTGACCTACCTGAACTTCAACGGCACGGAGGTCAACTTCCTGAGCTGGAGCTTCAGCCTGCCCTATGCCGTCTACCTCATCCTCATCATCGTCCTGATCTGGGCCAGCATCAACGTGGTCAACTGCACCGATGGCGTGGACGGCCTTTCCGCCGGCCTTGCCGTGGTCAGCATCGGCACCTTCCTGCTGGCCTACTGGGAGGAACTGGGGGATTACGCCACCGCAGGCATCGTGTTCATTGGTGCCCTGCTGGCCTACCTGTGGCAGAACGCCAAGCCTTCCACCCTGCTGATGGGTGACGCGGGCAGCCGCGCCATGGGCTTCTTCCTGGCCGTCCTGGCCCTCAAGAGCAGCCACCCCTTCGCCTTCCTGTTGGCCGCGCTGGTGTTCATCGTGGACGGCAGCCTGGGCATCCTGAAGATCAGCTTCAAGCGGTTTTTGCACATCTCCATCCTCAAGAACACCCTGACCCCGCTGCACGACCATGTGCGCAAGCGTCTGGGCTGGAGCGATGAGCAGGTCGTGGCCCGCTGGCTCATCCTGCAGGCTGTGGCATCCGCCTGGCTGCTGCTGTTGGTGCGGTAAAGCACAAAAAGAAATGCAGCGCCCGCACAGGAAAGCTCCTGCGCGGGCGTTTTGCTGTTCTGGTCCGGGAGGAAAGTTCCAGCTTCCGGTACAGCGTTTCCAGACAGGCTGGGGCACGAATTTCCTGCATGAGTTCACCTCATTTCTTTTGTTTCATTGTGCCATGTGTCACAAACAAATGCAAGCAAAACCTTTATAATAGGGATGAAAGTGGAGGAAAAACCAATGGATTCTATTTTTGATCTCGATCATCTGTACCGCACCTATTTCAAGATGGCGCTGCCCTCGGTGTTCGGCCTGATGGTGAGCGTGGTGTATAACCTTGCCGATACCTTTTTCATTGCGCAGTCCAACGATACGGCGCTGATTGCGGGTGTTTCGCTCTGTGCGCCGGTGTTCACAGCCCTCATGGCCTTTGGCAACATCTACGGCCAGGGCGGCAGCTCACTCATTTCCCGCCTGCTGGGACAGGACGACCGTGAGGGCACCGGCCGGGTCAGCTCGTTCTGCTTCTATGTGGCCCTGACCACGGGCGTGGTGTTGGCAGCCCTGATGATGCTGTTCCGCGTCCCGCTGCTGGGCATTCTGGGTGCGACTTCTGAGACGATGCCGCACGCACAGGCCTATTACACCGTGCTGGCCATTGGTGCCCCGGCCACGGTGCTGAACTTTATCCATTCCAACCTCGTCCGCTGCGAGGGCATGGCCACCCAGTCCATGATCGGCAGCATCGGCGGCACGGTCATCAATATCATCCTCGATCCCATCCTCATCACCGCAGTGGGCTGGGGCGCAAGGGGCGCGGCCATTGCCACCATTGTGGGCTACCTGTGCAGCGACCTGTACTTCCTGTGGCTGCTCCACAAAAAGAGCCGCTGCCTGTCTGTCAGGCTGTCCCAGTGCCACGTCACGGGCAGGGAGCTGCAGCAGATTTTGGGCGTGGGTGTTACTGCCGCGCTGAGCAACCTGATGCAGAGCCTGACTGTCATTGTGATGAACCAGTTCCTCTTGCCCTACGGCAACGACAAAATTGCCGCCATGGGCATTGCCAGCAAGGTGAGCATGATCGCCCAGCTGGTGCTGGTGGGCTTCTCGTTCGGCGGCATCCCACTGTTCGGTTACCTGTACGGCGCAAAAAAGCGGGACGTGATGCGCAAGCTCATCCGCTTCTGTCTGACCTTCCTCGTTTCCATTGCCGTGGTGCTGTCCTTCATCCTCTGCCTGAATTCCGGGGCGCTGATGCGGCTCTTCGTGCAGGATGCCGGGATGATCGCCACTGGTGCGCAGATGCTCCGCTGGCAGGTCTACACCGCAGCCTTTGGCGGCGTGGTGCTCCTGCTCACGGTGCTGTTCCAGGCAACTGGTAAAATCATACCGTCCTTCCTGCTCTCCATCAGCCGTCAGGGCGTGGTGTTTCTGCTGGCACTGGTGGTCTGCGTACATCTGTTCCAGTATCAGGGCGTGCTGATGGCTCAGGCTGTGGCCGACATCCTGAGCGCTGCGCTGGCCCTTGGCCTGCTGGCGGCCAGCCGCGATATCATCGCAAAACAGTAAACACAAAAACGCCCGGAGGGCCGCTGAAAGCTGCGGTTCTCCGGGCATTTTTAGTATTCGATGCCTTTGCGCGCCTTGATGCCCTTCTGGTAGGGGTGGCGGCGGCAGCACATCTCGGTGAGGTAGTCCGCTGCGTCCAGCATCCATGCGGGGGCTGCGTGGGCGGTCAGGATGCACTCCTGCCCGGCGGGGCGGTGCAGCACTGCCTGCTGCAGCAGGGCTTTATCCACCATGTCCAGTTCCCACGCGCTGCCGGCTTCGTCCAGCACCAGCATATCACAGGGCTGCGCCAGCGCCGCCGCAAGATTTTGGTTCTGCAAAGCGCGGGTAGCGGCCTTTTCGGCTTCATTCATCTGAAAGACGAATTTCTGCCCGGCCTTGCCCCGGTAAACGGTGGCGCCCAGCTGTTCCAGCAGCGGTATCTCGCCGCTTTGCCCGCCCTTTAAAAACTGCACGATGACCACACGTTTTCCGCTGCCCAGCGCCCGCAGAGCAAGCCCCATGGCGGCCGTAGTCTTACCCTTTCCGTCGCCGTAATACAGATGCAAAAGGCCTAAACTTTCCATCGTCTTTCTCCTTTTTTGGCTCTCCCGGTTTTGTAATAAAAGGCACCCGCAGCCCTGTATGCTTAGCAGAACGGCTGCGGATGCCTTGTTATTTATTTATGGTTTGCTTTTACTGATACAGCGGGAACTCCCGGGTCAGGCGCAGGACGCGCTCGCTGATCTCGTCCTTCTTTTCCTCATAGTGCCAGATGCAGTCTGCAATGCAGTCCGCGATCACCTGCATCTCGGCTGCACCCATGCCGCGGGTGGTGACAGCCGGGGTGCCCAGACGCACGCCAGAGGTCACAAAGGGGCTGCGGGTCTCGCCGGGGACGGTGTTCTTGTTGGCGGTGATGTGCACGCTGTCCAGACGCTGCTCCAGGTCCTTGCCGGTGCACTCCTCGTCCCGCAGGTCGATGAGCATCAGGTGGTTGTCGGTGCCGCCGGATACCAGCTTGACCCCGCGCTGCTGTAAGGCCGCAGCCAGCGCCTGTGCATTTTCTACGATCTTGCGGGCATATTCCTTGAACTCTGGCTTCAGTGCCTCGCCAAAGCAGACGGCCTTTGCTGCAATCACGTGTTCCAGAGGGCCGCCCTGCGTGCCGGGGAACACTGCCGAGTTGATGCGCTTGGCAATGATGGGGTTGTTGGTCAAAATCAGGCCGCCGCGGGCAAAGGGTTCGCCATCGGATCCGCGGCGCTGACCGCACTGGCACTGCTGGCATCCTACATCGAGGAGATCCGTATCGGATTGCTGCACAACGGCATCACGATGCTTGACCTGCCCAACGGCACCTCGCAGCTGGTCGAGAAGGCTTCGATCCTCGATTTCATGGAGTATTACCAGGTCACGCTGATGAACCCGACGGTGCTGATCGGCATCTTCATCGGCGCCATGATGTCGTTCCTGTTCTGCGGCCTGACGATGAACGCCGTGGGACGTGCCGCCGAGAGCATGGTGAACGAGGTGCGCCGCCAGTTCCGCGAGATCAAGGGCATCCTCACGGGCGAAGGCACGCCGGACTATGCCCGCTGCGTGGAGATTTCGACCCGCGGTGCACAGCGCGAGATGATGTTCCCCAGCCTGCTGGCCATCGTCGTGCCGGTAGCCGTCGGTCTCGTGTTTGGCGTGGCCGGCGTGATGGGCCTGCTGGTCGGTGGCCTCAGCTCGGGTTTCGTGCTGGCCGTGTTCATGGCCAATGCGGGCGGCGCGTGGGACAATGCCAAGAAGATGGTCGAGGAGGGGCATTTCGGCGGCAAAGGCTCCGAATGCCACAAGGCCACCGTGGTGGGCGATACCGTCGGCGACCCGTTCAAGGACACTTCGGGCCCGTCGCTTAACATCCTTATCAAGCTGATGTCGATGGTTTCCATCGTCATGGCCGGGCTGACGGTGGCTTGCCACCTGTTCTGACCCATGTGACGATAAAGGCAATAAGAAAAGCCACCCGGGGAAGGTGGCTTTTTTTATGGCCTTGCAGCGGGGCTATTTCTTGCTCGCGCCGCTTTCGAGGATCGAGACGATGGAGTAGAGCGTGAAGCAGATGGCTCCGAAACCCGTCAGGACGCGTGCGGGGACGAAATATTTGGGTTCGGAGAGCGCCGCCTCGTAGAGGAATGCCGCGAGGAACAGGCAGGCCAGCGCCGTAAGCACCGGGATGATCGGGATGCGGTTGGCCAGCGGGAAATCGGCGTGCCAGATCTTTGCCAGCAGGATGACCTTGCTCGATATGCTCCAGCAGATCAGTGCCAGCCCTATGAGCACGAAGCCCACGAAGCTGATCGCCTCGCCCCGGAGCGTGAAGAGGAGGATCAGCCCCAGCACGAAGGCCAGGCCGCCCATCGCGAGCACCAGCCCCATCCACCGGCGGCGTTCCTCCATCGTGTAGCTGCCCCGTGCCTGGCGTGCGATACTGGCCACCAGCGCGATGAGCGACGTGCAGACACAGGCGATGCCGAACATGACGCTTCCCGCCACGATATGCGCCGGGAGCGTTCCCAGCGCGAAGAGCAGGATGCACCACACCCATGCCCCGGTGGCTATGGCCGACACGATGAAGATCAGCAGCGAACTTTGCCCGCGGGTGAAGCCTGCGGGGTTGACCGAGAAGGTGCTGTCGCCCGAGTTCTTGGGGATCAGGCTGAACCGCGTCGAGGAGGTGGCCGCCGTCGAGACGCACGCCGTGATGAACCCCAGCCCGCAGATTACATGCCCCGTGACGAGCGCCCCGGTCATGTGCGACTGGATGATGAAAAGCCCGCAGATGACCGTCATGGCGGCGACCGCATAGCCGATGGCCGGGAAAAGGTATTTCGCGGCGGCGGTATAGGTGCCGATGATCTGGCGGATGATGGTGGCGGCGGTGCAATAGAGCGCGATGCAGATCGAGCCCAGGAAAAAGAGCACGGGGCCTGCCGTGAGCCGCGAGGGGTCGTCGCCGGCGGCGAAAACGTAGGCGCCGTAGGCGAAACAGAAGGCTGCCATCGCAAGGGGAATGGCGCGGAAGAGGATGCTTATGCCATAGTTCATAATCGGAGTTTTTGTTATGCGCCAGCCTGCAAATCATGAACCAAACGAAAAAATGGCTATCTTTGCCCCATGGAAAATATCGTTTTCGACCTGGGCGGAGTACTTTTTGCCCGCGACAGAAGTAAGTGTACGCAAGAATTCCACGACTTTTTCAGTTTCATCCGTTCGGAGCCCATGCCGGCTTTCTGGGAGGATTACGACCGGGGCGTGCTGACGCTCGACGAGGTGACCGGCATCCTTTCCGGGGTCAACGCCTGCCCGCGTGCGAAATGCGAGGAGTACCTGCGCCTGTCGATCGACATGCAGGAACCCGTGAAGCCTACCGAACAGCTTGTCCGCGACCTGAAGGCCGCCGGCTACAAGTTGTATGTGCTTTCGAACATGTCGCGCGAGTTCATCGACTTCCTGCGCCGTTTCCCCGTCTACGGGCTTTTCGACGGTGAGGTGGTCTCCTGCGAGGAGGGCGTGGTGAAACCCGAGCCGGAAATCTACCGGCGACTGCTCGGCCGCTACGGACTCGATCCTGCGCAGACGCTCTTTATCGATGACCGCCCGGCCAATATCGCCGCCGCAGCGGCGCTGGGTATCCGCGGGCAGTTGTTCGACCATTCGGCGCCGGCCGCAACCTGCGACCTGCTGCGCCGCAGGCTGTTGCCCGAAATAGTAGGGTAGCAGCCCGAGACCATATCCGGGTACTCCGTCCGTATAGCCGTACCCGCAGGCCGTTCGCTCCGCCCGCACGAATCGTCGGCTTCCCCTTTTGCAGCGGTTTTCCCTGTCCCTTGATCCGATCCGTCCGATGATTGAAAAATAAAAAGGGCCACTCGTTAGAGCGGCCCTTTGCTTTGGATCGGATTCCGTTATTCGAAGTTGGCATCCTTCATCAGTTCATACTCCGGCGAGAGTGCGTACATGCGTACGTATTCGAACTTGCCGGTGTCGACGAGCTTGAACTCGAATGCGTGCGTCACCTTGCCCGTGCCCGAGCCGATGTGCTGCGTGTAGAGCATCATCTGTACGGTGTAGATCACGTCGATGCCGGAGATCATCTTGACATCGGGGTAGAGCGTACCCAGGGCGGCCGACATTACCTCGCCGAAACGCTTTTCGACTTCGTCGTAGAACGCCTGGTACGATGCGCGCATGGCGTCCTTGTCTTCCGACCCCCAGTTGTCGTAGGCTGATATGTCTTCACCGGCTTCGCTCCAGTAGTATTTCGGAAGCGTGTTGATACGCCAGTTCAGGTTGGTGTAGCTTGCCGCGCAACCGCTGTAATACTCCGCATCCGTGAGGCGGCTGCCGCTGCGGTTGTCCGTCGTATAGGCGGCGTCCTTGTTCTGGAGTACCCAGTCCACGCAAGCCTGGTAGAAGCTCTTGCTGTAAGCGCTGCGGTCGGGGGCCACGACGAGCGTCATGCTGGGGTCGAAGTTCCATTTGCCGCTGACCTTCTTGAACGGGCCGTCGAGCGTCTCGGTGTCCTCGGTCTTGATCCAGTCCGCACCGTCGTAAGTGTACTCGTCGGCGAAGAGCAGGGTTACCTTGTCCGTCGAGTCGTAGAAGTGGTATGCCACGTTCATCTTCTCCTCGGCCAGGGCGTAGGGATATTTGTACTTCAGGTAGAGGGGCAGGTAGGTGTCCTGCGAGAACGACGAACTGAAGTTGGGATTGGTGGCGCCCATCTGCGTGTAGTCCTCGGGGTTGACCATCGTGGTGTTTTCTGCGGCTGCCCACGACGTGCCGTCGAAGGTGTAAATCGCATAGCGGTTCTTGGTCACCGCGGCGCGGGTCATGCCGAAGGAAGCTGCCGAAGCATTGGCTGCCGGCTTGACAGAAGTGACCATCGTATTGAGGAACTTGCTGCCCGATACGCCGATCGCATAGCCTTCCACGACGACTTCCTGTCCGTCGAGTGCTGGGTCTACGGCGCCGTCCAGGACATACGAGAGGCTGCCTTGTGCCGTCAGCGCTTCGTCGTTGATGACGTTGTAGTAGTTGCCGTCAATTTTCAGCGTACCCGTGTAACGCACGTACTGCGCCGTGGTCAGCGTCAGGTAACCGTCCATGTCGGTACCGTCCATTTCGCGGATCGCGGGGTAGGTGAACTTATTGGCCTCGGTATTGAGTTTGGTGACGGTCGATGCCGGGGGGTACTGGTTCAGCCCGGCATAAGCCGAAGTGGTACCTTCCACGCTGACCAGATCGCCGATGGCATAGGTTCCGGTCGGGTCGGCATTGGTATAGATGAGGATCGACCCTGTGCCGTCGTTGATGAGGAAGCCGCGCTTGTAGGTCGCTGCGATCTGTCCCGTCACGCTGAACGTGCCGGGATCGGCCGATGCGACGACGCCCACGGGCGTGAATGCGGGCTGCGAACCCTCCTCGGCGATCGTGGCGACCATCATGTTGGCGAATTTGGGTGCGTCGCCGCTCTTGCTGACGGAGAAGAGGTAACCGGTCGCGGTGACCTTCTTACCGTCCAGGCTCTCGTCGATCTGCCCCTTGTTGGGGAAGGAGAGGCTGCCGGTGGCCGTCGCGGCACCGTCCACCTTGAGGTTGTAATAGTTGCCGCTGATCGAGAGCGTACCCGTCAGGCTGACGAATTTGATCGACGTTGCGGTCAGGTAGGCGTCGAGCTCGCTGCCCGACATGGCCTGTGCCGTGGGGAAGGCGAAATTCTTGGTTTTCTCCACGAGCGTGATCTCGGCCGTGTTGCCGAATTGCATGCCGCTGTTGTATTCCGTAACGGCACCCTTGACCTTCACTACATCGCCTAGCGAGTAGTTCGACGGGGCGTTCAGATATACCAGAATAGCCCCCGTGGTGTCGTCGACGATAAAGCCGCGGGCATAGGCAGCCGAAACGGTGCCCTGCACGGTATAGTCGCCGGGGGCAATGATTTCGCTGATCTTGTTGATGGTCTCGGGGATTTCGCCGCCTCCGGTCGAAGGCTCCTGCTCGGAGTAGGCGTATTCGGCGATGACGTAGTCGCCGGCCTCGGCGTTCTTGACGGCCTCCTTGAGGATGCGCGGCAGGTAGTTGGCTGCCGGCTTACCGGGTGTAAAGTAGTCGGCCGTGATATCCTCGCCCCAGGCTACCTCGTAGTCGGCGGCCTTGAGCTCGTAGGTCGAGGCGGAAGCGATGCCGGTGATGGCCTCGGATATCTCGCCGCGCTGGTTCTTATAGGTAACGGTGACAGTCGAGCCGTTCGAGAGGTAGCTGTCGTAACCTGCAGCCAGGAAGGCGGGCAGGTACGTCGTGGCGGAAGCGGCTTCGGAGAAACATTTTGCAGTGCCTACGGCGGCCAGGGCTGCCACTGCATCGGGCCCTGCGGCTTCGGCGATCGCCTTGTTGGCGGCGTTCGACGCGACGCTGGCGTAGTCGGCGTCGGTCATCGTGTATTTCAGTACCTGGACGTCGGTGATCTCCTTGTCGGGGTTGAACCCGTCCAGATACTCCTCGTTGTAATCGTCGACATTACAACCCCCCCCCCACGAATGCTATCGTCGCAAGGGCCAGAAGGTATTTTACAATATGCTTGTTCATATGGTTCGCTGTAATTAGAAGTTAATTTTCAGTCTTACTGTATAGGTGCGACCGAACGAGTACATGACGGCATATACGTTCTGCCAGATACCTTCGTCGGCTGCGGCGCACTGCGCGTCCATGATGTAGTTGTAGTCGTAGACGTTGTTCACGTTGCCGTAGATCGTGGCGCGTACGTTGCCGATCTTGAAGGCGTAGCTGGCCGAGAGGTCGAGCTGGTGTCCCCACGGAATCTTCCACGGGTCTTTCACGTCGACGGTCGAGTTGCCGTTAAGGCTGGTGTTCGAACCGATGTAGAAGTCGGCGTAGTTGTTGCCGTAGGCGTTCCAGTCGGCGCTGACGCGCAGGCCCTTCATCGGGCGTACCGTGACGCCGAGGGCTCCGGTGGTCTGTGCCGAACCGCCGACCTTGATGCCTTTCTGCTTCAGGTTCAGCCATGCGTGGTCTTCAGCCATGATGCCCGAGGCGACCGTGCCGTCCAAAGCCTTGGTCAGGGGCTGCCCCTGCGTGTCGTAGATGTAGCCCTTCGAGTCGCTGTCCCACTGCCAGTCGCCCAGCGAAAGCATACCGGTCACGTCCAGCCAGCGGTTGGGGCGCAGGACGAAGTCCAGTTCGAGGCCCATGTGGCGTGCGTCGACACCCGAGAGGTTCACGCGGGCGTAGTCGCCGTTGGCCATCGAGCTGGAACGTACGACCGACTTGTCCATCCAGAGCGTGTAGTAACCGTTCAGGTTGACCGAAAGGATGCCCGAGCGGAATCCGTAGCCGATCTCGGCAGAGAATACCTTTTCGTTCAGCGGGTCGGGGTTCTTGACGTTGCTCGTGGTGCTCTGCAGGAATGCGCCGCCCGAGAAGAACGGGGCGCGGCTGATGTAGCCCAGGTTGGCGAATACGTTGTGTTTCTCGTTGATGTTGTAGTTGGCACCGCCCTTGACCGTGTAACCGATGAAGTTCACGTGCTCGGACTCGGCGTGTGCGGCGTCGTAGTAGAAGCGGTCGTAGCGCCAGTAGCCGGTGTTGGAAACCGAACCCGATACGAAGGCGTTGAGGTTTTTCTTCGTCCACTCCAGCTGGGCGAATACGCCTTCCTGGTGTACGTGGCCGTCGTAGTCGCGGTAAACCTTGTCGCCGACCTGCAGTTTTTCATACACCCAGTTGGGGTCGGCCGCGGCGGCGTTCTGCTCGGGCTTGACGTTGGCGCGGCTGCTGTCGTCGATGAAATACTTGCCGTCGTAGAGGTCGATGATCTCGTTGTTGTGCTCGCCGATGTAGTAGCGCACGTCGATACCGGCCGACAGTTCGAGCGACTTGGAGATTTGGTTGGTGTAGGTCGAGAGCAGTCCGTACCACATGTGGTTGTTGTTGCTCTTCGACATGATCATGCGCGAACCGTCGGGGCTGGCGGCGTTCATCTCCTGGATCTTGTCGTAGGCGAACGTGCCGTCGGGGTTGCGGAAGGTGGTGTTCAGCACGCCGTAGTTGGTACCTTTCCACATGTTGCGGTCTGCCGAGGTGCGGCCCTGGCCCGAGTAGCCGCTGCCGCGTCCGATCGACATGTAGAGCGCCGTCGAGAGCGACGACTTGTAGTCGATCTGCCACTGGTGGTTCAGCGAGATCTGGGGCTTGTGGTATTCGTTGAAGTGCGAGTAGCGCTGCCTGCCGTTCTTGTCGAAACCGTACTCGGCGTTGTAGCGGTACATGTCCTTTTCGCCCATGAAGTTCTTGGCCTTCTGCCACTCCTCGATCTTCAGTCCGTCGTCGAGGGCATGGCGCTGCGCGTGCTTCTGCGGGGCGCCGAAGGCGGTCAGCGACAACTGGTGGCGGTCATTGATGCGCTTCGAGATGTTGACGAACCAGTTGTAGCCTTCGAAGTTGGTTCCCTGGATGTAACCGTCGCCCCAGCGCTTCGCGCCGAGTACCGACAGTGCCCAGCCGCTCTTCGTGAGGCCCGTCGAGAGGCTGAACGAAAGGCTGTAAAGGCCATCGTTACCTACGCCGAACGAGAACGTGCCGCCCTGCTTGGCCTCGATGCCGTTGGTCACGATGTTGACCGAACCGCCGACCGAGGGAGACGAGATTTTCGAGGCGCCCAGGCCGCGCTGGGTCTGCATGCTGCGCGTCACGTCCGAGAGGCCGGCCCAGTTCGACCAGTATACGCCGCCCCACTCCATATCGTTCACGGGGACGCCGTTGACCATCACGGCCACGTTGGCCGCCTGGAAACCGCGCATGTTGATCTTCGAGTCGCCGAAGCCGCCGCCGTCCTTGGTCACGTAGACGCCCGGCGTCGATTTCAGGATTTCGGGGAACTCCTGTCCGCCGAGTTTGTAGCTGATCTCCTCGGCGTTGACCGTCGATACGGCTACCGGGGTTTTGCGCTGCACGGCCACCGACTGCATGACGATGACATCCTGCAATGCCACGGCGTCGGGCTCCATCTGGATGATGCCCAGGCGTGCGTTCGGGCCCGTGACGGGTTTTTTGGTCGGGACGTAGCCCACGTAGCTGATCTCGATCTCCTTGGCATCGGTCTTCAGCGTGAAGTTGCCGTCGACGTCGGTGCTGACACCCTGCGATGTGCCGGGTACGGTCACAGAGGCACCGATCAGCGGTGCGCCGGTCTCATCTACGATTTTACCCGTAACTGCCGATTGCGCGACAGCGGCGGACACTCCGAACAGAATCAGGGCGGCCGTCATGAGGAAATGTTGTAAATGTTTTCTCATACTTTTTAATGGATTAGTAAATAAAAGAGTGTAATGGATATTTCGGTTTCTTCATTTCTGGGTGTCGCGATCCGCGGCACTAATATCGGGGATTTCTCCGCTTCCGCCGGCGGGATGGTTGGAATTTCACAGGATTTTAACCCCCGGCAACCTTTCGGGAAGGCTTTGTGATACATAAAATACTGGGGTTTGTATAAAGTTGCGAGGGATACTCCGCGTGTGAGATACCCCTCGTCGTTGCGTATCGCCGGCCGTGCCCGGCGATAGCCGATATCCGGTTTGCATACCTTCTCCCGCACCGTATCGGTGATGCAGGGTGCCGGTGGAAACCGTTATTTCCATAAAGCCGTCCATAATTTGCTTATACAAATTTAAACCAAATATTTCACAGCCGCAACAGAACACCGCAAATTTTGTTCAAATATTTTTCAACCTGTTGACGGGCACTGCCTTGCACGTGCGGCACGTTCCTTGTGCAGCTGACTCGCATGCAGGCTTTCAAGGAACTATACTGGCGTTATTCGCTTTTCGTGTTGATCCTCGGACTGGGGGTCACGATCTTCATCGAGCTGACCCCGTTTTTGGGCGGGGTGCTGGGTGCCATGACGATCTACGTGCTGCTCCGGCGGCAGATGCATTACCTCACGGCCTGCCGCAAATGGCGGCGCAGCCTGGCCGCGTCGCTGCTGCTGGGCGAGGCGGTGCTGTGTTTCCTGGTGCCAATCAGCCTGATCGTCTGGATGGTCGTCAACCAGGTGCAGGACATCGCCCTCGCGCCCGAGTCGGTCGTCGAGCCGCTCAAGCACATCGCTGCGCTGATCCACGACAAGACGGGATACAACCTCTGGCAGGAGAAGAACATCACGTCGCTCGTGGGCGTGATCCCCCGGCTGGGGCAGTGGGTGCTGGGCAGCATCATGGATTTCGGCATCAACATCATCGTGCTGCTGTTCGTGCTCTATTTCATGCTCATCGGCGGCCTGCGCATGGAAGGCTACTGCCGCGAGATACTGCCTTTCAACCGGGACGTGGGCAGCAGCGTCATGCGCGAGGTGCACATGATCGTCCGTTCGAATGCCATCGGCATCCCCCTGCTGGCCGTCGTGCAGGGCGTCGTGGCGTTCGTGGGCTACCTGGTCTTCAACGCCCCGAGCCCGCTGTTCTGGGGCGTGCTGACCTGTTTCGCAACGATCATCCCCATCTTCGGGACGGCGCTCATATGGCTGCCGCTTGCGGGTTACATGGCGCTGACGGGCGACTGGGGGCCGGCCATCGGGCTGCTCCTCTACGGCGGGCTGGTCGTGACGCACGTGGACAACGTCGTGCGGTTCATCATGCAGAAGAAGATGGCCGATACGCATCCGCTGGTGACGATCTTCGGCGTTTTCATCGGGCTGTCGCTCTTCGGGTTCATGGGGGTGATTTTCGGGCCGCTGATGCTGGAGATGTTCGTCTTCTGCGTCAATATCTTCAAGAAGAAGTACCTCGACGGGACGTCGTACAAGCAGTTGTTCGTCCCCGAGCAGGATATTCAGGCGTAGCCCGCCGGGCGCTTCCGGGCGGGGCGCTTTTACGAAAAGTAACCGTTTCCGGTGTTTTTTGTGAAAAATCCCTGTAAAATGGTTGGAATTTCAAATTGTTTATTATCTTTGTTATTGGAATAACAGTAAAAGCGGCAACAAGAACCCTTAATCAAAAATATCACAATGGCGAGAAATCTCAAAATCAGAGACCTTACGTTGCGCGACGGACAGCAGTCCTCGTTCGCGACGCGCATGTCGCAGGCACAGGTAGACCGTTGCCTGCCCTTCTACAAGGATGCAAATTTCTATGCGATGGAGGTCTGGGGCGGTGCCGTACCCGACTCGGTGATGCGTTATCTCAACGAGAACCCGTGGACGCGCCTGGAGACGATCTACAAGGCTGTGGGCAAGGTGTCGAAGCTCACGGCGCTTTCGCGCGGCCGTAACCTGTTCGGCTACGCGCCTTACCCCGACGACGTGATCGACGGCTTCTGCCGCAACGCGATCGAAAGCGGGCTGGGCATCATGCGTATCTTCGATGCCCTGAACGACGTGGACAACGTGAAATCGACGATCAAATACGTCAAGCAGTACGGCGGCATCGCCGACTGCGCCGTATGTTATACGGTCGACCCGAAATATCCCGAACCCTCCTTCATGCAGCGCCTGATGGGCAAGAAGCGGCCGCAGCCCGTCTTCACGGATGCCTATTTCCTCGACAAGGCCAAACAGATGGCCGCACTGGGCGCCGACATGATCACCATCAAGGACATGTCGGGCCTGATCCCGCCGCGCCGTGTCGCCACGCTGGTCAAGCTGTTCAAGAAGAACATCTCGATTCCGGTCGATTTCCATACCCACTGTACCCCCGGCTACGGCCTGGCTTCGATGCTCGCGGCCATCGTGGCCGGCGTCGACATCGTCGATACCAACTGCTGGTATTTCGCCGAAGGCACGGGTGCCCCGGCCATCGAGCTGGTACACGTCTTCTGCAAGAAGCTCGGCGTTGATACCGGTGTGAACATGGAGGCCGTGGCCAAGATCAATACCCAGCTGCGCGAGATCCGCAAGGAGCTCAACCAGTCGGTATTCGGCGCGGACAAATCCGAGCCCAAGGCGTTCAACCCGCTGACCGACAAGCTGCCCGCCGAGATCGACGCCCTGTTCGACAAGGCTATTGCGGCCGCCAAAGCCGACGATGAGGACGCTACGATCGACGCCTGCCGCAAGATCGAGGCCTATTTCGGGTTCCCGGCTCCCAACGAACTGGTGCAAAAGGCCGAGATCCCCGGCGGCATGTACTCGAACATGGTCGCCCAGCTCAAGCAGCTCAAGGCCGAGGACATCCTGCCGCGCGCCATGGAGCTGATCCCCTCGGTGCGCCTGGCCGCA
>ERZ791603.1899-NODE-1899-length-14360-cov-3.151485_pt1 | contig 14360 bp, 8 predicted proteins | sample MGYA00509966_ERZ791603 | MGnify/ENA primary metagenome ERZ791603 (study PRJEB30046, sample SAMN00791931) | human gut metagenome | study: EMG produced TPA metagenomics assembly of the A metagenome-wide association study of gut microbiota in type 2...
GCACGCCGCCAGCGTTCATCCTGAGCCAGGATCAAACTCTCTGATAAAATGTTTGATTCACTCAAGATAACAACTAGCTATCTCTCGTTTTACTGTTTTTGGTTTTTCAAACCGTTCTTAAAAATGTAAAGAATTTTCGAGAATCGTATGTGTTTCACTGTTTAGTTATCAAGGTTGTCTGTCTTGCGACAGCTTGTTTATTCTATCAAAATGTTTTTCATTTGTCAAGAACTTTTTCACGGCTCATTTCAATAACCATTTTCAAAGTATATTCATAAAGCCATGTTTATAAATCTTAACTCACAAGCTCTACAACTCAATGTGTCCCGTGAGTCAGCTTTGATATAATATCATCCCGGCACACATATGTCAACGGATTTACTGCAATTAATTAAAGTAGTAAAACTATCTTAAAAAACATAAATTTTCTAAATTGTCTGTTTATTATATACAATTCTCGCAATTACTATCTGACAGCCTCTATCGCTTCCTTGATATTTGTCACACCGACAATCTCAATTCCACTAATATGCGACACTCCTGCAAGACACACTTTGGGAACAATACACTTTTTAAAGCCAAGCTTCTTTGCCTCAGCCACACGCTGCTCTGACATGGTAACTCCGCGCACCTCTCCGCTTAAGCCCACCTCTCCAAAGCATATGGTATCCTCACGCACTATAATATCCTTTTTGCTTGATGCGATTGCAAGCACTATCCCAAGGTCTATCGCCGGTTCGTTCATCCTTATACCGCCTGCTATATTCACATAAGCATCACAGTCTGACAGCGACAGGTTGGCTCTTTTTTCAAGGACCGCCATGAGCAGGTTTACTTTATTATAATCTGTACCATTTGCTGTACGCCTTGGATTATTAAAAAAGCTGTGACATACAAGAGCCTGTATCTCGAGAAGTATCGGTCGGCTTCCCTCTATGGAGCATGTGACAATTGACCCTGATGCTCCCTCTGGCTTACCGCTAAGCATATACTCAGACGGATTTTCTACCTCAACCAGTCCCTCCGCCTTCATTTCAAATACACCTATCTCATTGGTCGAACCAAATCTGTTCTTAACGCCTCTAAGTATCCTGTACGACTCATATCTGTCACCCTCAAAATAAAGCACAGTGTCAACCATATGCTCTAACGTCCTCGGTCCTGCAACCGCACCATCCTTTGTCACATGTCCTACTATAAAAACAGAAATACCCAGAGTCTTTGCAAGCTGCATAAGCACTCCGGTTGTCTCCCTGACCTGTGAGACACTGCCCGGTGCAGATGATATCTCTTCGTTATACATGGTCTGAATGGAATCTATCACAACAACCTCAGGCTTTTTGCGCTGAATCACATCCTTTGCTATATCAAGACTTGTCTCACATAAAAGCTCCAGTGAATCCGTAAAATCGCCAAGTCTGTCGGCACGCATCTTTATCTGATGCAGGGATTCCTCACCTGACACATAAAGTAATGGCACCTTTTTTTGTGAAAGTTCCCTGCATACCTGAAGTAGAAGTGTGGATTTTCCTATACCCGGATCTCCTCCCACAAGCACAAGTGACCCCCTCACAATTCCTCCACCAAGCACTCTGTCAAACTCGGCTATACCTGTCACTATACGCTCCTCTTTCTCGCTTTTTACTGCCGAAAGAGGTAGAACCTGTGCCGCCTTTGATTCTTTTTTTACTTTTCCCGACGAGCTTATCGACTTTTTATCTACGGTTTCCTCTACAAATGTATTCCATTCCTTACAGGCCGGGCACTGTCCCATCCATTTTGCCGATTCATAACCACATTCCTGGCAGAAAAATACAGAGGTCTTTCCTTTTGCCATATTGTTCTCCTTTATAAAATACAAAAAGCCCGGCTTTCACCGGGCTAAAAATATGCTCTATTTTCTTGATACTTTGATATCGACTGAATCAACACCCTCAAGCTCTACGCTTAAGCTGAGCTTGCCGCCGAGATTTGTCTTCATAGTACCTGCAACAGCTCCAGCTATATCAATTTCGTACTCTGTCTCCTCTTCAAGGCCAAGAGTAATCTGAGCATCCTCAGGTCCCTCCACAGTAAATGTCACTGTATCAGCAGTCTCCTCGAAATCCATAACCGCTGTTCCCGGAACAGACTCGTATACAAAGAGTCCGTTTCTTTCGAGCTTTGTAATCTCCTTAAAGGTCTTTACCTTGTAGATATCTCCATCCTTCTCAAAATTGTCAAGCTTTGCCTTTGCAGCCAATGTATAATCTCCGAAGCTGAGCTTTCCGTTTTCCTCAGTACGGATTAATTCACTTATTACAGCCATTTTTATCCTCCCGTAGCTATATTGATATATTAATTATAAATCCAATTCTACTCAACAGTCAATGAAATTTGTTTGTTTTTCGTAGAAATTATTACCTTATTGCCGCGCTTAATTTTGCCGGTAATAATATCCTCTGACATACGGTCTTCAATCTCCTCCTGAAGTTTTCGTTTAAGAGGTCTTGCGCCATATTTTCTGTCATAGGCTTTGTCCACGATAAAGGATTTTGCACTGTCGCGCACTGTGAGCTCTATATCAAGCTGTTCTTTACAGCGTTTCTCAAGTTCCTTTACAAGAAGTGTCACTATATGCTTCATGTCATCCTTGTTGAGAGCTCTAAATACAATAGTCTCGTCGATTCGGTTCAAAAACTCAGGCTTGAATATACGGCGGACCTCCTCCATGACACTGTTCTTCATACGCTCGTGATCCTGCTTTTCATCCTCACCAGCGCCAAAGCCAAGGCGCTTTGGTTCTATAATAGAAGAAGCTCCTGCATTTGATGTCATGATGATTATTGTATTCTTGAAATCAACCGTGCGCCCCTGTGAATCAGTGATTCTACCATCATCAAGCACCTGTAAAAGTATATTGAACACATCAGGATGTGCTTTTTCTATCTCATCAAACAGTATAACAGAAAAAGGATTGCGTCTGACCTTCTCCGAGAGCTGTCCGCCCTCCTCATGGCCCACATATCCCGGTGGTGAACCAATCATCTTTGAAACACTATGCTTTTCCATGTACTCTGACATGTCAACACGTATCATGGCATCCTCCTTGCCAAAGACAGCCTCAGCAAGCGCCTTTGACACCTCCGTCTTACCTACTCCTGTCGGTCCCAAAAACAGGAATGAGCCAATCGGCTTCTTAGGATCCTTTAAACCAACACGGCCTCGTCTGACAGCCTTTGCGACAGCAGAAACAGCCTCCTCTTGTCCTATTACACGCTTGTGAAGTATCTGTTCAAGCTTTGCAAGTCGTCCTGCCTCTGACTCTGTAAGCTTATTTACAGGTATTTTGGTCCATCCCGATACTACATCCGCTATCTCGTTTTCACCTACTACAGGCTGATTTTTGCTTCCTGTGCGGTGATTCTTTCTGATAAGCTTCTGCTGTTTATTTTCAAGCACTTCCTTTTCTGACATAAGCGCGCCGGCAGCTGCGATATCTCCTTGCGACAAAGCATTTTCCACCTGGTTCTGCTTATCTGTTATCTCTTTTTTCAGAGCAAGCAGCTCGTCAGATGATGTCAGATTCTTAAGCCTTATCCTGGCTGCCGCCTCATCCATCAGGTCTATCGCCTTATCAGGTAAAAATCTGTCATTTATATATCGTGCAGAAAGGTTTACTGCTGCTTTCACACCCTCATCTGTTATGATGACACCATGATGCTTTTCATAGAGTCCCTTTAATCCTGTGAGTATCTCTATTGTTTCATCCACACCCGGTTCCTCAACCATCACCAGCTGGAAACGACGCTCAAGCGCAGCATCCTTTTCCACGTATTTGCGGTACTCTTCTATGGTAGTGGCGCCGATTACCTGTACCTCGCCTCTGGCAAGCGCAGGCTTTAATATGTTAGATGCATCTAACGAGCCTTCTGCTCCTCCTGCACCTATTATAGTGTGAAGCTCATCAATGAAAAGAAGTACATTTTTGGCATTTGAAACCTCGCTTATCACCTTCTTGATACGCTCCTCAAACTCACCACGATACTTTGATTTGGCTACAAGCCCGGACATATCAAGGGAAACCAGTCTCTTTCCCAAAAGAATATCCGGAACATTGCCACTGACTATATCCTGCGCAAGTCCTTCTACTATAGCGGTCTTGCCCACTCCCGGCTCTCCAATCAGACATGGATTGTTTTTGCCACGGCGGCAAAGTATCTGGATAACACGCTCCATCTCCTTTTTTCTGCCTATAACAGGGTCAAGAAGCCCTGCCTCTGCCATATCTGTCAAATCTCTGGAATACTGATCTAATACAGGAGTCGCAGAATTGTATGATGCATTGTAGCTTTTCATCAGATCCCTGTATGCAGACGGATCCTCGCCCATCGCACCAAGAATATCTATAAACATCTTCTGACTGTTAACACCAATGGTGTTTAAAAGTCTTGCAGCTGCACAGTCTCCCTGAAGTACTATAGCCATCAGCAGGTGTTCTGTACCTATCTCATTGCACTCAAATCTATCGGCTTCCTCCGATGCACGCTCCAATACTCTCTGTGTCCTTGGTGAATAGCCATCCCTGTCCATCACTTCGATGTTATCCCCCGGTGAAATCAGGTCTTCAATCATCGAAATAAGCTTATCATATTCCACATTGCAGGCTGTTAGAACCTCAGCTGCCACACCGGTGCCCTCTTTTATAAGGCCAGCCAGTATGTGCTCTGTTCCAACATAGCTGTAGTTCATTTTCTTTGATATACGTGCAGCCAAATCTATTGCTTTTTTAGCCTTACTTGTATATGGTTTCAAGTCATATCCTCCAGTCATATTCACTAATTTAAGTCGATGAACTGCAAATCATCATCCTCGCTGTCATCTTCATTGTCATCCATTGCACTGCTGTCTATAGTCTCAGACGGCTTATTTCCCTCATTGACAAAGCCATCAAGTGCCATTTGAACCTGCTTCTTTAAAGCATCCTCATCAGCATCGTTTTCTGTGTCAGAAACGTTTTCCTGCCTTAAATCGTCTTTTAAATCAAACTCAGAGTTTTCATTCTCAACAGCTTTCTTAGAATCAGGTGTAATTTCTACGGTTCTTCCGACATAGGATGCATTTGATATATTTTCATCCGTAGCCATCTTTTGCTCATCTGCAGCACCTTCCGCTGTTTCTTCTGCAGCTTCTCCTGCCGGCTCTTCTACAGCTTCATCTGCTGTTTCTTCTGCGACTTCATCTGCCGACTCTTCTGCAGCTCCTGCCACTTCATCCACCGACTCTTCTGCAGCTTCTTCTGCCACTTCATCTAACGGCTCTTCTGTAACCTCTTCTTCCAGCTCATCTGCTATCTCGTCCGCAGTTTCATCAGTTGTTTCTTCCAAAGCTTCATTTGATACATCTTCTGCTGCATCATCTACATCATCATCGTCATCATGATAGTCCATTGCCTTATATTTTCTGTTTTTCACAGCTGATACAATAAGCAACAGTAACAGAATAACGATAACAAGAACCAGTATTGCAGCTAAAACAAGATATTTATTGGCAATTCCCGGGACAAGCTCGCTCTTTGTTGTATCGTTTTCCTCCTGTGCCACTGTAGGTGTACTGAGCTCGGTTCTCATATATGTGCCATCTACGCTATCATATGTATACCAGCCACTCTCACCATTGTCATTTATGGCATATACGAGGTAAAAATCCTTTGTCCGATCATCGGTTTTTTCGGCTTTGGTCTGGTAGGCTGTTGCCACACCCTTGCCCTCTATGGAGAGTGATACCTCATTATATCCCTCAGGCACATCATCCACCTTAGGCAGTAAAACCACTATAAAATGCGACTCTGAATTGATACGAACAAACTCATATGCTGCATTCTGTGCTGCATCATATACAAAAAGCCCATTGCCGCTTTCCGACTGTAAATACACAAGTGTGATATCACCAAAAGTGCCATGAAGGGTATTGTACTCAAGACCGTCAATCACTGTCTTTGAGTGCTCAAAGCCTTCAGGGACAACATCCTCCGGAATGTCATTGACCATAGTCCACTCTGTGCCATTTATATCGAACTTCTTCCAGTTATCCTGCTTATCTGCATTCTCCGGATCATCCTCGGTTCTTCTGGTAACAACTATATTGTATGTGCTTGTGCTGCCGTCCTCTGCTGTTACAACAATGCTGACCGTATTCTCTCCAACCTCAAGTGAATCATTGCCTGTGACAGATGTCACACTTGCCTTGGAATCAGCCGGATTTGCTGTAACTGCAAGGCTTGAACAGCTGTAATCTACTGTAGCTGTGTAATCCTTTGTCGCAGCAGAAAACTCAGGGGAAAGCGTACCTGCTGAGATAACAAGCGAACCAAGAGATGCGTTTGAGGATTTCTTTTCCTCTTTGTTTTCATTATCTTTATTCGCATTGTTGTCATTGCCGGTATTGCTGCCGGAATTGTCCTTGTTATCCTTGTTGCTGTTTGAATCATTGTTTGATGAAGCACTTGTTACCGTCACCTTCGTGCTGGCACCGGTAATTGTACCTCCGGCATCGTTGCCCTCTGCATCTCCTACAACTGTACAATATGCCTTTATAGTGCAGCTTCCTGCAGCCTTCGCCGTAAATGAAAATGACTGCGATGTGGGATATCCTGCGGCGTCACCAATATTGGCCACACCATCTCCTCCGTTACTCAGTACTCCCTCGTCAGAGCTTGAGATAACTACAGTACCAAAATATCCAGACGGCATGGAAACAGTCACCTTAACTGTTTTTCCAACAGCTATAGAGCTTGAGCTGACACTTAATCCAAGTCCCTGCGCATATACATGCTCGGCAGGTGTGAAAACAAGCATCACCGCCACAACAAGTGATAATATACATCCAAATAATTTCTTCATATTTTTCCTCACATTTCTAATTCTGCGATATCTTTGATTTGCCCAGTATGTGTCTGTTCATGATTATCATATCAAGGGCATTTCCACCATCACGCTTTCTGTTAGCATCAGCTGCCTCCAGATAAGCACCTGTGAGTGTTCCCTTTCCTAAAATATGTCTGTTGAGCTTAATCATATCAAGAGCATTTACAGCACCATCACCATTGATATCTCCATATATAACAATATCGTATGTCTTTTTCAGATTACCTGAAGCATCATAAACAGCCACTTTATTGCCTGTTGCAATCTTTCCGCTGTTTTCTGAGCCTGAGCTTGTCAGAAGCTTTACAGTACCTGATGCTGATACTGCTATATTCTTCACAAAATCAGCTGCACCGGTTCCAGGCTCAATGCCTGTAATATAAGTACCTATACTGTATTTACCTGATGTTATGTTTACATCAGTATTATTTGGGTTATTATTGTTCTGATTATTATTGCCACCTGCATTATTTGCAGATGCCGCCTGCCTGTTTATATTGATAGTGTATGTTCTTGTATCACCGCTTTGCGACTTGCATTTTACCTTAATTGTATTATTTCCGACAGCAAGCGAATAGCTTCCTGTGCCTGAAACACCACTGTTTCCTGAAACTGCATTTGCCGAAACAGTCACTGAGCTTATAGCATTTGAAACAACTGCTGAATAGCTTGTTGTCGTTCCATTGAAGGCCGGTGTGAGTGTTACACCGCTTATCGCAAGCGACTGCAGATAGTTATTGGTATCGCCGGCTTTATTAAAGCCTACTGCTGACGATGGCATATTGTTGTATACAGGTATTTTAAATACAAAGGCCTGATTCTTGTCTGAATATCCTTTAGACAGACTCTGTCCCTCAGTAAGAGCCGCTGTGGCATTGCCCATGTACTGATGGAAATACAGCGAGCTTGTATTTACTACATTAAACTTCTCAAAATACAGTGTATTTTGACCCTTATTTATATAATTGCTGCCCACCTTTACAGCTCCGCCGCTTATGGACTTTACTCTTGTATTCCAGCCCTGCTTCTTGGCAAAAGACAGACCATTTTTATAAATCTGTGCCTTCGTGTTTCCGGTTGCACTAAAATTAAAATAATTATAATATCCTTCGTATCCGGAATATGTACCCGAAATAAGAGGGCTCGTTCCCTTTTGCCCCTGCTCTTGCTTTATGCGCGATGCTATATGGTACGCACTTACTCCACTGCTCTTTGCCACATCCATGAATGTGCTTGCATAATTGATTTTCTCACCATTGTTGGAATAGGTCTTTGTTCCCTCCATAAATGTGCCTTTTACTATAGACTTGACACCTTCAAGTGCCTCATTTGGACTGTATGCAAGGCTTTGGAACTGAAAAATATTGGTCTCATCAAGAAAATTCCTTGGATCCATGAGATAAGCAATATAGGCACTGCTTGCTGACACCCATCCCGGTTCGTACTCAACCCACGTATTTGTTGACCAGTTATATGCTCCGGCAGCTGTGGATTTCTTGGCATTGTCTGCTGATTTGGATACCAGATTAAGTCCGTTTACACTTTCATTTTCAATCACCGTATCCCAATTCAAACCTGTATTTACAGCCTCAAATGTCCAGCTTGGATACTTATTGTGAAGAGCTGTAAGGTTTGGAATATAGCTGTCAGGAAAGCCTGCATTCTTCATAGCCGTGACAAAATCAGTATTGTCTCCGCTATTATTGTATGTCACCTTTATGTATGTACTGATAGTCCAGCCCGTAAATGCCTTGCCGTTTAAAGTACCCTTGACATTGTACCAGACCACACCGTTTACCCTGGTCTCTCCTATTATGTCAACCTGATGGTTCCAGTTGAGTGAGACAACCTTGGTAGTGCCGGATGTGCCTGCTGCATTGCGGACATACACATTGCCACCTGTAATCGTACCTGTAGCATATGCTCCCGATGCGGTTGCAAGGACAAGCTGTTCCTCATTATTCTGCTGTATGGCATCCGCATTGCCGGTGTCTGCTGAAGCATCCCCTGTCTGCGCATTGTCTGATGCAGCTGTGCCGGTACCTGCTGATACAAAATCAGACCTGATATAGCTTACACACTCCTCGTTATTTGCTGCCAGATTGTACTTTGCCTTGTACCACACCTTGCCGTCTGCACCTGTGGTCTGCTCAAGAATAGTAATATCCTTGCCGTTTGAAAGCTTGTGCTCCAGCTCATACTCTGTTCCCGGTCCGCTTCTCGCCGCTACCCAGTATCTCTCATCACACACAACCTTAGCCGCCTGATCCGCATAGACTGCTATGCTGCTGTATGGTGCCAGGTCACATGCGGCTAATGACAATGTAACGACAGAGGCTGCCAGAAATTTATTTATCTTTATCATCAAATCCCATCTTTCTTATGTGCATTGTTTAGATTAATCCATTATCCATTTAATTATAATAGAATATGACCTTTGTATCAATGTATTCGGCAGAAATTTATTATTTTTTTATTAATTAAAAAAACTCCCTTCAACGTGCAGCTCATGCTTACGTTTCAGGGAGTTGCCTGATTCATATTCTGCTTATTCTTACTGTCTCCTGTAGCTTTTCTAGCTGAACAGGGATTTTATCTTATCCCATAAATCCATGAAAAAGTTACCAAGCTTTTCCCAGAAGCCCGGGTCATTTATCTTATCGCCAAGCTTTGATGCCCAGTCCTGTGCCTGGTTGATGACTGAATCCCAGTCGATATTGGCATCCTTTAGCTTCATTAAAAGAGATGTAAGCTTTGCAATATCATCATCAGAAAGCTTCAGGTCGTAATCCTTTGCAGCCTCCTTTATCGCATCCTTTATCTGGCTCTCATCCTTGAGCCTTCCATCGGCAAGCTGCTTCTTTAGGTCAGCAATCATTGCCTCGATATCCTGCGAATCGCCGTCAATGCTCTTGTTGAGCTCTCCTGTTGTGACAAGCTCATCCATCGCTGCGTCTGTCACCTTGTCGTCAAGCTTCTTGCCTGTCATCTCCTCGTATGCCTTTAGTGTGCCTACAAGTGCTGCCGTTCCGGAAATAGGGAAAGGTCCTGCGACTATGATTTTAGCATCAGCTATGCCTGCTGTGGCAAGCGCATTCTTGTACATTCCTACCGTACAGTAATTGATATTGTGCGTGGAAACACTAAGACCCGCACCCTTTTTATCCTCTGTAATGAGTACTGAGGAAAGTGACCTTGTGCCAATCTCGCTCTTGCTGATGTATGAATCGAGGTACTTGTGCTCCTCATCATTATTTACATAGACCACATCGTAATTGTCCAGATCAGTGAGCTCGATTCCCATAAATCCAAGCACTGTCGCTCTCTGATCCGGTGTAAGGTCTGCTCCAAGACTTAAGTATGGCTTATCATTTTTGCTGATGGTCACCTTGTCGTTTGCCTCACTGCCGGCTGTCGTTGTGCTGTCTGCATTACTGTCTGTGTTACTCTTATCAGCTGCGTCACTGCTGTCACTGCCTGATACATCAACGCCTGAAACTGTATCAGTCTGCGTAGCTGTCTCTGTTGCAAATACAGCCGGATTCATCGTAAACAGTGTAACCGCAGCAAGCACGCTACATACAATACTCTTTGCTTTTTTCTTTATTAATCTAATCATTTTTCCTCCAATCTACTGCTCTATATCATACGAAATTGTAAAGTTGCTTCCGTCGAAGCTGACATCTGCCATGCTTCCGCATACCACAGGCATCATCGGCGACATATGACCTATATCCAGATCCATGATGATTGGCACATTAAACTCTCTAAGCAGTGATGAAAGCGCCTGTCTGTGGTCTATGCCAAACATTTCCTCTCCGAAGTGCGCCGGGCGTCCGATAAGAAAGCCCTTTACATTTGAAAACCATCCTGCATTTTTCATCTGCCACATAGCCCTTCTCATGCCCATCACATTAAGGTCACAAGCCTCAAGGAACCATATGATACCATCATCACTGTAGCGCTCATTAAATTCCCTTACATGGTCAAACGATGTGCCAAGCAGATTGATAAGACAATCCATGCAGCCACCAAGCAGCCTGCCTCTCATGGTAAGCCTGCTTTCCTTTGCCACCGCAGGAATAGAGCTGATACACGACTTTTCAGTCAGGTTATAGCCCACAAACGGAGCATTCTCATCCTTTATCGATTCCTTCTCCCACATAGGGTAATTGGTAAATGAAAGCTTCCTGCCACAAAGCAGATTAAATGCATCGGTAAGTGACTCATGCCACACCTCCATGCCAAAGCTGCCCGCACACGGCCCGTAAATACCTGCTGTATCTGCAATAGTAGCCTCCAAAAATGTGAAATTCGTGTTGTCGGAATAGCCCATGTACCATTTCGGCTTTGACTGCTTCACGCGCTCAAAATCAATATAAGGCACTACCTCGCACATCAGCTCGCCACCACCACAGGATATAAGCACATCACTGTCAGCAGAAGCATAGCTCTCGTTCAGCTCTTCTGCGCACTTCTTAGGTGTATTGCTGATACCTATGCCACTGTCGCACCTGCAGTTAGGTCCCTCTATCGTCTTATAACCCATGCTGTGAAACCTTTTAATGGCATTGTCAAAGGCACTCCTGTACGGCTCTGTTGTACAGCCCATCGAAGGCGCCACAAAGCCTATTGTTCCTCTATCCTTTAGAAATTCAGGGTATCTCATGTTTCTATCATCCTATCACTATTATTTACATATCTAAGCTTCTGTCTGAAGTAAAATATGTAGGATTTTATCATTTCTGTCAAGGTCATTTTACTGTCATAATTAAATGTCGTCGTGTACTGCACATGCTGTCTGTTGCACCAGTTGTATATATCATGCAGACTTATCGAATCAACATTCTTCATATTGTTCATAAACACCTTAACCTTTGAAAGCTCATCCTCACTGTCAATGTATAGATGAAAGATAGTATTCGGACATTCAATTATTATCTGCTGTTCTTCTATATTTTTCATCACTGTATCCTCTATTGAATAATGTATCCTGTGTGATTAAAAACATTATCGTCTGCCACACCGGGATGTGAGTAATAACAAAATATCGTAACTGTTCAGTGCCTTCACAGTTAAAAAATATCACATAACCATAGTACTACACCGGTGTCACAAAATCCAGTCATTTTTGCCTGCCAATTCTTACTATTTTATTAAGAAAAACGGTAAATATTATACTCCCTCACAGTCAAATGCCGGAATGAAGCTGTCCTTTGCCACGTCACCCTCCTGTATAAATGCATTCGTGATTCCTATTTCGAGGGCATAGTCAACAAGCCTTTCATACTCTCTCCTTGTCACTGTGCGATTTATCTCAGGATAATCCTTTAGTGCAATCGGCGTAAACTGGCTCATCATGCTTATATATACGTGATCATGATATGTATCATACAGGTACTTAAGTACAGCCTTTGCATCATTCACATGTCCCGGCAGTAGAAGCTGCCGCACAATAACTCCCTTTTGTATGAGTCCTGTCGCATTGTCAATCACGACATCCGGCTGCTGCCTGACCATCTCTGAAAGCGCCTGCTTTGCGACAGACGGATAATCTTTTGCCCTTGAATACCTTGCCGAAAGCGTACTGTCCATATATTTAAAATCCGGAAGATACACATCCACTATGCCCTCAAGCAGCTTTAGCTCTGTCACATTTTCATATCCGCTCGTATTGTATATAATAGGAAGCTTCATGCCGCGGCTTTTTGCATCGTTTACCGCCCACACTATATCAGGGATATACTGCCCCGGTGTGACCAGATTGATATTATTTGCGCCTTTGTCAGCAAGTTCCATAAAGATATCACTCAGCCGCTCTTTACTGATTACCTTTCCCTCTTTTCCGTCAGAAATCTCCCTGTTCTGGCAGAACACGCAGTGCAGGCTGCAGCCTGAGAAAAAAACTGCCCCGCTTCCTCTTTTTCCTGATATGCACGGCTCCTCCCAGTAATGAAGCGCTGCTCGCGCCACCTTTATTTCAGATGAAACGCCACATACACCTGTTTGTCCGGTGCTTCTGTTTATGCCACATTTTCTGGGACACAATAAGCAATTCTCGTATTTATTCATATTTTTCATTTTAACCCTTGCTAAAAATAATGTTTGATACTACAATCTATATGATTATGCGGTGCATATGCCATGCGCCTTCAGTAGTCATTTTAAAATTATATCATAACTATTCTTACAGAAGAGAATAGTTAAAATACACAATAAGGAGATTACAATGAATCAGTCAAACTGTATCGTCGCCCAGTCAGGCGGCCCAACTGTTGCAATCAACGCAAGCCTTGCAGGAGTCATCGCAGGAGTAAAAAGCTCTGAGAAATACGATATCTGCTATGGCGCTGTAAACGGAATACTCGGCATTTTAAATGAGAATTATCTCAATCTGTCAGATATTTTTGCAGATGAAGCTAATCTTGAAAAGCTTAAGACCACACCTGCCATGTATCTTGGCTCATGCCGCCACAAACTCCCTGATTACAAGGATGATGATTCACCATATGTATACATCTTCCACCAGTTCGATAAGCTTTCTATAAAAGCTTTCTTTTACATCGGTGGAAATGATTCGATGGATACCGTATTAAAGTTATCCGATTATGCAAAAAAAATCAACAGTGATGTGAAAATTATAGGTATTCCAAAAACCATCGACAATGATCTGTGCATGACAGACCACACTCCTGGCTTTGGCTCTGCCGCCAAATATATCGCATCAAGCATGCTTGAGATAGCCCATGACACCTTTATCTATGCTGTTAAGAGTGTGACAATCGTTGAAATCATGGGACGTGACGCAGGATGGCTCACTGCCGCTTCCGCTCTCGCACGTAATGAGTACAATACAGCGCCTCAGTTCATCTATCTGCCTGAGGTGGATTTCGACAAGGACAAATTTGTTGCCGATATAAAAGAAGCCCTCGAGCACACTAACAATGTGATAGTTGCCGTATCCGAAGGAATACATGACGCAGACGGCTCATACATTACATCATCAAAGGCCGCATGTGACCAGTTCGGACACCAGCAACTAAGCGGTGCCGGAAAAGCTCTTGAGTTCATCGTAAAGGAAAACATCGGTGTCAAGGTGCGCTCTGTAGAGGTAAATGTGCTCCAGCGCTGTGCCTCACATCTTGCATCATTAACCGATATCGAGGAATCTTTTGCTCAGGGTAAAAAGGGTGTCTCTATTGCAGCAGAGGGTGTGACCGCATCAATGGTATGCTTAAAGCGCATCTCAAATAATCCTTATCAGGTGGAATACACATATTCTGCTATCAAGGATATCGCAAACGAGGCCAAGTCTGTGCCAAGAGAGTGGATCAATGATGCGGGCAATGATGTGAAGCCTGAGCTTATCGAATACTTAAAACCACTTATTCAGGGAGAAACCGCTGTAACCATTTCCAGCGGCAGCTTCACCATCCACTCCGGCGGCGGCAGCAC
>ERZ791603.1909-NODE-1909-length-14302-cov-4.534428_pt1 | contig 14302 bp, 8 predicted proteins | sample MGYA00509966_ERZ791603 | MGnify/ENA primary metagenome ERZ791603 (study PRJEB30046, sample SAMN00791931) | human gut metagenome | study: EMG produced TPA metagenomics assembly of the A metagenome-wide association study of gut microbiota in type 2...
AATTCCTCCACGGTGTGCCACCGTTCTCAGTTCGTGAAGACAGTTTGTTAAATTCAAAACACATTTCGCCCGAGCGTAACATTGCAATCGTTCGTACAAACACAAGCTATCCGTTTTTATATAACGAAAATGCGTATATATTCGTAAAACGGGCGGATTTTATTCTCTGCTACCGATTATAAATTATAATAAAAAAGGGCTGTAAAAACAACCCTTTTGGAAATTAAAAATCTAAAATTTTAAAGCGAGATGTAAACATCTTTAAGCGAGTATGTTATTGTTGATGACGAATCATTCTTGATGTACCAATACACCTTTGAAACCGTAGGTCCGTCAGCAGCTCTCGGCTTGATTTCAAGGTTTGTCACAATAGGTGTGTCTATTGAATCTGAGCTTGCAGATGTAACACTGATTTCCGTGGTTACGGAATAGGTATCTCCATATTCACCGCCCGTAATTGTGGTTGTGAGCGTTGCATTACCCTCAGCCACAGGAGTAATTACACCGTTTGCATCGACAGTAAACACGCTTTTTTTTGATGATGAATAGCTTATACTGTTACCTACGTAATCTGTTCCTGCAACAAGACCTGCGTTAAATGTACGGCCCAGAGGAATGTTAATACTGTCGTAACAATTGATAAAGTTAGCACAGTCAGTTAACGGATTGTTAAAAGAATATGTATTACAGTTATGGTTATCGTAATTTCCTGATGTGTAGGTCTGCAAGGTAAACTTATAGCAGTTATCAACAGGCAAAGTCGGACAATAAGCTGTCAACAGCATATACGGTGTAGCATTAGCACCGGTATTTTTATTGTTGGCATAAAATTGCACAACTTTTGCAGTTTTAGGTACATCAACATACAACACTCGTGTGCTCTGACCGCTGATTGGTGTCATAACAATAGGATTGCCCTGCCACTTTGGGGTTTCGACATCACCTGTTCCGTAACGGATTTTGATTGTTGTAGTGGAATCTTTCCAAGAAGATACATTGTTTGTATCTAAATAAAATCTGTATTTTTCAAGCGAAGTTTTCGTATATGTACTGTTACTACCGACAATATCATTATAAGACCTATATGTCTTGAGCGGTTTGTTGACGCCGACATAAAGTCCCGAAGCAGATGCCGTACCGCTTGTTTTCAGATTTTTTATGAAAAGCGAAACATTCTGTTCGGTATTGCCCGAGTTAGAAATTTCGGTGCAAAAATATCTTCTCTTTCCTGCCTCCAGAGAACCTCCGAAATCAGTAACTGCTTTTTCATCGAAAGTAGTGCCGTCATCACTTGACTCAACGGTTCTTATTCTGATGTTCCGACCGTTGCTGATTTTGTACTGACCGCTCCACCCGAGAGAGTCGCCCGATTCGGTTCGAGGACGGCTGAACCATGAAAAAGTCGTGGTCACACCGCAAAGCAGACAAAGTACAAGCCCGAGTGCGATTACAATTGCAAATTTTGATTTCTTCATGGTTTCACCTCCGTTTAATTTTTATTGATTTTGCAGATTTACTGCCAGCTGCCGGCACCGTCACCGGTTGCCTTGTAAGTTATCTTTGTACCTCTGTTGTCGGCCGACCAAAGGTTCCAGTAACCTGCCGCACTGCCATCGCCTGGTGCTTTACCTGTTCCAAATCCCTTTGGAGTACATCTGTAGAATGTGATATTATTGACAGTTGCAGGAACTGATACTGTCCACTTAGAGTTAGAATATGTCATTTCATATTCCTTCATTTTGCCGGTATCATAAGCGAACAATCTTGCATATCCATTGGTTACCCAAGGTACGCTTGACTGGTCAAATGTGATTGTAACCTTAGCGTTCGGATCGAATTCTTCAAGACTGTCGCTCTTGAAGATGTATGTCTTGCCGATTTTACCCTCAAGACCCGGCTGGTTAGATCCTGGATACTGTGAGTCACTGCCGTTATTTACAATAACTCTGAACTTGCCGTCATCAGATGTATTGAATTCGTACTTATAGTAACCTGTATCAGAATCATATTTTGCTTCAGTGCCTGACCATTCATCACTGTACAGTTTTTTCGAATTAGATGATGAATAAACATATGCATTATACTTATCCCAGTTGCGTGATTCAAAATAGATTGTTGTTGTTGAATCAGTCTTCTTCGCAAACTTAGCATATACCGTTACATTCGACTTCACTGTAATGCCAAGCGGATTAACTGTATTGTCTGTTACATATGCCTTTGTGCAAGCGGCATCTGAATACCAGCCCTTGAACTCGTAGCCTGTCTTTGCATTTGCTGTGAGTGTTATAGCTGTGCCCCACTCAACTGCATTTGCATCTTCAACATTGCCAAGCTCAATTGTTCCGCCTGTTGTGCTGATTGTTTCGTCAGTAACAGCCTGTGCATTGACCTTATACTTGATGAGTTCAAACTTAGCATTGAGTGTTAATTTAGAAGTAACCTTGCTTACAGTGTACTGTTCTGATGTTGACACACACTCTCCTGTGTATTCATCATACCAACCGACAAACTTGTAGCCTTCGCTTGCGGAAGGAGTAGCAAGGAATGTTACGCTGTCATTATAGTTGACTGTAACTGATACGCTCGTCTTTGACGCATCGGATACAGGTGAAGTAAACTTAACCGTACCGTGTGAACCGACAGAAACCGCTTTAATTTCAAATGTCTTTATCATAAACTTAGCATGATAAGTACAATTTGCGGTAACTTTCGGAGTTGTGTACTCAAGCTCATTGCTCTTGAGTGTGCCGTTTTCATCGTACCAACCCGAGAATATATACATATTCTCATCCGAAAGAGTTGCCTTAAGAGTAACGCTCTTGCCGTTGGTTACGATTGTCTGAGATGTTGCACCTGCAGCTGATGAACCCGCCTTAACGGTGCCTGCCGTTGCGTCAACCGCACCGTTATAATAAGCCTTTGCAGTTACAGTGCGTGGAGTAACATCGATAAAATTTGCATAAAGTGTGAGGTTAGCCTTTATTGCCTTGGTATCAATTACATCGCTGGAATATGCACAATTATTAAGAATCGTGGAATCGGCTTTTTTGGTGCAAGCCAAATCCGTGTACCAACCTTCAAATTTATACTGAGAAGAAACAGTTTCTTTGGCAGTTGCCTTAAGTGTTACGGTTGAACCCCACTTAACTGTGGTTTCAATTTTTGTAACTGCCGAACCTAAACCGAGGTTAAGAGTACCGACTGTTTCATTAACCTTTCCGTCAAGAACAGGGTATACCTTAAGGTCAAGGTCTATAAGCTCAAATTTGGCATAAAGTGTTGTGTCATTTTTAATATTTTTTCTGGTGTATTCCGAATTAAGGTCGATCTGGTTACCTTCAGCGTCAGTCCACGCAACAAATTTGTATCCGTCCTTTGATGGCTTTGCAACAAATGTTGCCGAACCGCCGTAGTTAACCGTAACGGTAACAGAAGTACCCGGAGCTACCGCTTCAGGTGCGGTAAACTCAACCGTACCGACATCGGCACCGTCAGCCTGTTTTGCAACAGCCTTTACGGTAAAGGTCTTTATCTTGAACTGAGCATAATAGGAATGATTTTCCTGAATATTGTTAAGTTCAATTACATTTTCTTTGCTGTAGCTTTTTGTACAAGCTTCATCATAATACCAACCGACAAAATCGTAGCCGGTTCTTGCCGTTGCAGTAAGCGATGTGCTGCTGCCCTCAAGGAAGTTTTGTGAAACCTTGCTTGATGTCTTGCCTTCCATTGTAACAGTACCGCCTGTGCTGTCACCAACCGATGCACCTGTAACCGCAGTTCCCTCAACAAGGTACTGTCTTTCAAATCTGGCATAGAATTTGTATTCTTTTGTGGTATCTGTTGCTGTTATTCCACCGTTATCAAGTTCAACAGGATTTGTAAAAGAAGCATCAGAGTACCAACCACGGAATGTATACTTACTGCTTTTTGGAGTTGCGGTAAGAGTTACTTTTGTTCCGGCAGTAACCTTAACTCTTGTTGCGCCGTCCATACCGCCTGTTACGCTTACTGTGCCCATTGTTGCATTATTATCCTTATCATCCTCACATGTAGAATAAACGGAAACAATAGCAGGAGGTGCCCAGTAGCCTGTGTTTTGTGAAGTAATAACATAGTTCACCGAAGAATTTCTGTTCGGTGCGCTGATGCTGTAATCTTTGCCGTTGTAAGTAAATTTGAATGTAATCGAATGTGCGGCATCGCTGTTAGGATTGGGCAAATATGCAACCCAACCGCTGAGTGACGCATTTTCATTCGGTTCAAAAGTCATTGCTATCGGAGTTGAACTGCCCTGAACATACATATCAACCGCAAGATACTTTCCCGCAACCTGTGTCATCGGTAATGTCTTTTCATCTTCACTTGAGAGAAGAATTTTCTGAACCTCTCCCCATGTGCCGTAGCCGTTATTTGACTTATCCATATATCCGTAGGCTGTGAATGTCTGTGATTCGGCGTCAACACCAGCTTGCAGAGTTGTTGTCCATTTTGCAACATAGCTGTTCTGCGGATTTGATGTTACTTTTGATTCACAGCTGTAGAAGGTAACTGTTGCGTTAGGCTTATCTGTATAGTCTGAACCGAGCTTAATAAAATAATTACCGCTCGAATCCTTTGAAAGCTTTTGATACTCACTTTTGCCATCTTGGTTAATCCAGATTACACGATTGTTTTTGGTAGCCCAACCTGCACCGAGCGATGCATCACCCGTTGTTTTATCGGAAAAAGTCAATTCTCCTGCCTGAGGGCTTTGAGTGATAAGCTTAAAGTTGTCAATTGTAACAGTCTGACCTGCATACTTTGTCTTTCTGCTGTCATCCTGTAACCACACACGCATTGTAACCTTATGCGGTTTTGAATCTGCCGGAACGGTAAAAAGAGGACTTTCTGCTGTTAAGCCCGTGTATGAATCGAAAGATTTTACACTTTCCTGTTTTTTAGTATTCAGGCTTGTACCGGCAACAACCTCTGTATTGCTGTCGCTCTTACCGCAGACAACCGTATTACTGCCGTCACAAACAAATGAAACACGGAGCTTTTCCTCGTCTGCATCAGCGTCGTTAACCTTGATTGTAGGAACCTTATCAAAATAGAATGACGCCTTTGTTCCCTTTGCGGTAACATTGAAAGAAAAATCAATGTAGTTGACATTCTTGTCGTTTACAGTAGCCTTTCTGTATGCACCGGACGGCGCGCCGTTTGCAGTTAAGGTCGGAAAATAAACATCTGTGCCGTTTGCGCTTGTTGCAGAGGCAAGGTGAACATCGCCTGCCTGACGAAAATATTTTGTAAGATCAATTGTATTTCCGTCATAGCCGTTACCGTAGCCGATATTAGCGTTGGTAAACACATAGTTATCAATTGTACCGTTGTTCAAATCAAGCTTAATGGTTGAAATTGTTTCCACCCATGCAGAAACCGACACAATAGCGATTGCCAACACTTCAACAAGTGCCACAATGCTTAAAATCATGCTTTTTCTCTTTTCTTTGCCCGACTTTTTGCCGATTGCATACTTTTCTTTAAAATAAGCCGCCAAAAGAGCAAATCTCTCTTTCATTGTGACACCTCCTTTTTATATTTTGCATTATTAATGATACGTTGCGGTATCATCGTTGGTTACTTCATAAGAAACATTGAACGGTGTGGAGAATATATATTCATTCTTTGCCGGAATAAGCAGAGTGTGATTACCTTTCTCGTTCACAAACTTAAATCCGATAACTCGTGAGCCTCTTGGCGCACTGCAGTTATCAAGGGTACATCTTGAACCGTCAGAATTAAACTGCATCAAATGGTTTGTTTCTTTGCCTTCATATTTATAAACTACATAAGGTTGATACTCTCCTCTTGTAAGATAATTTCTGAGCCACTGTTTATTACCCGGAATGTCGAGATATACACCTGTATTTATTTTAGGATCTTCGGAAGAGCCCCCTCCGCTTGTCGGAGTTGTGGTTGAAGGTGTTGTTGTTTCAACAGTTGAGCCGCCCGGACTATAATCCCAGTATCCGATACAAGGGGACAGTCTTTCAAAAGTAATGTCGGTTTTACCATAACCGTTACCTCTCTTGGCAGTGTAAACAAGGCTGCGGTTACCGTTTACAATTCTGCTTTCCTGTAACGGATACAAATCTTCGTTATTATCTATCCAATATTGTGCCGTATCGCTCAATTCGCCGTTCACATTATCCTTGGTGTGCCATGAGTTATAGATTATATTATTCGTTGTACTGAATCTGAAAAAGCTTATATCTGTTGTTACACCTTTTGGCAACGCAGCTGTCCATGTGTTATATCCGCCTACCGGACCAAGATATTTCATAACGACAGTTTTCTGAGTTGTATCAGTATCTTTATACTGCATGGTAACTATACAGTCATCTGTTTTAATCCACGGAGTATTTTCGCCCTTATCACCTCTTGTTTTATCAATAAAGGTGATAGCCTCCATATCATTGTAGTTACTTTCGAGTTCAACATCAATTGTAACCGATGCGCCTGCATACTTATCATAAACAGACTGATCTTCATACGCACCCTCAAACCATGCTACCAATGTTACATCAAGAGGTTTCTGACCTAAAAGCGTGAACAAGCTTTCTCCTGAATAGAAATAGAAATCAGAAAATGTCTTGCATGATGAAAGCTTCGTAGCAGGAGAGCCGTCCATATTTGTTGAGCTTACTGCATTATAATTTTTAGCATGCTCGTCAATCAGAGCACTCGGATCAATTACAGTAGGAGTTTTACTGCTGTCGGTAATAAACGCAAGTCTCAACGGACAAGGATCATAGACCTTCTGATTGACAGGAACGCCTTTATCGTCACGAATAATCTCGGTTGAGCCGTCAAACTTACCGAGAACAGTTTTACGGTCTGCCGAAACAATTGTAATATTATAGCCTTTGATATAAACATTTGTCATATCTGAATCGGCATTAAGCTTAAAATCCTTATATACATATGTTTTATTCCTATCGCCTACAGTTCCTTCACGGAATTTCATGGCAGATGTTGAATCCTTAAAGTTGCCCTCTGACGGGAAGAACATATTCCTTCCGTCAACGCTTGAAGCCTCTTCAAGCTTAAAGTCTTTAACAACAAGGTGGTTTGAAAGATCTTCCTGACCGTCATTGACACGGAGTGCCGCACTTGACTCAAGTGAAAACGCCTGAGAATTAATACTTGCCGTATCTTTTACGGTAAACCATGCCATCGTTGTCACAAGCACCAGAGTAAAAACAAGGAACAATGATACATATGAAATTGCGAGCTTTTTTCTGCCGAGAAGTCTGTTATCGGAAAGTGCAAAAAACGAATTCTGCATTCTTTCTTTCAGTTTCATACTTCATTGCTCCTTTCCTGATTTTTATTTATTGTTGTACATCGCCCTTTGAGAGAACAAGGTTTGCTTTAAACTTTCCGTTTACAAGGGCAAGTCTTGCCTCTTCATCTTCGCCGTCAACCCACATATTACAGGTTACCATTCCTGTATATTTGCTGTCTTGAGTCGCGTCCTTTTTTTCCAAAGTCATAATTTTTTTCTTTGCACCAAGCTCATATGTGTAATCTCCGTTGTCTGTAAAGCCTTTGCTGTTTGCAACAAGAACCTTACCGAGTGGTGAATCATCATTAGCGGAAACGGATGTTATTTCCCATTTACCGTTTTTTACATAATAACTGTGCGAATATGATTTGCCCGAACTCATGTCTGTGCTTACAGAATACTTTGTTGTATCTAAGTCTGGCTTAAGAAGAATGTTCGGAGCAGGAATCCACAAAAGCTTTGGCATTGTTTCGCTAGTTTCATAATTTGCAACCGAAAACCTTACCGCACCGGTTACGCAGTCTCTTGAAATTCCCTTTGAGACACCGCTTTCACCGAAATCACTCTTATTATCTGCATTTTCACCTGTCAGATTTTTTGCATTCGGACTGATTTTAGATTTACCGTCCAGATAAATATCAAACTTGGATTTTGAACGAACATACAGGTCAAAAGAAAGGTAGTGAACCGAACTGTTAGCAAGTTCCCATTCGTCAGCATCAAGAATAGGAGTAGCAACTCCGTTTTCCTGCTTGAGAGGCGGCTTATAAAATGTGTATCCGTCGCTCGAAACCTCAGTCATCTTGATATCATTAATAAACGAATAATTTTTGCTGTTCAATTCAATCGTATTTTTGTACGCTGCGTCATCCTTCGGAGCCGGATCGTCGTGCTTAACAACAGCAATTTCAATACCGTCAGGTGCCTGACACTCAATGTTGATGCCGTCGGCTTCGGCTGAACTCTTATCCGTAAACCACGCCTGAATGCCGCAAAAGCCGGCAAGTGCAACAGTGAACAGAACTATTAAATTTTTAGCAATCATTCTGCCCGTTTTTCTGTTGGGCGCAGTTGAATTTTTCATTTTTGCCCCTTATTCTACACTATAGTAAACGGCAACAAATCCGTCAGCCTTCAATGTTTTGTTATGAACAACAGTAGTTTTTTTGCCTGTTGACTCACGAACAATGTTTTCAAAGTTCATTGCAAACGGTCTGTCAACTCCTGAGAATGTTATCACAAGCGGAAGCCTTCCGGCACTTTTCAGCTTTGAACACAAATCCGAAAAAGCAACTTCAAGGTCTGCCTGCTTTTTATAGATTTTGTAAACATCTGCACCGTTACGGGAATATCCTGCAAGCATAACACCCTTTTTGCTTCTGCAAATGCAAAGTGATCTTACAGACTTTTGAGCGTCCATAAGCTCGTCTGCGATTGAAAGCTTGCCGAATTTTGCAAGCTCTTCGGCATATTTTGAAACAACTGCAACACTGCCGAAGCCGTAGTCACGAACGAACAAATCGCCTGTATCCTTGACAGATTTAATTTCATCCTTAGCAAGGCTGATTTTTTCGCCTGCTTTCTTTTCGGCTTTGCGAATTTCAGCCTGAGCCTCTTTTTTAACCTCGGCAACCTTGGCTTTCATACGCTTTTCACAAGCTTTTTCTGCAAGCTCAACCTTTTTGTCAACCGACTTATAAGCCTTTTTAAGCTCAGAAGCGTGAGCGGCATTGCTTGCGGCTGATGATTTAAGGTTGGCTTCCTTAATTTCAACAAGTTCCTTCTTGTGAGTTTCTTCTTTATCTGCAAGCTCTTTAAGATGCTTTTGCTCGGTTTCATTTGCCCTTGCGGCAAAATCCGCATTAAGCTTGGCAACATAATCATTATGTTCAGCCTCTGCATCGTTGAATTTATGGTTAAGCGATTCAACCTCTGCCGAATGAGCGTCGTTCATCTGCTGCTTTTCTTCAGCAAAATCGGCATTCATTTTATTGACTGTGTCCCTGTGCTGAACACGCTCATTCTGAAGTGTTTCCGTAAGATTTTCATTTTTCTCGGTTAGGTCGGTAATCCTGCGGTTATCCTCTTCAATCTGCGCATGACACTTTTCAAGGTTTTCCGTAAGAGCGGCAATCTTTGCAAGCTGCTCGGCAACCTGAGTTTCAAGCTCTGCAATATGAGCCTTCTGCTCGGCGATAACAGTTTCCTGCTCTTTCACCTTTGTCTGCAAACGAGCATTCTCCTGCACAAGCACGAGAATTCTGTCATTTAATTCTACTATTTTTTTATTGAGTGTGTCAATAGTCTGATTGAGTTCATCAATCGTTTTATTCAACTCTTCAATAGTATCTTTTAACTGCTGATTTTCTTCCTCAAGCTCGGCAATTCTCTTTTCTGCCTCCATCAACTTGAGTTTTGTCTGCTGGAGCTCTTTCTTAACCTCTTCAAGTTGGTCTTCAAGAGCAGAAACCCTGCCCTTAAGGGTGAGAATCTGCTGTTCTTTCTGATCAATTATAACCTTTAAATTCTTGATTTCATTCGTGAGGTCAAGAATTTTCTTTTCGCGTTCACGGATTTCACGAAGGCGGATTTCCATCTCCTCTTTACGAACAGCATCAAGCTGTGCCTTCATAACCGCCTCGCGGGTCTTCTGCGGCTTTGATTCTTCCTCGGCAAGACGGGCGTTTTCTGCGTCGTACTGTTCCTTAAGGATTGAACGAAGTCCCGGGTTTGTAGCAATAGACATCATAAAATGCTGGAATCCCATCGCAAAGTAAACATCCTGCTGAACAGTATCTGTCATTTTGCCGTTGTATTCCTCGCTTACAACCTCAAAGCCCTTACGCTTGTAGCTGTCGAGAAAGTTCCACAGCTCAACCACTTTTTTAAAGTTGGGGTTCTTTTTGAGAAGGTTGGTCTGCGTGAGCGGAGGGCGAACCTCAGGCTCTTTTGAGATTTCCTTAATCAACTGAGTGTTTAAAAACTCATTAAGGGTTGTTCTGATTCTTCTGATTCGGTCAAAGTCCGAAAGCTGAGAAACATCAAGAACATCAAGGTCATCTGCAAGAGTTTCGTGAGATTCATTTATATAGTTAAGATTAAAATCTACTTTTTTCTCATTAAAATCAATGTGGCGAACCATAGAAATTTTATTATAGCTGTCGTTCGGCACATCTTTCATCTTTGAATATTTATCGTCAACAAAATGAAGCGCTTTGCGAATCAGCGTCATAAGCACACGGTTTTCATAAATAGCAAAGCTTTCTTCGCGCTCAATTGTGAGGATTTTGTTAGGCGTTACCATATCACCCTCAACCTTGGCGATAAAGTTAGTGTGCTGCGAAAGGTGCTTAACCGACTCGGGGCCAATCTTTTTTGCAAGCTCAACTCTAACAACATTGTCAACCTGCTTAATAAAACGGCGCTGTTCGTCTATTGCTTTCTGAATGTACGGAAGTGTTTCCTCAATGGCAACAACCCACTCCATATCAATTACCTTTTCGTTGGTCTTACCGTCGAGCTTATCCTCGCCCTTATCGCCGTCCTTAAGGCCTTCTGTTATGTAATTGTAAGTAAAATCATTTTTCAGAATGTCCTGCATATACATATATGCTCTGAAATATTTACCAAAATCAGCCATTGATTTTTCTCCAATCAGATAGTTTTACCGCTAAAGGAACAAAGTCCTTTCACCAAGCAAAGGGCGAACAGAGTTCGCCCTGAATTGCTAAAATTATACAAGCTTCTTGAGCATACGGAGATAATCCTTGCTCTCAGTCATATTTTCTTCGCCGAAAAGCTCGTCAATATACGCACAAAGGCCATCTATTTCATCACGAATGTATGAAAGATTGAGTGACTCAAATTTTCTAAATACCTTGCGGGCAAGAACATAGTCAAGACCGTCAAGCTCTGTACCGCCTGTTCCGACATAAGCAGGAACAAAGTCACGAAGCTGTTTTACAATACGGTTACCAAAAGCTATGCGGAAATGCTCAATAACATAATCGTCAAGGAGGGCAATCTTTTTGAGGTTCTCTTCCGAAACAACAAATTGAACCTTAGCGGCATTGAGGATGTACTCAAAATGTTTGTATGAAATGTATACAGAGTCTGTTAGAGGTGCGTCAAAAGCAACACCCTTTGTGTCGATGTTAATCGGCATAGCACGGTCATAAACCTTATCTGTGATAGCAAATGTCGAGTCATCGTTATTCGCAGTACCGATGTACCACATATTCGGCGGAATTTTGAGCTGACCGTTCACGATATGCTTCGGGTCAGACGGCCAAGAGTTCGGGATGATATCAACAACCCACTCATCTCTTGACGGCATTTCAAGAATTGAAAGCATCTCGGCAAAGTAATACTCAACTCGAGCGATATTCATCTCATCGAGGATTACCGCATAGATGTTTTCGTTGTACGATGCCTCATACATTGCACGGAGAAGCTCGGTTTCGTTGAACTTCTTTGTAAATTCGTTGAAGTAACCGAAAAGCTCTGTTCTGTCGCGCCATGACGGCTGAACGGAAGCAACGATTGAAGGATTGTTTACAAACTTACCAAAGGCGTAAGCAAGTGAAGTTTTACCTGTACCTGAAATACCCTGAAGGATAATAAGTCTGGTAGAAGCAAACGCAGCAACAAAAAGTCTGATAAGCTTAATATCGTAGTAAAGACCAAGCTGTGAACAAGCAAAAAGTCTGAAACGCTCACAGAACTCGGGAAGTGTGATATCGTTGTCATAAACCGGCGGAACATAATCTGCCCAAAGCTGGTCGATTTCCGTAAGTTTGTAGAAACGGCTTTCGCCTGTGTCCTCTTCTTCGCCGTTGTTGAGCGACTCGATTTCTTCGCCTGTAAGCTCTGAAATCTCGTTGGGGTTAAGACCAATCTGTGAAACCTTCATAGAGAGAATCTTATCCTTTTCAAGGTTGAGTCTCATAACCTCTTTGTTGAGTGCCTGAACCTCTTTAACAAGAGAATCTGTATCTTTTCTTCTTCTGTGCGAACGAATAAACTTTTTTACAGCGACGACAATAAGCCATACGCAAAGTGCAAGCACAGCAACCAGAAGCACAATGGCAATAATTGCAATTACCCATGCGAGGCCGCCAAGCTCCGTGGTATAGGCATTAATAATGTTAACATAAGCGGAAAAATCAAAGGCATTGCCTACTCCGCCAAATAACCCGGTGATTATTGACCATAATGAGCCAAAAAACTGACCGAGAAATTCAAAAAGAAATTTAAATACTGTATCCACGGTACTTCGTCTCCTTAAAAAAATCTACTCTCATCTTTTGTGTAAGAACACATTTCTAAATTCCTATCTGAAATCTGTCATAAAGGACAGATTCTTCAAGGCGGGCGGCCGATGACCGCCCCTACAGGGGAATTTAATCTGTGAACGGCTTATATCCGCATAAAGATACTACCATTCGCAATAGTATTTATCCATAGTCCATTTCTGTGGATTATTGTCGATATAATTCCAAATTTTTACATAATCATCTTTGTTCCTGATAATATGGTCATAAAACGACTTCTGCCATACGGAACAGCCTACAGCCTTTGTTACAGCTCCTTTTAACTGATTCACGATTTGCGAAACAGTAGGGGCGGTCATTGGCCGCCCGCCTTCATCAGACTTTCTGCCCGATAAAAACAGGATAAGGTGAATATGGTTAGGCATAACGATATGCTTATCCAATTCAACAAGATGATTATACGATTCCTCAATATGACAAATTGCATTTTCGACAATTTGCCCTACATTGGAAAGCAGAACCATGTCTTTTTCATCACAATTGATTTTTACACAGTTCTTATTCACATTTCCAAATAAGCATTTTCTGTCTTTGGCACACACAGTTATAAAATATCCGCCGCCGTCAGAATAATCATAATTTTCAAGTCTTATGTTTTTCCTTATCGGAAGTTTTCGTCTCATAAGATATTTCTCCTATCTGAAATCTGTCATAAAGGACAGCTTCTTCAAGGCGGGCGGCCGATGACCGCCCCTACAGTATGTAACTGTATTTCTTTCTCAGCTCTGAGACTGAGAAAGAAATATACCGTTACGATAAACGCTACTAGTGCGTTAGGGACAAATTTGTCATAACTTAATCGGAATTTTCAGCGGAGCTGTTGCCGTCAGCAGGTGTTTGTACTTCAGGCTCATTTTCCGCCTTGTCCTGATTTTCTCCGACGGAGGCAAGATATTCCTCAATAGCTCTCTTTTTCTGTTCTTCGGTAAGCTCTGCGGAATCAACCGCAAGCTTTGCCTCTTCGAGCGTTTTTTCCTTATTGTAGGCAAGGAGGTTGAGAACAACTCGGATTGCTTCATAAACAAAGAAAATAATCATCGGAAGCAGAACGCAGAGGAAAAATCCAAGCTGAGTTCTGATAAAGCTTAAAAAGTTACCCACGCCGCCAATCTTCGTACCTGTGTATTTGGCGACAATAGTTGAAGAAGTTTGAAGTTCTTCATCGGGCTCAGGGTTAGTTTTCTTATTGTCACCCTGTGTTCTGTAGTAGGTAATGTTGTCATCCTTAACAACCTCAACAATTCGGTGAGTATTGAGTTCGGAATTACCGTTGATATCCTTATAGAAAGTAACAATATCGCCTTTCTTATATTCATATGAGGGATCATTTGTAACCTCACTGAAAATTAAATCTCCGGGGTTAATTGTATCTTCCATTGAACCTGTCAGAACGCTGAGGGGTGCAATGCCGAAAATATTGGGAACCCCTGATGATTTGGAAGTTAGTGACAATGTAACGATTAAAACCGACACCGCCAGAATCAAAATCACAATAATGTCAATTATTATGTTTACTATTCTTTTTACAACTTTTTTCATAAGGGGTCTCCATTGCATTTAGATTTTTGCGAAATTAATTAGCAGAAATATTAAATATTACTATCATTACTGCTGTGCAGCTGTATCACCTGTTACC
>ERZ791603.1917-NODE-1917-length-14261-cov-41.197593_pt1 | contig 14261 bp, 15 predicted proteins | sample MGYA00509966_ERZ791603 | MGnify/ENA primary metagenome ERZ791603 (study PRJEB30046, sample SAMN00791931) | human gut metagenome | study: EMG produced TPA metagenomics assembly of the A metagenome-wide association study of gut microbiota in type 2...
GGACAAGACACGCTGCGATCTTGCGCCGTGCGCTTTCGTAAATCTCCTGCACGGTGGAGCGGGAAATGTCCATCTGTGCGGCACATTGCTCGTGGGTTTGCTGCTCCAGGTCAACCAGCCGAATGACCTCGTATTCGTCCAGCGTCAGCAGGATCGGCTCGGTATTCTCGCACCCGTTGGGGCAGAAGGTATCAACTTGTGGTGCGCCACAAATCCGACGGCACCGTGGCGGTCTTGGCATGAACACGCCCCCTTCGTTTTCGGTATATACCGATTATAACACTTTAGACAGGAAAAAGCAATATTCTTTTCAAAAGCCGCTGCAATTTCTGCCCTCATATAGATGCTGGCTGATAGTCGGAGTTGAATGCAACAAGTGAGCTATCCTCAAGTTAGATACTTCACGAAAAGAAGCGACGCCTGAACGAGTGCCCGTGGCACTCGTTTTTTTGTTGCAATGCAATGCGGGTTAAAACATTTTTGATACGCTATAAACAAGCTCAATTCGATAAATGACTTGAATCGCAGAGCAAAAAACATAATTCTCTGTATTATAGCATAAACTCTTGTATGCCTTCAAGGCAAACGGCGTAAAATCGTGGGTTATTTTTCTTCGGTCATCACCTAAAATAATCATAAGATAGGTGGTGAATATCATATGGACACACAATTCGTGCGTGATCGAATTACTCAGCTGAGATTAAAAAAGGGTGTCTCTGAATATCAAATGAGTTATGATCTCGGGCATAGCAGAAGCTATGTTTATAACATATCCTCTGGCAAATCGTTGCCACCTATGGCAGAATTTCTTCAAATCTGCAGCTATTTTGATATTACACCAAGCCAATTCTTCGATGAATCCGAAGAAAATCCCGCACTCCTGCAAACGGCCATTGAAGAATTGCGAAAGCTGAATGACGATGACTTAATGCTCATCATCGGCAATATTCGTCGGCTGACCCGTGAGTGACCATTCCCTGAAATAACATATTTGTAAGTACAGAGAAACCGCAAGGCATCGGTGTATAATCCATGCCTTGCGGGATTTTGCTTTATAGAGGTGATTTGCATTGAAACCTGAGAGAAAAACAATTTGCAGTTCTAACTCTGGGTAATACGCCGGAATTGCATAGTATATCACCGCAAAGTACACATCATTTGATTACCATATACCATACTGATGAGTTCTACAAGGATAATCAAATGAGGTGTAAACTAATGAAATAGTAGGTGGTATATATGTTCAATGCACAAAACCGAATCCGGCAGCTGATGGCCGAGCGTGGATGGACTATTTATCGATTAGCGCAGGAATCCGGCCTGTCGCAGACAACGATCAGTAATATCTTCAATCGGAACAATCAGCCGTCTATTCCGACGGTAAATGCGATTTGTGACGCTTGCGGGATTACACTGGCGCAGTTCTTTACGGAGAATGATACAGCAAATTCACCTAACGCCAAGAGTGAATTAGATAATAGTGTTGCGGCTCTCAAGGAGGATCAGCGCGAGACGCTTGCCGCATTCATCAAGACAATCGTATAGTACATAACCGCTCAGCCATACTGTGCGGCTCACAGCAGAGGCTGCCCGAGTTACATTGGACGGTCTCTGTATTTTTTTACAAATCAAAGGGGGCATATTCATGAGCAGCGAAATCATGCAGGAAACCACACCGCTTGTTGAATGCAGTGCATTCCACCGTGGGATGAGCGTGTTGGAGGCCAGTCTGCGAAACACCGAGGATTCAGAAGCTATCATCAGCGGCCTTCTGAAAGGTGCAGCTGAGTTTTATGGCGCATCAAGAGCCTCTGTGGTGGAAGCTGACTGGGATCTGGGAATCGGCGTCATTACCTACGAATGGTGCAAAGATGGTGTGCCGGCGCAAAGGGATATGCTCCAGTGCCTGCCCATGGAGAAGTTCCCGAGATGGAGGAAAGCACTTCGGGCCAATAAACCGGTCGTGATTTCTGACTTGCAGAGATTAGAGAAAGTCTATCCAGATGAGGCAGCCTTCTTTCGGGAGTATGGGGTGACTACACTGCTGGCGGCACCATTCTCCAAACGGATTAATCAGGGATTCATTGCCGTGGACGATCCGACCCGCTACACGGATGACCCGGTTTTCCTATTCACGCCTCCTATGCAGTGGTTGTGGAACTCAACGAAATCAAACAGCAGCAGTCCCTGTTGGCAGCAACAAAAGCCTCCAAATACAATCCGGAGGACATCCATATTAATTTCTTTGGCGGCATGGAGATTATCAGCTCCAAAGGGACATTGACCGGAGAAGATATTAAAGCGGACCAGTGCTACCTGCTCCTGGCATATCTCATTCTGAATCACAAAAAGAATTTCTCTGTTGACATACTGGCAGAGATCATCTGCCCATACGACGAACTCGATTCGCCATATAAGGTCGTCAATAATATCGTTTACCGCCTGCGGCGTACTCTTTCCGTCATCGGGCTCGACAAGCTGGTCATCGGGAAGAATGGTACATTCCAGATCAATCCCAACTTCAATATCCATACGGATTTCGACCGCTTTGAGGATGCCTGCATTCAGTTGAAAACAGAAGAAAACCCGGATATGCGGCATTCCCTCTACCACAGCGCAGTCGATATATATAAAGGACAGTTACTCCCAAGATGTGAACATGAACTGTGGCTGATGCAGTTGTCCATGTACTATCAGTCCCTGTACCTGCAGATCACCAAGGGATATGTTCGCCTGAAGATGGAGTGCAAGGATTATATTCTGGCGCAAAAGACGGCCATTGATGCTCTGCGCTTCGATCCGAAGGACAGCGAACTGAACATGTATGCGATCCTCGCCATGGGATTCCAAGGAAATCTCTCTATGGCGCAGACATACTATACGGCGGCAAAGCCCTATCTGGCGTTAGAGCATGCCGAGGTCATTAAAAAGTATTTGCACATAAAATGAGAGCTGCTTGAGGTCGCTCCGGAGGTTGTAGCAGAGGTTACGCAGTAGGTTGCTCCAGAGGTTACGGAGGAGGTCGTACAGGAGGCTGCGTAGCAGGCTGCAGCAGAGGTCATAGAAAAGTCATACAGGAGGTTGTCCAGCAGGTCACGGTTGAGGTTGCCCGCCCGTTATCATTGGTTATCGGATGTGTCCGATAGATGATGCGGGCGGGTGATTTTTTGCTGTACAGGAGACGATATTACGCCGTTGGTCACCACAAGGCCGGTTTGCGTCCCTTGTGTACGGACCTGTACGGCCCTCCTGCGCCGCAGACAGCCCATCAGTCTAATATTGTGTCCTGCTCCCGGAGCCATTGCGCTCCGGGAGCTTTTTTGCGCTTTAGGGCATTTTCACCGCACTGCCGCAGCCCTCCGTTTTCGAGATTTGCTTCACCACAAAATCTCGAAAAAACGGAGGACCAATATGTTTAATCGAAAGAGCATCTATGCTCTCAATAAGAAGGATCCCAACGCCATCGTCTATACGGATGCTGATGGCAATTTGATTCGCCTGACCTGTGATGATTTTGCCTCTGCAGCTGAGTTCCAGCGTTGGAAAGACTGGTCGGACAGCGATTTGAGAAAAGAGGAAAACGCAGACCACAAGCAGTCAGATAACTCAATCTCGCTGGAAGTCCTTTCTGAAGAAGCTACCGCCGTAGTATCTATTGAGGATGAGTATATGGAGCAGATTTCTGCTGACGAAGCCGCTGTACTGGTGCGACTTCTCAGGCAAGGTCTCAGCAGCCATCTTACAGAGACTCAGCGCAGGCGATTGTGGAAGTATTGTGTCGAAGGTAAGCCAGTCCGCCTTATTGCGAAAGAAGAATGCGCATATCGGAATGCGGTTTGGAAGTCTATTCAGGCCGCAAAAGAAAAAATGTTTAAATTTCTTGTGGAAACAGGGTGTGCAAAACCCCGTTTTCGCCGCGATAGGTGAAGGGATAATTTTTCTCCCTGCTATGAACCTTGATAAACACCGTCTCAGGCGGTCATATCCGGCAACTTGAATACATTAGCTGACGGAGCCAGCGTCAGGCCGAGTGCGCGAAGACCACCTGTGCGGAGCATCTCCGCATCAAAGGACGGCCAAATAAGGTGCAGAGCGATATCCACTCAGGCCAAGACAGCTTTGGCAAGCTGTTCCCGCCATGATCCCGTCAGCCCACAATGATACTCCTGTACGCAGCTTCGAGAGATCCTCGGAGGGGTGAGAGTCCCGTGATGTGCGCCAACACAGTTCAAGTTGCCGCCCCGCCTGGGGAAGTAGTGTCAAGTACAGGCAAAGGAAAATATATACCGCGCAGGCTAAAGCTGTGCGCTATGGCCTGCGCGGATTCCTTTACTTAGTTTGTAGCAGGAGAAAAACGGAAGCTACTATGGATAATGACAATATCCACTCCGCATACCGCGGAGACATATTCTATGCGGATCTTGAACCGGTACGCGGCTCCGAGCAAGGAGGTGTCCGACCGGTGCTGATTATTCAGAACGACATAGGCAATCGCCATAGTCCCACAGTCATCGTGGCGGCGATTACCAGCCGCATAAAGCATCACCGACTGCCAACCCATGTAAACCTGAATGGGAGGCAATGCGGATTACCCAACGAATCCACGATCATGCTGGAACAGCTTCGGACATTAGACAAGCAGCGCCTGCTTGGATATGCGGGAACTGTAGGAAAAGGCAAGATTCAGGAAGTGAATACCGCCTTGGAGATCAGCATTGGGATCAAGGATCTACTCCCTAACAATAAAAGAAAGTGAGGAAGCAACTATGGTAAATCAGAGCACAGAGAAGAAAAACACCAGGCAGATCCAGATGACCATTGAGGGTCATAAGGTAACAGTCAGTTTTGCTCAGGAGGCCAATCCGACCCTCTCTGCTCTGGTACGCAACACCCTGCTGGACGCATATATCCGAAAAAACGGGCTGTGCAGCGAGGAACAGCCCGCATAAAAGAGCTGTGCGGAAATGCTTCTCTTCATTGTAAAAATGCTTATCATGTGTTATACTATGCAAAAGGGGCGTGATGACCAGTGACTTTTGCAGACTCTATTATTCAGCTTCGCAGTGAACTGCGCATTTCGCAGAAGGAACTTGCAGAACAGCTGAATATAAGTGTTGCGACCGTCAATCGCTGGGAGAACGGAAGAACCGAGCCGAATAAAATGACACTGTTTGTGATTCGGGACTTCTGCAAATCCAAGAATATCGCTTTTGCATTTGACACATCGAAAAGTGTTGAGAGGGGTGAGCGAAATTGAATCTCGGACACGAAACCGAAACCTTAGAATTTAAAAAGACTACTGGAGAACTGAAGGAAGGCGTCGTATCAATTGCTGCCATCCTGAACAAACATCAGAAAGGCGAACTCTATTTCGGTATAAAACCAGATGGGACGCCTATTGGACAGCAAATTTCTGAAAAGACCCTACGGGATATCAGCCAAGAGATTGCGAACCACATCGAGCCGAGAATCTACCCGGAAATCGCAGTGGTCCATATTGATGATAAGGATTGTATCCATGTCAGCTTTGAAGGGCACAACACACCGTACTTTGCCTATAATGTGGCCAGAATCCGTGTCGCGGATGAAGATAAGGTAATGTCCCAGCAGGAATTGACCGACTACATTATGGAGCGGCAAAGCAACGAAGGTGTATGGGAGCGCAAAGTTTCCGGATGCCTGACAAGCTCGGTAGATGAGAACTCTCTCAAAGAGTATATCCACCGCGGTCAGGAGTTCGGCAGAATCAGCTTTGATTATTCCGACAGGGATACGGTACTGGGTAAGTTGAGTTTGACTGCGGGAAGCTACCTGCTGAACGCAGGCATGGTCCTGTTCGGTGAGACACCTTACAATGACCTGCAAATGGCGGTATTCGCCGGAACGGAGCGGCTCACATTTTTGGATATTCAGCGTGAGCATGGAACGATCTTCGAACTCGTTGACCGTGCCGAAAAGTATATTTTCAAAAATATCCGCTGGCGGGTAGAGTTTGGATCTTTGCAACGCAAAGAAATCCCAGAAATTCCTGTGGATGCCGTCCGTGAAGCGCTGATCAATTCGTTTTGCCACAAGGAATACGGAACCGGACAGAACAACGAGGTTTCCATATACAAGGACCGTGTTGAGATTTATAACCCCGGTACTTTCCCAGCAGGCTATGAGCCGGAGGACTTCATCTCTGGTCGAGAGCGCCCTATCCGCAGGAACCCGCTGATTGCACAGACACTTTATTACTCCAAGAATGTTGAGAGCTTTGGTACTGGACTGAAGCGTATTGCTGATGCGTGTGACGCTGCTGGATGCAAATATAAATTTGAGGTTTTGAAGTCCGGATTCGTAGTCGTATTCTATCGTACAATTGAAGCAGAGGACGATAGCTTGGGTGGTATCACCCAAGTTACCACCCAAGCTACCACCCAAGATAAAATTCTCGAGTTCTGTGCGGAGGCACGGAGCAAGGCTGAAATCGCAGAACATTGCGGCTACAGAAGCATAAAACACTTTACCGATAAGTTTTTGAAGCCTATGCTGGCGAGTGGACAGTTGTTGATGACGATTCCGGATAAACCGACAAGCCCGGAACAGCGGTATGTTGCAGCCGGTAGGAATGCAGGAGAAAAGCAATGAGCAAGGAAATCTACACCTGTGACGCTTGCCACTATACCTTCGAAGCGGAAACTGGATGTGACCAATGCCCGGATTGCGGCAAAAAGCGAGTGCGGCCTGCCGATGAGCAAGAATCAAAGGAATATCTGGATCGTCAAAAGCACACCGAGAAGTGGAATTGAGAAACTGCGGAGGAAAAACAAAATGGTTACCAGAGATGATTTGGAGCAGTTGGTAAAGAATCGCGGCCAAGAGGCTGTTGGCGCAGCTGTCGTCAAAATCCCTGACGAGGATGTGCGTCCGGCTCTGATGCTCATGGTTATGATATATCAGAAATCGGACGAAATAAATCGTGAGATATTTCGTCGAGATCAGAAGCGCATTGCTGAATTGGAAGAAGAACTTGAAAAAGCCCGCGCAGAACTCCATCGGTTAGAGCAGGAAAAATAAATTCTTTTGTCATTACGAGCAGGCTGCAGTTTAAAGCTGCGGCCTGCTTTCTATTCTCGGCAAGCTGGCGCTTGGGCAAAAAGTCTTTTGCTCAAGCGCGATTTTACCGGATCGGAGGCCGTTTCTTTGTTGCTTATATTTCGAGGTTTTGATAGCTATTCAACCTGAAATGTGAGATAATCAAGGTGGCAAAATGCCGTGTACTTTGAAAAGTGAATACATGATAAGGTGTATCTGAACCTCTCACATTTCTAAATCATTCATTGAGAGGAAGGATACATTATGGCTGAAAGAGTTTGTTGTTCTTATCAAAATGTACTCAGCATCCAGAACAGAGTATGCTGTCTGTACCGCGTCTCCACCACCAAGCAGGTCGACCACGATGACCAGAATCAAGCTGACATCCCCGTGCAGAGAAAAGCCTGCCGTGAGTTCGCAGAGCGGATGGGCTGGACCATCGTGTACGAGGAACAGGAAAACGGCGTGTCAGGCTTCAAGGTCAGCGCCAATGACCGTGATAAAATTCAACTCATCAAGGAATATGCCGAACAGGGCAAATTCGATATTCTGCTGGTGTTCATGTTCGACCGTATTGGCAGACGAGCCGAAGAAACGCCTTTCGTGGTCGAATGGCTCATCAACCACGGCATTCAGGTCTGGAGCGTCAACGAAGGTGAACAGCGAATCGACACGCATGTCGACCGTCTCACCAACTACATCCGCTTCTGGCAGGCAGACGGTGAGAGTCAGAAAACCTCCATGCGTACCAAGGCTGCCCTCGGGCAGATGGTACAGGAAGGCCGCTTCCGTGGCGGTTCCGCCCCTTACGGCTATGACCTGGTACCCAGCGGCACATACAACAAGCGCAAGCATGAGGTCTTCAAACTGGAGATCAATCCTGATGAGGCAAAGGTCGTGCGCATGATGTTCGACCTGTGCGTCGGCTCCGGTTACGGCAGATTTAAAATCGCCAACTTCCTGTCTGAGATGGGCATCAAGACTCGTGACGGAAAGAACTGGCATGAAGCTACCGTCGGTCACATTCTGCATAATATCATGTACACTGGCGTGCTTCGGAGCGGCAGTACACAGTCTAAAGCATTCCCTGATATGCAGATCATCTCACCGGAGAACTTCGAGCTGGCGCAAAAGCTCATGGCTGAACGAGCCAATGAGTGCAATGCGCTGCGAACCATGCCCCGCAACACCAGGGGGCAATCCCTACTGTCCGGCAATGTGTTCTGCGGACACTGCGGCGGGCGTCTGACGCTGACCACCAATGGGACAACTCGGATCAACGCTGCCGGTGAAAAGGTTGGCCGCAAGCGCATCCGCTATGTGTGCTACAACAAGACCCGCAAGCGCAGTAACTGCGATGGGCAGACTGGCTACACCATGCACATTCTGGACAAGATGGTCACCGACATTCTCCATCAGGTATTTGATCGGATGCGGTCTGTAGAGGAGAACGAAATAATCTCCCGTACCCATCGCAGCGCTATGGTCAGTCTCAAGAAGCGCCTTGCGGACGCCAAAGCAGAGTCTGCTAAGGCTGCCAAGGAATATGAATCACTGAAGCTGGAGATCATCAAAGCCGTGCAGGGTGAGAGTGCGTTCCCGATGGACGTCCTGTCGGAGCTGGTCAACAATGCCCGTACCAGGATGCTGGATGCCAATGCTCAATTGACTGAACTCAATGAGGAAGTCGAGAAAAGCAATCAGCGCATCGAAGCCATCAAAGCGGATTACCGCCGCATCATGGAATGGTCCGAGATGTTCGATGGCAGCGACATGGATGTGAAGAAGATGATCGCAGGATACATCATCAAGAGAGTGGATGTGTACTCCGATTATCGCCTGCACATCGAGTTCAACATGAGCTTCGCACAGTTCGAACTCGGATTGGAAACAGAAGTTGAGTATGCAGCACAGGACATTGTTTCATGAAAAAAGCACTGCCTGACAGTGCGCTCATTCAGCCTCTCTAATTGACAACAGTTCCAAAACACGCTAAAATAATCGCAGAAATGCGTGTGGGTGGATTCTGATGGAGATATGGCCCCAGATGCCTGTGGGGGTGCTTAACCGATCACTCGGGAGAGCGCTTGAATGGCATTCAAGAGGTCAGCGGTTCGATCCCGCTTATCTCCACCAAAGAAAACCTTGAAACCACAATGGTTTCAAGATTTTCTTTTTGCCCAGATCAGGTAGCCGTTCTCTGCTCTTCTAACGCATTTCTAACTGCAAAACACGCCCCCTACATTTTCCAGCATCTTCCAGACAAGCCTTGCCCTGCTGCCTGTCAGCGCCGTGGCCGCATCTCCCTGTGACAACCGGCAGCACGCTCCACGCCCCCACCTACGCCGACTGTACCGGCGGCTTCAAGTCCGCGTGGTATGGGTGCTCTGTCTGCGACCATCAGGTGGACACCAGCGGAAACGATGTGCCGTGGTCTCCCTCATCGTGCCCAGACTGACCGCCCCCGACAATTCCTCTCTGCAGACATCCATCTCCACCGGCCTGGCCTCCGTGCCGGAGACCGTCGCCCAGCAGTATCCCACCGTGGACGCCATCTATCAGGCGCTGGTGCAGGCGGCGCAGGCTTCCAACACTTCGCTGAAGCAAAACGATGGCAGCGTCCTGTTAGATGTGACCCTTCAGGTCCGCTGTGACGACGGCACCCTGACCACGGTGGCGCCGGAGAACTTCCCCGCCGAGGGCGTGGAGGTGCTCCTTTCCTATCCCCAGGGCACGAACCGCAGCTGCACCTTTGTCATCACCCACATGATCACCTCCGGTGAGCGCGCGGGCCAGATCGAGACGCTGAAGGGAACCAGGACCAAGGACGGCATCCTTGTCCGGTTCACCAGCATGTCCCCCGTGTGCATCACCTACCAGGTCCATACCTCTACCGGCGCAGACCGCACCGCCGCGGTGGGCGTGTCCTCCCCCAGGACAGCGGACAGCAGCCGCGTGGCACTGTGGAGCGCAGCCTGCGTGTGCAGCGCCGCCCTGTTCCTCTCCATAACGGTGAAAAAGAAGAAATACGCCTGACAAAAAACCTCCTCCGACCGCCGGTCAGGGGAGGTTTTTTCTGTTGCCTTACTGCCACAGAGAACACAGCAGGTCGGTGTAGGACGACGGATCCTCGATGGGCATGCCCGCGATGAGCACGGCCTGGTTGTAGAGGATCTCCGTGTACTTCTTGGCCTTTTCGGGGTCCGTCACCCGCGCCGCCTCGAAGGCCAGGAACGCCGGATGGTCCACGTTGATCTCCAGAATGCGCTTGGCCTTCAGGCCCAGCTCCGGCTGCACCGCCGTGAAGTACTTCTCCATCTCGAAGGTGACGCCCTCGCCGCTGGTAAGGCACACCGGATGGGTCTTGAGCTTGGTGGACGCCTTCACGGTGTCCACGCGGCCGCCCAGCGTCTCCTTGATGAAGTCGAAGGCGTCCTTGTAGTGCTCCGTCTCATCGGGCTTCTGGGCATCGCCCAGCTCCAGATCGCCATCGATGGCGGAACGGAAGGGCTTGTCCTGATACGTCCGCAGGATATCGGCCAGAAACTCGTCCGCCTTGTCCGTGAAGTACAGGATCTCCATGCTGTGCTCCTTTAAGAGCTCCGTCTGCGGCATGTGATCGATGGCTTCCACCGTATCACCGGAGGCATAATAGATGAACTTCTGATCCTCCTTCATGCGGCCCACGTACTCCGCCAGCGTCACCAGCTTCTTCTCCGTGGAGGAGTAGAACAGCATCAGATCCTGGAGCGTCTCCTTCTTGGCGCCGTAGTTGTCCATGGCGCACACCTTCAGCTGGCGGCCAAAGCTCTGCCAGAACTGCTCATACTTCTCCCGCTCGTCCCGCAGCATCCGCTCCAGCTCCCCGCGGATCTTCTTCTCCAGATTGGCGCAGATGATCTTCAGCTGCCGGTCGTGCTGCAAAAGCTCGCGGGAGATGTTGAGGTTCAGATCCGGCGAATCCACCACGCCGCGGACGAAGTTGAAGCAGTCCGGCAGCAGGTCGGCGCACTTGTCCATGATCATCACACCGGTGGAGTACAGCTGCAGGCCGCTCTCATAGTCCTCGGTGTAGTACCGCCCGTTGGCCGCGGAGGGGATAAACAGCATGGCCTTGTAGGTCACAGCGCCCTCAGCGGACACGGTGATAACGCTCAGCGGCGGATGGGGGTCGGCAAACCGCTGCTGGTAAAATTCGTCGTACTCCTCCTTTGTCACATCGCCTTTCTTCCGCTGCCACAGGGGCACCATGCTGTTCAGCGTCTCCCACTCGTACTTCTCCTCGTACTCCGGCTTTCCGTCGGAGCTGCCCTCCTTCCGGACGGAATGGGGCATCTCCATGCGGATGGGGAAGCGGATGTAGTCCGAGTACTTCTTCACCAGCGCGTACAGCGTGTGCTCCCGCAGGTACTGGCTGTACTCCTCCTTCTCCTCGCCGTCGGCCTTGATGTGCATGATGATGTCGGTGCCCACCGTCTCCTTCTCGCAGGGCTCGATGGTGTAGCCGTCCACACCGGTGGATTGCCACCTCCACGCCTGGTCCTGGCCGTACTTTTTCGTAATGACGGTGATCTCATCGGCCACCATGAACGCGGAGTAGAAGCCCACGCCGAACTGGCCGATAATGTCGGTGTCCGCGGCAGCCTCGCCCTCCATCTCCTGCCGGAACCGCAGGCTGCCGGAGGAGGCGATGACGCCCAGATTGTTCTCCAGCTCGCTCTGGTCCATGCCGATACCGTTGTCGCTGACGGTCAGCAGCCGCTTCTCCTTGTCTACTGCCAGCGTGATGGCGAACTGGTCGCGGCTGATGCCCACCTTATCGTCGGTGAGACTGAGATAGCTCAGCTTATCGATGGCGTCAGAGGCGTTGGAGATGATCTCCCGCAGGAAGATCTCCTTGTGGGTATAGATCGAGTTGATCATCAGGTCCAGCAGCCGCTTGGACTCCGCTTTGAATTCCTTTCTTTCCATACAGGACACTCCTTTTTTCATAACATATCGGGGAGATGCGCAGCGCACCTCCCCGTCTTGTACCGTTTGCGGTTTCTCAGTCCCGACGGGCCACCAGCCAGCCCACGCAGGACAACACCGTCACCGCGGCGGACGCGATCATGACGCCCTTCAGCGCCGGCGCCGCCACCTTCTTTACCTTACCGCCCACACACTGCGCCGCCTTGCCCATCATCTTGGCGGTGAGATGTCCCGCCGCCGCAGCCGCGTGCCGTACAGCGGACAGGCACAGGGAAAAGCCCTTGCCCACCAGCGCCAGCGCCGTGCCGGCCGCCTTCTTCGCCGCACCGGCGGCGATCTCCAGAACCTTTTTCATGTGCAGCCTCCTTATATCGTAGTTTTCACCGTTTCGTAGTCTCTGTAAAGCCAATTCACTTCACAGCATGTCCGTCCGTTTCCGCCCCGCATCAGGGACATTTTCCGACGGCATTCCAACTTTCCTTTCTATTATAATCCCGCGATGGCCGTCTGTCAACGCGCCGCCTCTGCCGTTTTGCGCATTTTCCCTGTTTCGTACAAAACGCTTCAAAAAAAGAGACGGCTTCCGCCGTCCCCTTTTCTGCGCTGTTACCTCCGCACGACCTCCCGCCCGTCGGACCAGACGGACACGATGTTGTGCCGGTGGGTCATGTAGATAGCCCGCTCGAACCGCTCCCTCACCGACAGGGGATGGCTGGCCTCGGGGAAGTCGCCGTCATCGATGACCACCGCGTGGAGCTTATCCCCCACCGCAAAGCCGTCCCCCGCGCCGAAGTACCGGTGGCCCGCCGTGGTACCCAGATAGTATCCCTCCGGCACTGTCAGGAAATCGGGGTGCCAGCCGTCCGTGACCCGCCGTGCCTTGGAGGTGCGGATGGACATGGTGATGACCTTGTACATAGGCAGCTGCGCGCCGCCGGCGATGTCGCTGCCCAGCGTGACCCACAGTCCCTCGTTGACCATCTGCCGCACGGGACACAGGCCGGAGCAGATGTTCACGTTGGAATCTGCGCAGTGTACCACCACCACACCGGCATCGCGGATGGCCGCCCGTTCCCGCTGGTCGGAGTGGACGCAGTGGGCCATCACCGTGTGATCCTTCCACAATCCGTACTTGTCGTAGGTCTCCCAGTACTGCTTGCAGTCGGGGTGCAGCTCCCGCACCCAGTCGATCTCGCGGGTGTTCTCCGACAGGTGGGACTGGACGTACAGCTCCCGCTCCCGGGCCAGCTTCCCCAGCGCCGCCATAAGCTCGTCGGTGCAGCTTGGAGTGAACCGCGGCGTGATAATGGGCCTGACGTGTTCAAAATGGCACCCGTCCAGCCACCGCACCGTCTCGCGGATGGACTCCTCCGTGGTTTCCTCCAGCACCCCGGGCAGGCCGTTGCGGTCCATATTCACCTTGCCTACATAGCCGGTGACCCCTGCCCGCTCCAGCTCGTCCATCAAGATCCACGTGGCCTCCGTGTGAAGGGACGAGAACATGCACACCCGCGTGGTGCCGCTGGTGATGAGGTCTCCGGCCAGCCGCCGGTACACCCTGCGGGCATAATCCGTATCGGCGAACCGCGCCTCCGTGGGAAATGTATAGGTGTTCAGCCAGTCCAGCAGCTGCAAGTCCATCCCCATGCCCAGCATGGGATACTGCGGCGCGTGGAGGTGCATGTCCACGAAGGACTGCATCAGCAGCCGGTCGCCGTAGTCCCGCAGCTCTGCCCCCTCCAGCTCCTGGGGCAGATCGGAACAGACCGCCTGTATCACGCCGTCCTCCAACACCAAGCAGCCGTGCTCCAGAATGGACAGCTCTCCCATCTTAGGGGCGTGAATGATGTTTCCGCGCAGCACCTGTGTCATGACTCGTACCTCCCATGAAAAATAAAAAGGCGTTCTGCACACTGTCAGAACACCCATAGTGGCGCCGTCGGCGGCGCCGTAGAAACGTCCCGCACCGTTGCTGCGGGACTATATGAGCCATATTCGCCTTTTCTTGCATTATACCCCTTTTCGCCCCGTTTTGCAAGGAAAAAATCATATCCCGCTCCGCTGCCGCATAGGCTTGTCTATACCGCAGAGGAGGGATACCTATGAAAAAAAGCCGCTTTACCCGTCTTGCCGCCATTGTTCTGGCCGCCGCCACGCTGTGGATCACCGCCGTCACCGCCGGTGCCGACAGCCTGCGCAGCGCGATTGCCGCC
>ERZ791603.1923-NODE-1923-length-14238-cov-2.477120_pt1 | contig 14238 bp, 18 predicted proteins | sample MGYA00509966_ERZ791603 | MGnify/ENA primary metagenome ERZ791603 (study PRJEB30046, sample SAMN00791931) | human gut metagenome | study: EMG produced TPA metagenomics assembly of the A metagenome-wide association study of gut microbiota in type 2...
TTATCTAAGATAAATAAAAAACATGCAATTGTAATAATTAAAACTATTATAAAGCCTAAAAACCTCGTTTCTTTCAAAAAATTCATCATTAGAGTCCTCCTTGTATCAATGATATTTATATACTATATTATAACGCATAATTCAATATTATTCAACTCTTAAAATAAATAAAAAATCAGCCTTTCAGGCTGACGAATCATGTGTTATTTGGTTGATTTATGCGTTATAAAGATGTATGATAATTATGTATAACTATAGACCAAGAGCGTCAGTGCTCCGACCAAAGATTACTGACGCTCCTTTAACTCAGCGATACTTGTGTATCAATTCGTTATGTATTTACAAAGTGTTGTAAAACCGGTCCCCTTTTTAAAATACAGATTCATTCATCTGCATAAACAATTTAGCATCTTCAATTTCATCCGATTCTGTCTTCGGGATAAAATTAATTTCCTGACTATCAATTTCCTGGCGGATAATCCTATTCTGAAATAATTGTTCTCTTTTTAAATTTACCTTCAAGGCTCTCATGGCATCATTTATTTTTCGGCGCACTGTTACTTTACTAATATTTAAGGTATCAGCTATTTTTGAATCAGGTACAGGTTCACCTGTCTCGAAACCATATTTTAAAAGGACAATTCTTTTAGTATCTTCCGGAAGTGCCTTATCAATAGCTCTTCTTAATGAATCAGATTCTTCTTTTGCTAAAGCCCTAGCTTCCGGAGAATTATTTATACCATTAATATCTGAAACAAAATCGGCAGGAATAGTTTCCAAATGAATGGTATCACAAAATTGAATTTGTAGTAAACATGTGTTTACCGTTGTAATCGGTAATTTTGTTTTCTCAGCAATGGAATGTTCATTAATCTCTTCTCCTGCTTTTTCCATTGCATTAATTGCCTTTTTTATTTTTGTAATAGCAGCTCCATAATATGCTGATGTATTACTCAACTCATTAACAAATTTTTGTCCGGAGTGGATAATAATTCGATTAATGTATGTAATAAATGCAGCTTTCTCAATATCGTATTTGGGTAATTCGAGAAAAATATCAATGGCCGCGCACTCCAGCATTTCTTCAAAATTGTTTGCATAGTAAGTGGGAAACTTATTTTTTAAAACTGAAATTGTATATTTCTTAACTGCAAGCCAAATTTTTTCGAAAAGAATATCTCTGTCTTCTTTGTCAACTGAATTTTGAAATTTTACGGCCAATTCATTAATTTCTTTTGTTGATAATACATCGCTTTTTTTAACGTTTGAATTAATACCCATTTTTTCTCCTTTGCTATACACAATCCTCAATGTAATTGAGGGTGAAGTCCCATAAGCGTTTTAAAAGTAGCATCTTTAAGGACTGGCGAATTTTTTTTAGTTTTAATGAAACGTAAGGCCCACCGTACATTGTTAGCAAAAGTTATCTGTGTCTGTGTGGAACTTGTCCAATTATTATAAATCTCGATTGCGCTTTTGCATTGCAGATCATCTATTGATATAAGATATCTTAAGAGACTATCTGAAATGCTTTTTAATTCATCGATTTCTGTCATATCTATGACCCTCCGAATCACTAAATATAGTGTATCACATATATCGATGTTGTGTTTTTTCTGCACAGAAATTATCTGATGTTAATTGATGCTATTTATTCTGCTTAATCAATAATTACAATTAGCCGTCTTTCTGTGCCTTGTTCTTTCCAGTAACAGGTAACATGTTTGACTCCTCCTTTCTCAGAAATTATCATCACACTATCATCATCCTCTGAGATTCCCATGGTGATATTTCCACTGGAATTTAATTTATACATAAACGGTACGCAACCGGATTGAACGTTATTTGATAAACTTATTGGGTAAATCAAAATGTTTTCAGTTCCAAAATCAATCATTTTTCCAAAATGTAGAGGTATAAACGTACCTTTATAATTTTGTTCATCAATATCTGTGATTTCATAATTTTGGGAGGCTAAAGATATTTTGGTATTTAGTTCTCCATCTATGAATCGAGATGTAACATCAAAGATAAAATCTTCATAGTTTATCGATAATGATGCATTCCCTTGTGTCTCAGAGAATAAAGCCCTACAGGCCTTCTGGTGAACTAATGCAACGGCCTGTGGAACAGGTCTTCTGTCAGGTCTAATTTCAGTTGGATATACAATTAAATCGAATTCTTCAGGCATAAACCCGTCTTTGATATTACAAGTAATATGGAAAGTATTAAACCACATTGTATCTAAAAATTTATTTTCAGTCGTTTCATGATGATTATCGTTTTCACTTTCCTTTTTGTATAGTCCAAAAATAAGATCATTCTCTGTGATTTCGTTTTTAGCAATTATATCGAGTTTCGAAGTGTTATCCGGTACATCTATATCATTTTCTGAGTTTAAACAGTCCTCTATTTTTGTATTAACATGATTGTTATCTATTTTATCCTCGACTGTATTCATTGGGGCCTGATATTTATTTACAACTTCATCTGCAATGCTTATATTTTCTGAAGTTATTTGAGATGTAGTATTTTCTATAAATTCAGGTAGTTCATCAATTATGTCAGACAAAAAGGGGAACTTATCTAATTTTGTCCTTAAATAAAGAATATCACGAAATATTATGGATGTATCATTTTTTTGCAAATTTGCATGGCAAATAAGCAGGGAAATAATGGCAGCCTCACCTAATTTTTCCTGTTCTACACATAAATGGTTTTCTGGTGTAATCCTTTTTAATTTTTGGAGTTTAGATAATATGTTATATTGATTTTCTATAAATTCCTCTTTACTCGATATTTTCATCTCAGATAAATCCTTTCGTAAAACAAAATTTATAATCCCCATAAAACCACATTCACTTTGAAGCATGATTTATAGGGAAATATAATTGTCTTTTTCCGGAAAAATCAAATATTCTGAATCGGCTTCTAAAAATTCTTTTAAAATCGATTCTTTTAACTCATATTCGAAATCTTCTTTTTTGATTCTAATAACAGCACTTCCATCCCTTCCGTTTTCCCGTGTATGAGGAGTACCGCATCGAAGAATACAACCGAAGGCTCCCGCTATTTCCTTATTAGCATAGGCATTCAGATATAAAGATAATTGGGCAGATCCAGTTAACTCGTTTGCATGTTTCATGACATACTTTATATTGTCTTTTGCTGCTTCCAAAAGTTCAAACGACAGATGTTCTCCTCCTTTTACAAACACAATTTCTGGTGGCTCATACTGTTCTTCAATATTTGCAATAGAGGTATCAGTCTCATTAATATAATCATTTGTGAAAACTGGGTCTTCTATTTTTTCCTCAGCGAGCATTGTCTGTTCGTCAGTCAAAACAATCTCTGTTGTTTGGTTTTGGTCAGAATTATTTTCCACAGTTTTATTTTCTGGAAAATGATTCTCATAGTTTTGATCATCATCTTCTTCATTTGATGTTTCTGCCACATTATTTTCCGGTATTGTATTTATATTTAAATCTGCAATAACTGAATCATTTTCATTAATTTCAGTTGCATGTTGTTTTTTGGACCCGAAAATTGAGATATTTTTGGGTTTTTGCACTTCTTCATCATTCACAATGATTCCCGGAATGAGAGATTTTATGAAGTTTATATCCGTGTCTTTAAAAATATTTTTACAAAAAGTTGGGAAGTAAATATGTTTTTTATCAACATCCATAACATTTATTAAAGACGCTTGCAATTTTTTATTTTCTTCACAGAACAAGAATGCATAATTCAATGTACTCTTGCATTCCTCATCAATGGATGAGAAAAAATTGGAAAATTCATTTGTCTCCCATGGTAAAGATCCACATGTAATAACATTGATGCTGTTTGAAAAGAATAAATTTTGATCACATTGATCATATGTACCGGCATCAATTATTAAGAAATCATAGTTTCTCTGTGCAATAACAGGCATAAGTAATGGGCGCCGATATAAGTAATAATCAATTCCCATAAAATTAAAAAAATCCTGAAAAATACGACATTCGTAGTCTTCTGCAATTGTAGCAAAATGTCCTGATGGATTATCTTCCAATAAAGCAACCTTGTAGCCTAATGATTTTAAAGATGTTGCTATTAAAATAGCCGTCAAAGTTGCCCCTGAATGATGAGCGGACCCAGCCACACCAATCCTTTGCATTCCAGCATTATTTATTTCATTTTTTTTGGTATTTTTGAAAAATCCCATTTTAACGCTCCTTAGGATCTTTTAATATTTTGCTGCTGCAAATTACTAATTCTCTGATTTCTTATTTCAGCTGCTTTTTGCTCAGCCATTTCTCTTTTATAAACTTCATTTGCGACTTCAGTATCAATTTCTTTCATATCTATGGCATCATCTGAAAAGAAGAAATGAACATTATCTGCATTGAATAACATACGAATGCAATTAATCCCGCTTTTAGAATCAGATGCAGTTAATGTTTGAATAATGGGGTTAGCTGCAATTACATAGCTATCTACATCTTCTGCCATTGGAAGTAGATTGACAATAAGAGCTGGAACATTTTCTTCCCTTTTTTCATCAGCATAATATAGAGCTGATTCGTTAGTAAAGTTTTCAAGTATTTTCCACATTTTTATCAAGCTGATATCATAGGTTGTGTCGAATTTAACATCAATTTGCAGAAAACCATCCTTAGGCAGAATATACACTTCTGGTTTTAGTACATCTTCCTTATCAATAGTTTTGACTATGCTTCCATCCTGATTTAACAATACATGTTGTAATCCAATAATTGCTTTCGGATCTCCATTTTCATCTTTTCCATTTATTTCATTCATTATTTCTAACACTGTTTTCATAATAAAAAATCCTCCTAATCATAAATTAACAAATCTCATCTAACATTAATATGACAGAATAAGACAAAACAGAAACATTTTCTGCACAAAAAATATTGGACGATTTCTCGTCCAATATTTTTGACTTATTCTTCACTGGGTTTTGTGGTCATAAGCTTATGTAAACTGGTATTGGTTGGTAAAGTATAGTTAAAAGGTACAACATTTTGTCCCGTATATAATAAACCAACTCCAACTGGTTTGTCTTTAATGTAGTCAATCAAAGAATCACTTACATCATATTGTTCCTGAATTTCTCTTCGGCCAATGTTTGACTGACTTAACATTGCGACGAATCCAGAGTTGTTAAAAATTCCTCTGCCTTCAGGTGTAATAAGCAAATCTTCAATATCCTGAGTAATACCAGTCATAATGCCATGATATTTTCTGCAACGTTTAAAGTATTCCTGAAGCATAACTGCTGAGCTTTCGGTCTGAACCATCAGATAAAACTCATCCAAATAAACCCATGTTGCTTTGTTAGAATGTTCATCTTTGTTTCTAACAATTCGATTCCATATATCGCTCAAACATACCATCATACTGAATTCCTTCATATTTTTAGGCATTGAACGAAGATCATAAACTATTAATCTGGATTTAGGATCAATATTGGTTCTATGTGCAAACATATTATAATTACCTACGCAATATGGCTCCATATTCATTGCGAGCTGATGCGCTTCCGGTCCATCCATATTTAGTAAAGCATCATAAAAAGTAACAAGATTTGGAGAGGCATCAAGGTCAATCGTCTTTGTTGGATCATTTTTTATTACTTCTTCCATATGCTTCATATAATCTTCATATATGATAGCTGTTGCCTTTTGAATAGTATTTACTTCATAGGGAGTTAATCCACCGGTCTTACGTGTAACTGTTTCGCACAAAGATACCAAATAATCAGATTTCATTGCCACAGGATCATCATTATTACTTGCAGCATAGTTGATATCCATATCGAGCGGATTGATGTGATATTCTGCTTTCTGTGCAAGTTTAATAACTTCTCCGCCAAATCTTTTTGCGATTTCTACATACTCTCCATCCGGATCCATGATAATAATATCATCTTCTGTATCGAGCAGATTGGGAATAATTTCTCCTTTAGCAAAATATGATTTACCACGTCCAGACTGACCTACAATCAATCCGTTTGGAAGCACGCTATCTCTACGATTATAAATAATCATATTCTGAGTTACAGCATTCAGCCCGTAGAAGTGTCCATTTTTATCCATAAGCTCCTGTACGGAAAAAGGAAACAGTGCATCTATAGAATCTGCTGTAAGCATACGATCTATTTCAGTGTAATTCATTGCTAATGGTAAACTTGTTTTAAGTCCGGCTGTCTGCTGGCCCAGTAATGAATTAGCCTGACATGAGAAATCTGAAATTCTCATCTGTAAAATATTAGAATATTCTTTTAACTCATCCAATGAAGTAGCCAGTAATGTTACCGTCACAGTTGTGAAGAATAACTTTTGATTATGTATTGTCACATCACGAACCAGATCCGCTGCTTCTTCTCTAGCTGTTAGCAAATCTTCCGAAATAAGAGAAGGATCATAATTACCTTTTACAGCTTTCTGATTGGCTTTTACAACTTCACTCTTAATCGCACTATTTTGGGCTTTTACATCTTTAATAGCCTTTTTATGCGGGTACGATTTAAAAATAACAGAAGTCAACATGGAACATGGTATATTGCTTATCTCGGATAAGAAAGATGTATCCATGGCAGTTGGAAAGTTTGTAATTAAAAATGTTTTTGCATAATTATGATCGCCCAGCTGAATCTGCATTGTCCCGTTCATATAATTTCCGGGAGCAATCAAATCCTTTGTAGTTAAGCCACGTTTTCTTAATACTTCAAGTGAGAATTTATTTTCGTCATCATAATAATTTTTTAGCAGATCCGGAAAGAAGTCTTCTTCTCCCACTTTATAAATATCATGTAAAATACAAATTCTCTCTTCAATAGTTAATGGACGTACTCCTGTTTTGTTAATTTCTCTTACAGCATTATCTGTTTCTTCATCCAGAGTGGCAAATGTTCTATTTGCCATGATAATATCTGTAGTTTTTAAAGTGAGAGTCATGTATCTCTCTTTTTGAATATCATTTCTGCCTTCTTCGATTTTATCAGCAAGAATTTTGTTATAATCATCTCTAAAAATCTGCTGATCATCACTCTTTGGTTTAAGTAAAAATCTTTCTTTTATTTTAGCTGCGGAAGTTCGTCTATTAAAGATAGTAAATTGAGCTGTCACATTAGGTGCATATTTACTAAGCAGTTTAGAATATTTTTTTAAAATTTCTTCCTGTTTATCTTCCTTTTCCGTGGTAAAGTTCATATCACCAAAATAATATGACTTTGAATATAATCCCGGCGCAACTTTAATTATTCCATTAGGATATACTTCCTCATAAGGAATTGTTTGTTGCGCTGTTTTTGCACGTCTGCCTTTTGCCTTTTGAATTTCGTTAATCGGCTGCTTATTAGTTTCTTTTTTGGTATTAAATAAAGACATAGCAATCTCCTTTCAGTTATTTTCCTATAATTAATATGACTGATTATTTATAAAAACAAAAAAAGCGGATATAATCCGCTGTTTTTTCAATTCATAAATTCGCTTAGCACGGACACCCGTGACTTTAGTCGTGGGAGGAGTGCGGTTAAGCACAGCCCTGGGTGTCCATTACTCTCCTTTCACATAAATAGTATTGTCTCGGTTCCAAAAATCTGATCTTCCGGTAACTGAGACTGCCTTTGTTTACTTTGCATCCGGACAGATCCCGCAAATCGAAGAATCCACTTTGCCTGCGTCCAAAGATGAAGTACTCTCTGCCTTCGTAAGCTACTTTATCGAACAGCCGGAAGCCTTTTACCAGATAGCCGGTCTGATTTCGTTTTCGGATACCACCTTTAAGGATAGTGTTCTTATGTATCTGGCGGTTATGGCAGCGAACCTTCTTCTGATAGAAAACTTCGTTGTTGGGTATTGCTTCCGGATGACCGCTGATGCACCTGGCATCTATGTAATGCTCCTTCGGCAGATGATGACGAATGCGGCTATTCTTTGTGAGATACCCAAATGTCATACGTATCTCAATGCCCTGTAGCTCATAGATTTCCTTCAGTTTGTTATAGAAATTCCATCGCATGACTCCCATGAATGCAGCATCCTTAAATCTCATGCCACGATGGATGGCTTTCGGCAGCTGCACCGCACCTGAGTGATAACCCTTATGGCATGTCTCACATAAGGTGATCAGGTTATTGGGAGCATCACCACCAGTCTTCCGGCTCTCGATATGATGTACATTGAGCACCAGATCCTTGGATTTGCCTTTGCAGCACTGGCAGGTATGTCCATCCCGGAATAATACATACTCCCGGACGTTCCAGAAATCGAGCTGCTCTCCCTGCTGATAACCAGTACCACTGATATCCGGATCCTTGATCTTCTGGATATCAAAAGAAGCTGTCTCCACGATGATCTTTGTAACCGGAAGTATCATGCATACTCTGGATACCACGGTCATATGTGTATCGACTTTCTGCCGGATACTGGGAGCCAGCCAGTTTTTCTTTCCGGATACCCTGTTCTGAAAACGAGCCTTCCGATACCGAATTTTACGATTACGCCGTGACCGGCGGTTCTGTCTGCGTGTGGAAATCAGATCCACAATGTCATTTCTTAGCTCCACATCGGAAGCATAGAGTTCTTTTGTTTCTGTGGTGGCCGACAAACCGATATGTTTGCTGCCGGCATCCACACCTAATACGATATCCTGTGTATAGTGCGTGCTGTCATACAACAGTCGTATGGTAAACGGACAGCGCTTTACTACTTCCGCCCGGCCGTCTTTCAATAGATGCCGGACCTTTCCATGCTTGTCAGTGGGCATAAGCGGCTGTCCGTCAAAGTTAAGAACATATACCATAACAGGCACTCCTTTCTGTGAACCAAATCACATAAATCAGAGGTCATTCCTCTGTAATGATACCTTCGCCAATGTTAATGAGAGGTTTTATATATCCGCAACACTGTCCCTACCCAACAGGACTGTTTAATCACGGATTTCAGAGCTGCAGACTAGGTATTACATCCACAGGTGACTATATATTCTCTCGTAACGTAGTGTTCGAAACACTTAGGCTAGTCAATATCGGGCTTTTACAAGCCCGTCACTTTAGTGATGGGTTATTGACAAGTAGGGACAAATAAAATTTGCCCATACAAGCAGATATCCTGCATAGACACCTGCTTATTGATATGCATATGTCCAAAATACCATTTCTTATACTCCGTTGTGGCTCTTACTTCTTCCAGATAGTTCGAAATAATATCCGGCTGGTAAATGCCTTTACCGCCCATTAGGAACATATCACTGGTGCACGGACTATGGGAAATAATATAGTCCACTTTATTTCCGTATTTCTTAAGATTTTCGATTCCTTCAGATATCTCCTGTTCGCTAGGAAGCTCACGTTCCCACCAGGATACTCTCTTGATACGGTACATGGCTCTTCTATCATCTAACTCCTTTTTATCTTCTTTGAATAGAGGATCTTTAATTCCGTACTGATAATTATCAGGATCCAAAATACCATCCTGGATATCATGGGAAGATGCTCCTCCAAACGTAAAGAATGTTTTTTCACAAAGAGTAAATACCTGGCCTCGCATTAAATGAATAACATTAGGTCTTACAAAGTGAACATTTCCTCCATTCCATTCAGATACTGGCATAGCATCCAATCTATCATGATTTTCATGATTACCATCCACGAATAATGTAGTGAACGGCTTATTCTGAAGCCAGTTAAGCCAATATTCTTCTGTTCTTGATTCCATTTGATCCCATACGAGTCCAAAATCTCCACAGACAATAACGTAATCCTCTTTTGTCATTTTTGATTGTTCTGGAAACGCTTCTTTGGAAAATCTTGTGGGATCTCCATGAATATCTCCTGTAATATAGATCATTTTCGTTCCTCCATCATTTTTTGCATTGCTCTGATACTGCTATTTGTTCCGAATCGGATATTCCATGGTAGATACCCTGCAAATGCTTCTTTATCCAACATATCCATCGTGATTTCTTTAATTGTTATACCACTGATTGATTGAAATATACAGGCGGATGAATAAGGAAGATAACTTTTTGACCGTAAAATATATATATTGTAAAAAGGCAATTCTCTGCCATTTATTATTCTATTATTTCCACGCTCAGCTACAAAAACGGCACCGGCTTTTACTGTTATCTTTCCGTCATCACATGAATAAATATCGAAATCACTCGTGAGTTCATAAATATGCCCGTTTTCGAGATGTATCATGTATTACTCCTTTCGTAATATACTGAAGGACGGCAGTTATCTGCCGCCCAATGTATTAATATAACTTAGTTCCAAATCCAACTATGTGAATCTACGATATCTTCAAATGATTTACTTTCAGCTCTATTTCCTTCGGCATTGTCATTAAATACTGGTTCAACTGTAACATAAAAAGTAACACCATTATGACGCACCAGCATTTTCCCTTGTTTTGGATTTGACATTGCAGCTTCGAACCCTTTTACATTATTCAATATTTCTGTCATTTTATTTGTTATTGCAATATTTCGTCTATCCATATCATTTCTCCTCACTTCACGTTAGAATGTCCATTTACTTATACATCTCATTCCACTCTTTTTCTGCAATTTTGCAGCCTTCAGTTAATGAATATCCTTCGTAATCTGCCAGATATTCAGCTCTACCTTACTCATCGTTAGTCCTCCTTCACTTCCCAGTCAACGATCCATTTTGCAGACATATAAGTCCGATCCGCTGCATTGAACCAAAATGGTCTTTTGAACTGATATGCTGGAGCATGTTTCAATAACTCTACCTCAACTCCATCTTTTCTCGTCCAAATGATTTTTGTTCCAATTGGTAACTTGGAAAGATTATGTGTTTTCTTTTTCTCATTTTCTTCCCAGCAATGTTTTCTCCAATTCAGAGCATACTCGGAATGCGTCTCGCTAAGAAGCTTTAAAATAGACTCCGGACAATCATAGTAGCCTGGGCCCATGTCTTCAGAAATGTCCTTGTAATAAAACATTCCATCTTTGACGGACGTAAGAAAAACATATCCCCGTACTTTTCCGTCATCTATCGGGACATAGATACTGTGTTCTTTTTCATCTTCACCTGCATATCGTACCATATCCTTTACGGCTGCATAATACACGCTGCCTTTTATTGAAGATTTCAATACCTGGAAGTTACCTCTATTGAGGCCTTCCATAAAATAAGCATCACATTCTGCTTTACGGTCTACTATTCCACCTTTCTTTTGACTTCTTTTTCTAACTTATAACATTGCAGCAAGATCATGTAAGCATTCACTGTCAATACAGGTGATTATTGCCTGAACGAAACGGGTATACACTTTACCATTGAAGGTGCATCCTCCAGGCCAACCGTCTACAAATTTTTCCTGTCCTACACATCTGTATTCAATTTTCTTTTCGTCCAGAAAATCTTTAACTTTCATGGCAGCGATATTAGGGAGCACGCATACCTGTGGTTCTTCTGTTTTGACAATTTCTATATTTAAGGTTTCCATTATTTTCCTCCTGATAGACCAATTATAAATTAAAAGTAGTGTTATTGCAAATTTCTGCATAAAATAAAAGAAAAGAAACCAAAAGGCTTCTTTCTTATCCACACATTCTCGGCCACAATTCATATGCCGGTGGCAAATCTGCGTAAATTATTTTTCCATAATAAGGAGCTACTCTATATAGCCAATCGGGATTGTGCTTCTTCTGATTCTTTTCAGCTTCTTTTCTTTTCTGGAATAATCCGAGAGAATGCCATACATTATCTTTTTTGCCATATCTAGCATATAATTGATACTGCATATCTGCCTCCTATTCGACATCGAATCCGCCATGGCAGAATCCATATTCATCAGAAAGCCAATCAGACAATTGATCTAACATTTCATCTCTACTATATTCTCCGTCAACTTCGAAATTTTTCTTTTCTAGAAAATATTCCGGAACATCGATTTCTTGAGGAAGAGTTGCAAAAACTTCTTCATCACCATCAGTATCCCATTTGATATTAGTAATTTTCATAACCGTTCTCCTTACATATATTATTATACAACTGTGCTTTCTTTGAATGCTTTTTCAAGTGTCTCAGCTATTTCTTTTTCATAAAGGCCACAGCAACATCCCATATCCATAATGCACCTTTCAAAAAAATCCTTGAATTTGTCGGTTTCATAATCGTATTTTATTACATCAGGAATATCAATAATTACTTTCATATTTTTCTCCTTATAAAAAATTTTTTAACCATTCATCAGTCTTCAGGCAATCAGCAAAGGTTATATTAATAAGATTCAGAGAACTTGCGATCATAAACAACCAGTATTTTGTTTCATTGCTGCCATCATCGGCAAGAAGTCTGGCTAATTCTTTGATAACTGGTGTTAATTCTCCTTCGTCCATACAGCCAAGAAAATCCGTATAATAATCATAAGCGTTCTGCTTAACCTCTTTTTGAGAATACGCACCCTTCCAGTGTTTATTTCCATATTCAGCTATGTCATAAAAATCCGAAAATTCCATATAATTTCCTCCTATTATCTGTTTGATATAGTTAATATGACAGATAAAGGAATATAAAAGAAAAAGAAGCCAAGAGACTTCTTTTAATTTTCGTTATATGGCTCACAATTGCTTTTCCAGGCAGTTTTTACCTTGGAAATCTTCCTGATAAAGTCCAGGACTAACAGGGATCCAATTGTTTATGTTTTTCAATATTTTTTCTCCTTATCTCTTATGGACATTAATATTTTTCCAAGATTATTTTGTCCTACTCCATTACATTTGCCCCAAAAATAATCTCCCCAGTTATTTTCCTCTACTATTTCGCCGCGAATATTCAATAGTTTATGCAAAAGTTCAGGATTTTGAAATTTGATATTAAGAATAATTTTCATAATATCAAGTTTAACAATATCCCAATCGGTTCTAAGAGGTAGTTTTCTTCCGAGCTTTTTTGCTTCATAACCATTTAAATTGCAAAACATATCAGCATTAACTGGGGACTTACAAGCTTGATAAGCCGATTCTGCTGATAAAAAAGTATAGGATTTGTCATTTAAAATAAATGTAATCTTACAAGGATACATATTACTGAGAAAATAATATTCATTTCTAAATTGCATGTTTGATTACCTCCTTATTGTTCGATTTCACCCATAGTAATGAGTGTAAAAATCTGCTGTAGCACCGGAACACAAATTGAATTACCGGCCAGATGACAGATCTGAGCTTCTGTTAATCCCACTCTCTTCATAGCAGCATAATCACGGTCTTTAAAACCCATGAGCCGCCAACATTCTTTTGCAGTCAACATCCGAAGACATCCATTTACATATACAGCCTGTCTAGGTGCTGTTGTAAGTGTTTTTGCAACACCTTTTCCTACTCTACCGCGTCTTGTTTTGGAATTAGGAAAAGCTACATTGATGCAATCTCCATCTTCCACGAGCTTATATCCAATTTTTGTAGCTTCCTTTACATATAGTTTTCCATTATTCGTAAAGAAAAGCTGTTTTTCTGCATCAGAGAGCTGGTAATCAGCTGGATTCACTGTTTTATCAAGGAAATCCCGTAGATGAAATTTAAGGGGTATTTCATCCGGAAATTCAAATTCATTTCCAGATAATAAGCTCACGACATATAACCGTTCTCTTGCCTGTGGAATCCCGTATTTACTTGCATCAAGAATAGCATATGTGCTTTTATATCCCATAGCTTCCATTGTTTCCGGATTGGGACCGATAAAGATAATGCCTTCTTCCTGACAGCGTCGTGCAAAAGCCGCATTCTCGGACAGGAATCCATATCCCGGATGAATGGCGTCTGCGTGGTTCGCTTTCGCCACTTCGATGATTTTTTCTATATTCAGATAACTCTCTTTAGATGCGGAGGGACCTACACAATATGCTTCGTCTGCGTAGAGCACATGCTTTGCAGTCCGGTCTGCCTCGGAAAATATCGCGATACTCGTTATTTCCATCTCCCGGCAGGAGCGCATCACCCTCACGGCTATCTCACCGCGATTGGCTACTAAGATTCTTTTTATCATACTTTTCTAAATTAAGTACATACTTATTTTGTGTCTTCCCACCTTGCGGACATACTCCACCTGATGAAAACACAGTATTTTCCTGATTTGGGGCTTAACAAACGATGTCCTTTCTCCTAATCCACGAGGCGGAAGAACGTTTTACGTGAAGTGGCAGGTCTTCTGACTGACTCTTGTCTTATTTGCCTTCCCGATAGAACATC
>ERZ791603.1928-NODE-1928-length-14201-cov-9.269546_pt1 | contig 14201 bp, 11 predicted proteins | sample MGYA00509966_ERZ791603 | MGnify/ENA primary metagenome ERZ791603 (study PRJEB30046, sample SAMN00791931) | human gut metagenome | study: EMG produced TPA metagenomics assembly of the A metagenome-wide association study of gut microbiota in type 2...
CCGTATTCTTTTAATTTTATTGGATTATTCACACAAACACCATGCCGTAAATGGGAAATTATTTTTTCCATTTACGGCATGGTGTTTTCTGCAGAATAAAGTATTATTTTTATTTAAATAATGTGAATAATTATTTAATAGATTATAGTATGGTATGTTTATTGAATTTTTTATATGTGAGATATTGTATGAATAGTTATCTCTAATATCAATTATAATTGGGTTAGAAATTTTTTTTAATTCACTTAATGATATTGTATTCATAACTTACACCTCACTATAATATATTAAATTATTATAATATTGGAAAGTTAATAAACACAATATTTTTTATTTTATTTTCACTTCAGATCTATGATTCTGAAGTGTTTGTTTAAGCCTTAGATTTAAGTCTTAAACAAAGGGCTATTATATATAAGCAAAATATATATATTTAGATTATAATGGTATTTATATATTAAAAACCTTTAATAATGAAATTAAAGGTTTTATATTAGTCATCACTGAAGAAATCATCAAAGAAATCATCATCATTTGTATTATCTGTATACATATTTTGTAATTTATCTTCATTAGTATTATTTTCTTTAGGTGCTGGTATACTTTGATTACTTTGAGTTAAATCATTAAATGATACATTCTCTTTTTCAGTAGACTGAGTAACTGGTTCTGAAACTACATCTACTGGTTTTTGAACTTGTTCTGGTTCTTTTGTTTGTTCTTCTTCTTTTTCTATTTCTGCTATTTTAGCATCAATCTTCTTAACTAAGTCATCTATATTAAAACTATCTTCTTCAGGTTCACTTTGTCCTTGATTACCTAAGAAGGCAGGCATACCTCCACTAAATGGATTTGATGATGGTCCTGCAAATGGATTGGAACTACCGAATGGACTACCACCCATAAATGGATTTGAAGAACTAATAAATGGATTCGACATGTTTGGACTAAACTCTCCCATTGAAGCCATTTTTTCTTGTTTTTTGGCTTTAACAAATTCTCTTATATCAAATAATTGTAATTCTCTCTTTGGTCTAGCTTCTGGAGTGCTCTTTGGGTATGTTCTACCCCAGTCAACTTGGAAGTCTGTTTGAAACTTTGTTTTGTATGGAAACATTCTTCTTCTTAAAACAATTATTTCAAACTGGCTTAATCTTTGTAAGTCACTTACAGTTACTAATGGTGTTGATGCGGTTTTATCTTTTTCTTTTGACTTTACTTCACCACACATTTTGCTTATTTCTTCAAGGGCCGCTATTTCACTACTTATTAAGTATAATAAGTTACAATTACCACGAATGGTATCACCATTTTCTTTACCATATACTTGTGTTAATTGTGCGAAGTTCTGGATAATAAATGTAAATCTGATTAATCTACTTCTTGCGGCAGTAACCATGGTTGTAACATCTTTTAAAGGCGGCATATTAGCAAACTCATCTAGAATGAAGTTTGTTCTATATGGTAATTTTCCACCACTTTCTTGAGCAACATCTATTAATGTTTCATAACACTGTTTAATAAATATAGTAGCAAGTGGATGTAATGTTTTCTTTTCATCTTGCACTATTAAGAAAACTGCTGTTTTCTTTTTTCCAATATCGCGCATATCAAAATCACTATATGATAACATTTCTGATAAGTTTTCTCTTGATGAGAAAAGTTTTATTTTTTGTTTAAATGTTGCAATAATACCTTGCTTTGTTTCATCTGCAGTAAATACTGTACCTGATGCATTAATATAAGCTGGTTTAGAAGGATCTTTACCATTAAAGTATTCTTTTATGTAGTTATTGTTTGGTCCTCCAAATCTTTCTTCGCCTAAACTACTCATTAAGTTTATACTATTTAAGTTTACTTGTTCTGGAGTAGCATCTTCAAATAAACCTAAAGCAAGTCCTGTAAAATAGTCTGCTGCTGTTTTTTCCCAGAATGGATCACCACTACTTTTTTCTTCATATAGTATGTTTAAGGCCAAATCATCAAGTAATTCTATGGCTTTATCTGTATTACCATCTTTATATAATTGATAAGGTAAGCTCATTGGATTCCATGCATTGCCATGTTGTGGATCTCTAAAATTTAATGTAACTATATTATAGCCTTCATCTTTTAATAAGGCTGCTGTTTCTTCATACAATTCACCTTTAGGGTCAGTTAATATCATTGATTCATTATGTTTGGCTAATAATTTAATCATTGGTTTTGCTACGATTACTGTTTTACCAGAACCAGTAGCACCCATAACTAACCAGTGGTCTTCACCATTGTCAACCCACATTTTTCCTTTTTTACTATAAAGTGCTATACCTGCTGCAGGTATTGTTTGATCTTTTATATTAACTACTTCAAGGCCTTTTTTAAATTCGGCATCTGTAGCCCATCTTGAATATCCTTTTTCTTTCTTTGAACCAACACTTAGTCCAAATCCTTTTTCATGGTCAAAAATATATGATTTAACTGCAAGAAAAATTCCAACCAAACAAACTATGAATAAAAATAAAGTCATTCCTATGTATTTAGAAGTAAATGCTTTAAAAGGTAAAAAGCCATAAAATTTACTATTTGATGCTAAACTACTTACGTTTAATACTCCTATTGCACATAGATATAATAAAAATACACAAAAAATTATAAATATTATTAAATCTTTTTTTTCTACTTTAATTTTCATATAAAAATCTTTCCTTCCAATTAACTACCAATATTATAGCATTAATAATTTGAATTGTAAATAAGTTTATTGGAAAAGAAAAGGCATTCTTGTTAGAGTGCCTTTTAACTATTATATAGTTTCTTTTCTACTTTTGAAATAGTATACTGAGTATGTTAATGCTCCAATACCTGCAGTCCAAGCGATGAATATTAATATATCACCTGTTTTACTATTTTTATCTACATCTTCATTAGTTTTATCGCCTATTTTACTCCAGTAAGCATATAAACTAATATCTGATGTTACTTCTTTAGTAAAGTCATATTCTTTTCCGTTTTCTTTTTTGTCATACCATCCATCAAATGTATAACCTTCTCTCGTTGGATCTTCAGGTTTTACTACTTTATCACCTTTATTAACCACTTTAGTACTTTTTTCAGTTGTACCATCGTTTGTATAGAAAGTTATTGTATACTTTGTTTCTTCTTCATTTAATTCTTTTTCGTATTGAGCATATAATGTAACACTTGCTTCTGTTGTATATTTTGATCCAGCATTATACGAAGTTCCTGTTCCGTCTTTTTTTGTATTCCAATTTACAAATTTATAACCTTCTTTTGTTGGCACAATTGTACTTAATACTAATTCTTTACCTTTAGTTTTTGTTTGTTCTTTTGGTGCATTCTCTCCTCCATTAGCATCATATTTTACTGTGTAAGTAACTGTATTTTCTTTATACTGAGCATATAGTGTAAGATCTGCATCTACAGTATATGAAGCACCTATATCATACTTTGTTCCTGTTCCATCTTTCTTTGTATTCCAACTTGTAAATGTATAACCTGTTTTAGTAGGTTTTGCAGTACTAATAGTTAAAGATTCTCCTTGTTTTTTTGTTTGATTACTAGGTGCACCAGTTCCTCCATTAGCATCATATTTTACTGTGTAAGTAGTAGGCGTTGGGTTTTCTCCTCCACCAGTTTCTCCGCCTGAAGAACTACAATTCCAATGAGCATAAAATTTCGTAGCATCGCCTGTATCAAAATATTGTCTATAAACTGTTCCTGAGGCGTTAGTCATATACCAACCGTCTGCAGTACATCCTGACTTAGTTAATGTAGGTATTCCCATTTGACTAAAATAATTTCTTGCACCGCTATAAATTGTTTTAGACCATGTTGTTGAACCATCACTGAATGTTCCACCATTAGCATAGAATGTTGCCGTATAAGTAGTTGTTGTTGGAGCTACGCAATTTGCAGCTGATGTAATTGTACTTGATTTATACCAACTACCTGAAGAACAAGATGTTGATGGTGCACTTGTTGCCCATTTATATTCTCTATTACCGCTTGAATTAGCATCACATATCCAACAACTATATGTTGGTGCCTTACAATTTTCATAAGTTAATGATGTTTTTGTACAAGCACTTGATTGTGAATAATTTCCCCAAACATAAGAACCTACTCCCTGTGAACTACCTCCACAAACATAACAAGCTGGTGCTTCAGGCTGTACTGAAGCAATCCAACAAGAACCAGCGGTTCCTTTAGTACCATAAGGACAAGTTTCATAATTACTACCAATAGATCCAGCTAATGAACATGAACCGCCATATGCTTTACCTCCATATTTATATTCTGGATTCTTAGGACAGCATGCTGTGTCAGATGAAGACCATGTATCAAGATACCATCCAACAGGACAAACAGGACTAGTATCAATTGCATAAGTATTATTCATATTATTAAATAAACTTACTGTAATAAAACCAAATAAAAATGCAGATAAACCTATACAAATTGATTTTAATTTATTTTCCTTTATTTTTTGTATCATTTTTTTCACTCCTTATCACTCCTTACCTTATACATAAATAATAACATTTATTTTTGATTTTCGCAATATATTTTAAATAAAAAAATGATACTTTTTTAGCATCACTTCTTTAATTATAATCTTATTATATTTTATTCTTTCTTTTTCCTTTTGATCTTATCAAAAAAACAATTATTCCTAACAATATAAATGCAGCTATTACTAATAAAACAACACTTAATTGTCTTTGTTTTTCCTTTTGTTCTGTATTAGGTTTTAATACTATATTAATAGGTTTATTATCAGCATTACTCTTATTTATATTCCAAGTATAAATATTACCATTTACTTCATCAGCATTAGATGATTCTACTTCAAGACTACTATCTATATTAATAGTAACATCATCTAATTCACTATATTTATTAAAACAATTAAATCTTTTACTAGTAGAAATAACAATTTTATCTTTTTCTTTAATTAATTTATAATTATCATAACAAATAGAAAAAGATAATGAATTATTATAATCATTTAATGTATCATAATTTTTTTTATAAGACATACCAAAATTATTATTATCTTCTATTACTGATTGTTTATACATACCTAAACTATTAGTAGGACCTGTATATCTACTTACTAATTTTTCTACTTCTTGTTTTATATCATTTTTATCTGTATTTGGTATATAAACTATATTTTCTTCACTAATTGTATTAGTATCTATTTTCATATTATATTCAAATGAACATCCAGTTAATGATAACAATATAACTATTAATAATACTATCTTATATTTCTTCATAGTACCTCCATTTATTCTATTACATAAATATAACCTACAAAAGTATAACCTTCCCAGATATTTGAAATTGTTCCAGTTTCCGTTCCAGTATATGGTACATTAGATTGATATCTAAATCCATATGGATTAGAACTAGATTTAACAGTACTTATATTAGCTTCAGAATAATCTATTGTACCATCAGAATTAACAGCCTCAACTACTGCTACATGTCCAAATTCATTACTAGACCACACAATAATAGCTCCAACCTTGGGTTCACTTACATTTGAACTATAAGAAAATGCTTTTGCACCTTGATCAATATTATCCTTATACCACTCTTTTGCATGTAATGCTCTTTCTAATCTTAAATCAGAATTAGCGGCACTTAATATTTCATTTACTCTACCAACAGCATACCATGTACATTGTCCAACTAAATCTCTAGCTGCTTTATATGATACATTATTATCTGAAAAATAAAATTCCTTATCATGTTCATTATTATCAATAGGAGTTCCTATTCTTCTTGAAAAACCAGAACTACTCGCAGATAAACCTGGTGTATATCCACTAGAACCTTTTAATGAACTAATTTGAACACTTGGTGAATAAAAATATTTTAAAATATAATCAAAAGTTTTACCTTCTTTAGCAAGTTGATATGAAGCGACCTGACTCATACCACGACCGTGACCACCTGCAATATAACTTTTATATTCATTAGATACAGTTACTTTATGTGTTTCATTATTTGGTAATTTAGTATAAGTTACACTACAACCATTATCATCACAAGCATAGTCTCCACCAGTATAAAAAGAATCATATTGTGCCATAATTAGTTCTGAATTATTTGTTAGAACTAATCCTTCCGTAGCTTCTGTAGCTTCAACTGCAGAATCTACAAAATCCGAAGTAAAGTTTTGAGCATAGCTACTATTTTCAATTGAAGTTGTACAATTATTAGTTTTCTTTATAGCAAATGTTCTTGCCGCTATTGCCTGAGCCTTTAATGCTTCCATTCCTTCACCAGTATATGCTTCAGCACTAACAACACCCTTAACATAATCTTCAAGACTATAAATTTGATTATCAACTACTATTGATTTACATTCATCATTTACTTTTTGTAAATAAGTATTCGTAGAGTATCCAATACCACTAGAACCACCCATTCCACTTATATCAATAATATCTAAACTCATTAGAGGTGATATTAATACTACAATAAATATTACTGGAAATAAAGCTATTACTGTTGCAACACCAAGAACAATTAATTTTTTCTTGGTATCTAACCCTTTCCATTTCTTTAATAAAAATTTCCACATTAATATCACCACCTAAATGTGACTTATTATTTTATAAACCGCCACCTGAGCCAAATGACTCTAATTCATCTTCAGTTACTATTACATTTATTTGCATTCTTCTATTACCACATACAAATAATGCCTCTCCTTGACTAAATCGCTTTATACCTTCTTTTTCATTATCATTTAAATCTATTAGCATAGATAAATCTTCTACTGCTTGTTTCTTTAATCCCATAACTAAATAGTATGAAGAGTTATCAAATATCGCTTTACCATGCATTAATATTCCATCCGCAACAAAGTCTGATGGTTGCTGAGTAATAATAATAGTACCAGTATTATATTTTCTTGCTCTTCTCTGTACTTGAGCCAAGAATTCAGCACCTAATTCATTTTTAGCACCTAGTAACACGTGAGCCTCATCTACTGATAATACAGTATTAACATTAGGATTTAAACATAATCCCCAAGCAAACTTAAGTACATTAAATAATAAAGCATTTCTAATATTAGCATCAGAATTCATAAGTTCCTTAATATTAAATACTAAGAAATCACTATCAGTATTAATTGAAGTATGACCATTAAAGTAATATTGTAATTCCCTTACAAAAGGTCTTAATTTCAATTCTAGTCTTTCCATAACATCTCTTTCGTGAGTCTTCTCAGTCATTGATGTCAATTTACTAGTTACAGTTATGTAAACATCACTAAATGTAGGAAATTGTTCTGAAGTAAACTTAGTAAAATCAGAAGTAAATGTTATACCAAATCTAGCATAAGTATCTTGTACTACTTCACTAAATAAAGTTAATACATCATCTTCAATATCTGGAGCATAGTATTTCATAAATGCTTTCAAAGATTGTAATGTCTTATTAAGTACAGTATATCCAAGACCTGTCTTAATCTCATTTTCATCAGCATCCATAATAACTTCAAGTGGATTTACCATACCATATTCTCCACCTTTACCTAAGTCTACTACATCTCCTCCATACATTCTTGTCATTTCACTAATTTCACCTTCAGGATCAACCGCTACTATCTGATAACCATTTCTTATATGGCTACGAAGTATTAATTTAGCAGCAGTACTTTTACCAGAGCCAGAAGTACCTAATATAATCATATTAGCATTATTTCTATTACTTTCTTTTCTTAATTGATATAAAAATTGATTAAATAGTACTACACCACCAGAAAAATCCACACCAAGAAGTGTTGATAGGCCATCATCTTTGATACTATCAAAGATGAATGGATACATCGCAGCCATTGTTGGTGATGGCATTGGCGTACCAATTCTTGTCTCAATTACTTGTTTATCAAATATAGGTAAAATAGATTTTAATACCCTTTCTTGTTCAAATCTAAGAGGTATAGCTCTCATTTCCATAGCATCAAGATAATTCTTAATACTAACCTTTTTATTTTCTAATTCTTCTCTAGTATCAGCAGTAATCATAATATGCATTTGAAAATCAAATGTCTTAGCTTGTGAAGCAGTAAACTGCTGAATAAAATATTCTAATGAATCAACATCTTGTCTAATTCTTTCTTGAATAGTTCTATCCTTTTCTTGTTGATATCTACTTTTAAGATCCGCTATTTCCTTATTTAACATCTTAGCAAGTACAGAAAAAGGAAGTGGTATATGTTTAATAACTACTTTAACACCAGACATATTAGTTAAATTAGATAAATATCCCGGTCCTATTAATCTAGGATAAGATATAACTGTTAATATCGTAGCATATCTATCACTAATAACAAAATCTGCTGGATTAAATTGTAATCCTTTCGGAGCTAGTTCACTTTTAAAATTCATTATGAAATCACCGTCCCAAAATTAGTTGTCATTCCGCTATTAAGGAAATTATCAAGTATTATTCTCAAATCATCATTAGATACTTGTTTAGCCTCAAGTCCTGCCCCAGCAAGACCAGTAATTATAGTTCTAAGTCTTTTCTGTATTAAATCATCATTCTTTTCTTTAAATAATATATAATACTCAGTATCAGTAATATTATTATTCATAAAGTCATTAGCTTTATCAATATCTTGATTAATTAACTTTCTAACCGCAGGATTAGAAGTTTGATTATATAGTAATTGTAATCTAGCTAAATAATTATTTAAATCAACAGGTCTATCCGCAGATATTAACCAAAATTCAAAATCTATTGTGTTATAGAAATTCTTTAAAGCTATTATGGTATTATCTTGAGTACCTTGATCTAAGATAAAGATATTTCTAGGTTTAATCTTAACCCCAGTTACCTTCAACTTATTATCAAGTAATATTGCACCATTAGCAATACTCTTAATAGGTAACCAATCTTCAGTATACTTTGAACTATTTTTTGTCGTCGCCGAATTTTTCATAAAAACACCAACCTCTCCATATATAATTTCTTCTTTCTGAAAAAAATCTAAATATACTTTGTATAGCACATAAGACATTATGATAATTAGGTATAGGTACTACCAGTAGGCCAGTTACACCTACTGGTAAACAAGATAACAATATCATTATAGTATCATTAGAATCAACAAGTACTAATAACAATAAAGTTACTGCCATTCCTGTACCAAACATAATTAAATCAAATGGTCTAAACATATTAAATATAAGTGTACCTCTCTTAGCATTAGCAGGTACTAAATATCCATTCACTATGTATCACACTCCCTTTTTTATTTATTACCCTTAGCATCATTATTTTTTGCCTCTAATCCTTTTATAATTTTGCCTTGCTCTTTTATCTGCTTATCAATTGTTGCACTTTTTATAACTATATCAACTTGTTCTGCATCTGTTATACTATCACCATTACCTACAGCATCGAAACGTTTTGCATCCGAATCATATGTAAATGTTCTTTCATCACCATTTTCATCAATTCCTTTCCAAACCTTTTTGCCATGTTCCTCAAATTCCTGCATACTTCTAAGCAATGATAAATCAGCTCTTCCTCCTGTTGCAGAATTTCGTTCTGCAAATGTTTGCCATTGAATTGCTTTACTATTTTGTAAAGCTTCTTGTCTAAATTGTGCAGTTTTAATTTTCTTTTCCGCACCAGTTGTATCACCTGCAAAGGCTTCGACTTTATCTGCTGCAGGCTTCAAAGGATTATACCAATGATATCCAGCTTTAGCAGCAAGTTCTCTTTTTTCTCTATTTGCATTTGTTCGTGAAACCCCCTGCCCAAAATTTGCAATCTTATTATCTTTAAGTCCTGATTTCATTCCCTCTTTTATACCACCAAATGCGCCACCTGCCATAGAAACTACACCTTTTGCCCCAGCACCAAGTGTCTTTTTAAGTCTTCCTTTCTTACCTTTATTATCTTTCCATGTCTTTCGCATATTTGCAGCCCCATGAAGACCATTTGCTGCCAAAGCACCAGCGCCAATTAACCCAGCGCCAACACCAGCTTTTAAAACTTTTTCTGTAGGCTTTCCTATTAAAGGAATATCACTAAGCATTTTTCTTGGATCTTTAAGTCCAAATCCAAGACTCGCAGCACCTCCACTAAGATTAGGAAATAAATCTTTTAATAAATCTGGTACCCTTTTAGCGAACATAAGTAGGCCTAAAATTATAAATACCTTAACAATAACTAATAAAGTATGATCATCTGTTGGTATCCCAGTACTATCGAAAATCACTCCTGATGTTTGATTAAATTGATATATAACATCATCTATAATAGCTATTATAAAATATATTATTGCTAATCTAATGAATAAGTCTAAAAATGTTGTTGCACACTGCTTCAACCATTTTTTAAAAGCACCATCTGGGTCACTAATATATGACAATATTGGAACCGGCGCTATCAGTTGTAAATATGCTAATTGTATAACTCTTGTTGCTACCTGTATACAATATGTAAACATTAAATACAAAAAAACCACTCCAAATAGTAACGATAGAAGCCAATCGAATTCAATAGCATACTTTCCATTTTCTTGTACTGTTAAATATGGCAAAGTATCAGCAAATGATAAATTACGATTTTCTACATCTTCTACTAGATTTTCATAATTGTCTGTTCTGAACCTATCATAATAATTTGCATCATTATCTATTATTGTATCTTTAATTCCTTTGTTTAAATTATTATCCTCATCTGTAAAAAATGAAAAATATAAATTACTAGCAATCACTCTACCCATAGATTCAAAATCACCAGTAACATTTTTGCCAACAACAAGTTTGTATATTACATTATTCTTATTAGAAGAGCCTACTATAAAGTTTTGAACTTTAAATGCTTCTCTAAACAAAGAAGGCGTAATTCCTAATAAAACAATTGATATTACACATCTCATAATAATTTGTGAAAAGCCTGTTTTTTTATCTGTTAATTTATCAGGATTAATTAATGATTGAATTAAAGAAAAAGTAAGTTTAAAAATCATAAACAGTCCTAAAATCATTCCCACTTTTTGATAAATTCCAGCAATAAAACTATTATCTAATATTTCTGCTTTTGCCAAATAATTAAATAATAAATACATATATTCAATTAGTTCATATATTTTAACAATTATGCCACCCATAAGACTTCTTAATGACTGTCCAATTGCATCACCTATATTTTGGAATATTCCTAAAAAATACATTTTTACTACCTCCTTTATACTTAACCTATACCGCATGTACTCGGTATGATAATTGGCCATACCTTATTTGCCAATGTCAATAGTAAATTAAGAAACGTTGGAACAAAGAAAATTAACATTGCTATTGCTAATCTCTTTATAAATTGTTTTTGAACCTTTTTCATGCCATCTTCATTTCCAGAAAAAATCGCTTTTGTAAATTCAATTATGCCAAATCCAATTAATATTATTGGAACAGCTATTTTAATTATATTTAAGTAACTATTTATTTTATTTATTAATTTTTCTCCTAATAGTCCCTCACAGCTTGTTACTGGATAAATATCCAATCCTTCTCTTTCTACTAATTTATCAAATTTGTCTAACAATGTATTTATTCTCTCTAACTGTTCTGCATTTAAGAAATATGCATTGGGATTAGAATACATATATGACACAGCATAATAAAACATCGATGTATATTTTTTTAAATCCCTGCTAGCATCTAATAAATTAATTTTTGAACCATTTGTTGAAATCTGCTTTGTCATCTCTTCATTTACTTGATTAACTATCATTTCAACTATATAATTTTGATTAATCATATGCTCACTATCTCTATCAGAAGTATTTTTTATTAATTCACTTATTTGATCTATTTCCAAATACTCTTGATATATTTTACAACTTGTAAATGAGGAAGTAGCAGATGTTCCTTGTCCGGTTGCACAATCAACAAAATCATTTCCATCCAAATAAGCAGTTTCCAAGCCAGCATAAGCTTCTTCAATTTTAGAAATCATATTCTCTTTGCTAATTCCTTTAAAATTATATACTTTTCCTGATTCAGCACTATCATTTAATTTTTCAATTTCAGATATAAACTTTTCATCACTAACAATATTTGCTATCTTTTCAAATGCTTTAAATTTTTCATTATTAGTGGATAACCATTCTGATACTCCTTTTTTTATTTTATTAGTACTATCCCTACTATCAATAATGATTTCATACCCATGATTATCCCTACAATCTTTTTCATTTTTACATTTTGGCATTTTATCACCAAGTGCAGTACTAGCTCCCCTATTTGAAATTATTAAATTGTTAAAATTTGTATCAACATCAAAAAAACTTACCTTTTTGTCTTCATTAATACTATTTCTTAAAATTTCTAACTGATGATATGTAACTTCATCTTTAATCGTTTTAGTTAAATCAGGGCCAACAACGCAATACTTTCCGTCAGAATTATATCCCTCAGCCACCATCCTTATATTACCCTTTGTATCTTTATATTTATAGACAATATATTTAGGTTCATCTAAATATAAAGTGTCATTAGTAAGTATACCATCTTTCCCTGCAGGCACTATTTCTGCTTTATCCCACTTCTGATATCTGACACCTGTAGGACAAATTCCTTCATTAAAAAAGTCATAATATGTATTTTTACCTTTCCATCCAATACTTCTATCCTCTTTGCAATCATCATCGATGTGAGAATAATCATTTATCCAACAATAATCTTCATTCTCCAAATCCATATATCCAATTCCAACAACTGTTGCACCTTTTTTATAATATTCAATTAAATTGAATGCATAATTATGTTGACCTGCAGCATATATTCCGTTCCAATCAATATTGCCTTCATTATCAGTATTTCTAATAAAACTATTAATATTACAAGCCTCACTTGTACACTGTTCTATATATTGGCAATTCAAAAGCATTATGGTTTTTGCTTCAATTCTATTTACAGAAATTAATGATATTATAAATATTACTGTAATAGTTAATAATATTTTTTTATTCTTATTCATATATATACACTCCTTCAAAAAAAGTTAATTTATCACATCTAAATTATATCATACTAATAATAAAAAAGAAATCATTTTTTTGATTTCTTTTATTTTTTTATTCAAGAATTTATTATTTAATTTCAAGGAAAGTGTCAACTAACTTTTCTTGAAATTATTTTGTCACCCAAGAGTTACTGTTTATAAGTATTAAATATCTTTTAGTTTATAGTAATCTTCTATATTAAAGCAAGATGTATTCATCTCAAAGAATTTGTATTCAAATTTTCGTAGTTAGTGGTTTTTTATTATTGACAATTAATTATTTTTTTCTCTCCTATTAACTTTTTACAGTATTTCTTTTATTTTCTTAATGTTTTTTAAAACAATTTAAATAAAAAGTTCAGCTTCTACTGAACTTTTTTCTAATTTCCTCTTATCTTACTCCAACAAGCAGTCCAACCTTCAGTAGTATTTTTATCTACTCCCTCAATACCAAGGCCAGAAACTATATTTAGTACAAATGTAACTAACCATACTACTGCAAATACTCCAACTGCATATAGAAATCTTTTACCAAATGCTTTAGTAGCTTTCTTTACTTCATCTTCTTTACTTGCTATTACTGCTTTACCTAGATCAATCATTCCTAATACTATTAATAGTATTGGAACTCCTATCATAATAGCATTTACTAAATACCCTGTTAATCTCCATACTGGGTCTAAGTTTGGATTTGTACATACATCTAACAAATACATAATTAATTCCTCCTCGTACTGACTATATATTACAATAAAAACTATAATTTGTCAACAGATATATAAAAAGCAAATGTATGAATGATTCATGCACTTGTTTATTTTATTGTAATTCGTCAGTTCTTCCATGCTGAGTTGGATTTTGTACTTTTTGGTTATCACTTGTACTATTATTACCACTACCAGTTAATGTATAATGACAGCCACTGTCATTAGTATCTCCGCTATTTGATTCTTCTCCGTTTGCTTTTATACAAGCCCAACATCCTTGCCAACTACTTACAGCAGCACCATCAACTTCATTAAGTCCAAGATTTGCTACTAGTGAAAACACTGTCGAAACTAACCATACTACTGCAAATACTCCAGCTGCATATAGGAATCTTTTACCAAATGCTTTAGTAGCTTTCTTTACTTCATCTTCTTTACTTGCTA
>ERZ791603.1933-NODE-1933-length-14172-cov-12.273429_pt1 | contig 14172 bp, 5 predicted proteins | sample MGYA00509966_ERZ791603 | MGnify/ENA primary metagenome ERZ791603 (study PRJEB30046, sample SAMN00791931) | human gut metagenome | study: EMG produced TPA metagenomics assembly of the A metagenome-wide association study of gut microbiota in type 2...
GTAAACTTTGCGGGACTTTTTTCGTTTTTTCTATTGACTTTTGTTTGCAGGACTCCGATATTTTAATAAGAAAGTTCAACCCAAACCCCACGCCCTTTCCCAGTCTTGGGAAAGGGGGCGGCTCTGGTGGATATACCCCCGCCGCTTGCCGGGAAATAGCACAGCCGGGGCAGACCGTCAAGGGCGAGCCGCCGAAAACGGCGGTGCGCTGCACCCTTGACGGCCCACTCCCGGCTGTACTAAAAAACAGGCGGCGACGGGGGATATATACCACCAGAGCCTCTGCGCGAGGGCGGGGCCCTCGGGACAAAGTGTCTCGAAGTTGTTACTTGTCAAGTTCCTGCTTTTTCGGGGCTTTTGCCAGCTCCGGCGGCTGTTTTTCTTTCCAGTCATCCAGCAGGGACATAATCTGTTCTTTCATTTTGGCGGGAGTGACCTCCTTGCCAAAATACTTTTCCAGTTCCGCAGTAGAAATAATCACGCCTCGATCCTCCTTTTTCTGTTCTGATAAGATGCCGTCAATGACATCGCCGTTGAGCTTGCCTTCCTTATCCAGCTCCCGGAGCCGTTTAGCTTGGGCCAGCGAGGGCGAAGCCTGCTCCCCGTCAATGGAAACAGCAATAAGCCTCTGATTTTTCGGTTTGATGTAGGACAGCTCCACGGCAGGCATAAAGCCCATCTTTTTATCGTCTACCTTATCCAGAAGCTCCGGCACAAGAGAGTTGAGCCGCAAGTAGCGCATGACCTTTTTATAGTTCATCTCATGCGCCTCGCCCACAATCTCAACCGAGCGTTTTCCAACATCGCCTTCTGCAACGCCTTTCAGCCGCCCGCCCTGATGCTTAATGTCCTCAACCTCAAGTTCCAGCAGCGCGGCCAATTCACTGGGGAGCATCCCGTCACGCTGCTTGTTGCTGTCCTTCATGGCCTGCACCGCTTCGTGGTCGGTCATTTCACGGACAATAAAGGGCATTTCCTCCAGCCCCGCCAGTTCACTGCCGTGGGTACGGCGATGGCCCGCTACAATTTCATAGCCGTTTCCGTCTTTCTCCGGGCGGGCAAGACCGGGAACCATTACACCGTTTACGCGGATAGAAGCAACGATTTCCTGCATCTTCGCATCGTCCCGTACCTTAAAGGGGTGCGGACGGAATGTGTGAAACGGATGAACCTCGGAAAGTTTCAGATAAACCAGCTTGCCTTCCTCAACCGGGCGGGGCGGTGTGGTCGGCTCGGGAGCCGTCTGTTCCGCAGTGGCAGTTTCCTTCGGTGCCGTATCCTGTGCAGGCTTAATGGGCTCCTTGGCATCCGGGGCCTTTCCGTCACTTCGGGACACTTTGTCTCGTTTGGACGGCTTGGGCTTGTCAGGGGCCGTCTTATCCGCCTTGGGTGGGCGGCCCTTGCGGGCCCCAGCCGATTTCTCCGATTTCTGATTTTCAGTCGCAGCCTTTTCCGCTTTCGGCGGACGGCCACGGCGCGGCTTTTTCGGTTCCTCCGTATTGGCGGGCTGCGGTGTTTCTCCGGGGGCTGCCGCCTCTGGCGTTTCGGGGGTTTCCGCCTTTTCGACTTCGGCACGGGCGTTCTGTCTCTTTTCTGCCATAAGCTCATTGATTTTGTCAAAGGACACAACCACATCGCCGGGCTCAGGTATGGCAGGCCCGGTCTGTTCCTGCTGGGGTTCAGATGCTGCGGCCTGTTCGGGTGTGGCGATAGGCTCGGCGGCCTCCGGGAAAATATTCTCCGCAGGGCCAGTATTCAGTTTTTCATCGGCCATTTACGATCCTCCTTTTCGTTAAAGTTGCACAAATTTGAACGCTAAAATTTTGTAGTTATTTTTGTGCCTCCTTTCCGTCTATCCACGCAAAAAAGCCGCCCGTTTTTCATACCGGACGGCTTTTTGCGTAATGTGATAGATCAAATATTATTTTTTCTGGTTTGTAGGCTCCGAAAAGCCTTGTATTTACAGTGTTCCTAATAGGAAGTAATCATATGGAAATACCGCATCCTACCGTTCGATTTACCGAATAGGGCGGATATCTTTGAAGACTGGCGAACCTCTCGCGGGGCATTGGTCAAACACAGGCCGGTCCTGATGAATGCATTAATGGCGGCACATTCTGTTCGTGGCTATCCCAAGTCGTCGCTTATCTATATTGGAAATCAACCAGGGCCTGCGAACTATCGTCAAGATCCTTGGACTGTGACGTGGCGGGATTTTGAAAGAATCTTTTGCATGCAGCACATGCGATGGGATGGCTTGGCATATGATACGGTCGATGAAGGAATTTACGAATTTAATCCCAAAGCAGATCCAGAGCATTTTTGCCGCCATCTCCAGAAAATAGAGCAGAGAAAGCAGCAATGTAAAAGCTGCCTCGACCCTGGAAAATGCTGGCCTGAATTTCAGTCAAAATAGCGAGGCTATATAAGCGAAAACAGACATACTGTCGGCTGCATATACCAACATTTACAGGCCTAACACAGGGTCTGGGTAATTATTTGCTTGTGGATATAATGAGGCGTAAGACGTAGTTTATAGAGTAACTTTGTAAAAATAATGGCGGGGAGTGCGTATTTGCACTCCCCGCCATTGTCGTTGATTGCGGACTTCAATCATGCCATAACTTATCTGTTTTCACACACTGTGCGAGCTCGTATCCCGGTGATGCGCTTGTCCGGAGCATGTAAAAATTCCCGCTGGAATATCCAGCGGGAATTTTTTTGCATAATTTGCTGTTCAGGCTGTGTGCTTACTTTGCGACCTTGGTCAGGTAGGTGTAGAGCGCCATTGCAACCTCAGCACGCGTTGCGTTCTGCGTTGCGTTCTTGGCCTGTGCGGAGGTCAGAATGCCCTCTGCAACAGCCCATTCGACGTTCTTCTTTGCCCAGTTGGACACGACCGCGTCTGCGTCCAGCTTGCCGTCGGCTGCAACGATCTCAATGCCGTTGAACTCAGCGAAGCGGCTCAGGAACGCTGCCAGCTGCTCACGGGTCACAGGCTCGTCCGGCTTGAACGTGCCGTCCGTGAAGCCCTTGACGATGTTGTTCGCTGCTGCCCATTCGACGGCCTCGGTGTAGTAGCGGCCTGCCGCCACATCCTTGAAGCTGCCGCTCGTGCTGACAGCGGGCTTGCCCTGTGCTCTGTACAGGATCGTCACGACCATCGCACGGGTCAGTTCTGCGTTCGGGCTGAACAGGGTGTCCGTGGTGCCGTTCATGATACCGTTGTTGTACAGGTAGTCAACCGCGTCATAGTAACGATCGTTCTTGCTCACGTCGATGAACGGGAACTTCGTATCGTTCTTGCCGGGCTTGGTCGGGGTCGTCGGCTTGGTCGGCTTCGTGTTCTCGGACTCGCCAAGAACCTTACCGCAGTTCTCGCAGACGTACTTGCCGGTCTGTGCGTTCTTGCGGAAGTTGTGGCCGGTCGCAGGCAGGGTTCTCGTCTTGGTGTCGGTGTAGGTCTTGCCCTCGAAGGTGACGGTTGCCGTGTAGGTACGGACGCCATCCTCGGTGCAGGTAGCGGGCTTCGTGACCTCGCTGGTGATCGTCGCATTCACGACCTGCGTGTGGGTAGCATCATACTCACAGGTGAAGGTCGCGGTCGCGCTTTCAACGCCAGTCCAGCTCCAAACCGGCTCGCCGTACTTGTGCTCGACCTCGTCCTCGATCTTGATGACCTTCTCGTCACCCTCGACCGGGGAAACTTCGTTGCGCTCAAGTGCCTTGACGGTAATTTCGGTGTTGACATAGTCGCCGTAGCTGAACGTCAGGGTCGCAAGCGTGGTGTTCGCAGCAACTGCTTCCTCAGCAGCAAATGCAAACGTGATCTTGCCGTTCGTCTCATCGACGTTGAAGCTCTTGTACGCCTGGCTGGAGGTCTTGCTGGTAAGGGTGACCTTGGCCGGATCGTACTCGACAACGTACTTACCGTTGGTAACAGCAACGTCATCGCTGATGGTGACAGTCAGAACGTGGTTCGCAGCATCGCCGGTGGAAGGCTTGATGGACTGCGGACGCTCGGTCTGCTTGACCTTGAGTGCGTTCAGGCTGCCGGTGGAAGCGTTCACAGCTTCGCCAGCAGATTCCAGACGTGCCTTGCTGCTCATCTCGGAAACATCCAGAGCAGTCATGGAGTCGCTGCGCATCGAAATGAGTGCGCCGGTCTCCAGTGCGTAGCCGTCCTCTTCTCCCTTTGCAGGAGCCTGAACCTTGGCAACGTTCACAGGAGCCTTGGTCTCAATGCCCATCATCTTCAGCAGGTCGGCGGGGATAGAATCACCAGAGGCCGTGGGAGCTGCGGAGTACAGACCGGAGATACCGGTCACGCCGTTCAGCTTGCAGACCTTGCCGGTGGGGATAGCGTGGGTTTCGGCATCCTGCTGCGTGAGGTTTGCATAGTAGATGGAGGCGTCGGTCGCATCAGCGATCAGCAGGCCGTTGCTGTCAGCCAGACTGATGTAGTCCATGGACACATTCATGGTGTCCTCGAACGTCACGCCGATGTTGCCGAGACGACCGCGAACGAGCGTTGCGCTGACCTCTTCACCGGCCGCTGCCGTGGTGTCCCAAATAGGAACCGTGATGAACTGATACAGATCGCCATCCGCGTTCAGGACATAGTAGACATGGCAGGTCGTACCGGCGTCACACTCGGTGATTGGGCTGGAAGCGGGAAGCATGCTGTTGACCACGTCCACAGTGACATCGCCGATGTAGGCGATCGCAACCAGATCGGGATAGCTGGTGCTTGCGCGCCAGCCGGAGATGCTGCCCTCAGCGTAATCGACCAGCTCATACAGGCCGTCGGTGTTGGAGATGTAGATCGGATCGCCGAAGGTCGTCGCGCTATGCTTGGTGCCGTTCTCCTCGGTCAGCGTGAAGCTGACAGAGGGGTTCTCAGCCACATCGCGGATCGCGTAGCTGGTGGAGCACTCGCTGCCCTGAGATTCCTCAAAGGTAGTCGCGTTCACCTTGTAGATGTGACCAGCTGCGTCATAGATATCGGTGCCCCACAGTGCGCCGGCGGAGTAGCCTGCGCCATAGAACTGCGTTGCGGTGTAGCCGCTCTTCGCGGTGATCGCCTTGGTGCCGAGATCGATCTGGCTCCAGGCAGTGCCGTTTTCGTTGGTGACCTGTGCATTGACCGTCGCGTCAACATTGACATAGCCCTTGACGGTGACGTTGATGTCCTTGGAGACATGCTCGCCGGCCGCGTTGGTGTCAACGGTGGTAACAGTGACCGTTGTGGTGCCCTCGCCAGCGCCGGTGATGACACCGTTCTCAACGGTCGCAACATCGGTGTTCGCGGAGCTCCAGGTCAGTTCCTTGGTGTCGCCGAGGATGACCTTGGTGGAGATCTCCTTGCTTTCGCCAACATAGATGGTGACGTCCGTCGGGTTGACCTTCAGAGTCAGGTCGGTCGCTCTGTTGTACTGATACAGGGAGACAACAGGCCAGACCTTTTCGCCGAAGTTGCCGATCTCAGCCGGGATCAGCTCAGCGGGATCGATGGCGTACAGCTTCGCAGTCTCGCCGTCCTGATAGGAGGAGACCAGCAGATAGCCGGTAGCCTGATCGTAGATCATGGAAGCGTACTGGCCGCCGGTGACAGCGGAGACGTTGGTCAGCTCCAGACCAGTATTGCCGAGGTCTTCCATAACCATGGAGTAGCCCTCGCCACCGTCGTAGGTGAACATATTGAACTTATACAGCTCGCCGCTCTCGGTCATAGCATAGTAGAAGTTCGCCGGGCAATCGGGGTAGCTGTACCACAGGTAGTTGTAATCATAGGTGCCGCTGCCGATGAAGGCAATGGTAGCCAGAGGATCGTCTGCAAAGCCCTTCGTGGAAAGATCCCAGTAGGACAAGGTGCCCTCAACCGGGTTGAGCATTTCCAGGTAGGTGCCGTTCATGCAGATGCCGACCATTCTGCCAAACAGGCCTTCCTCCACTGCGGGAGACGCAGCTGCGTCGGACCACTGCCAGGAAGAAGCGATGGTGCCGTAGGAAGTGACCTCGAACGTGTCGGGATCAATACCGAACATCGTATTGCCGCTTCCGTTGTGGACCAGAAGCTCACCCTCGTGGAGCGTACCTGCGACATAGCTGGAGCCTTCGGCGACCTTCGTCCAAGCAGCGGTGTTGTCGGTGCTGAACTCAGACCAGTAAGCCTTGCTGTCGTCGCCGTAGATCAGAGCGCTTGCCTTGATCTCGGGCAGAGCCTCAACGGTGACGTGGCAGACGTCCGTGAGCGCCGGGTTTGCCTTGGAGGCAACCGTGATGTCAGCCTCGCCGACTGCCAGCGTCTTGATCTCGCCGTTCTGGTCAACAGAGACAACATCAGTGTTGCTGCTCGTCCAGGTGACGGTCTTGTCGGAGGCCAGCCACGGGATAACGCTCGCGGAAAGCTGATAGGCGCTGCCCTTGAGGAGCGTCAGCGCATGCTCGCTCAGCTCGACCTTGGTAACCTGCGCCGTCGTGGGCAGGGTAACGGTGTTGGCAGGAACAACATACAGGCCCACGAGGTGATCGTAGAACTGGTTTGCACCGCTGCCGGTGACGAGCTGCGTAGCTTCAGGAGTCTCGGGGTTGATGACCCACAGCTCGTTATCGACGTCGCCGCTGCTCTTGACGCCGTAAGCGCCGGCCAGATACAGTGTGCCCTTCGTCTGATCGTAAGCCATGGCGGCGTAGCTGGCGATATACATACCGGACTTGCCGATCTTTTCGCCGTCCAGCGTCAGAGCGCCGTCAGCGATCTCGTCCAGCGTGTACTGATACAGATAAACGTTGTTGCCGCTTGCCGCGTTGACGCCGTAGAACTTGCCGTTGGCGTCGATGGCCAGCGTGCGCAGTGTACGGCATGTAGCCACGCTGCTGGTATGATTGACCGTGATGTCGGCGACCTTGGTCAGCTCGCCGCTCACAAGATCCATCGTATACAGCTTGTTGCCGGTGTTGTCGGCATCGATGGTTCCGCTGGTGACATTGGAAATATGGTTGGTCAGGACGTACATGGTCTGATCCTTGGGGTTCATAGCCATGTCGGCGACCATTTCATTGGCGTCAAAGGTTGCCGGGAAGGAGGCGACCTTCTGTGCGTTGTCCAGCTCGTCCTGCGGAGCGGCATAGAAGCCGTCAGCGGTGGCGAAGAAGACATACTTGCCTGCGTACTCGGCAGCATAGACCTCCATGCTGACATCGGCATAGTCGGTCATGCCCTCGGTCTTGGTCAGCGTGGTGGGATCGATCTCGACCCAGCGCGGGCCGTTGCCGCGCTTCGTGCCGGAGGTGAAGCCGAACATTCTGCCCGTGAAGTTCTCGGGCGTGCCGCCGTACTTGATCTTGTAGCTGACTTCGTTGCCCGCGTAGTCAGCGACCGTAACGGTGACATATTCGCCGGCTGCGTCGGTCAGCGGGAATACCAGACCGCATTTCTCGCCAGCCTGATCCTGAGACGGAACAGCAGCCATCTGCGTGCCATCGACCGTCAGGATCTTCTTGCCGCTTGCATTGTAGAGGCCCATGAAAGCGATGTACTGGTTGTCCTTAGCGACAACGGTCAGCTCACCGGTCATCATGTCCTTCTCAACGTTGAGCAGCTCAGGAGCCGTATTATCGACCGTGTAGGTGTTGGCGAAGTAAGCGCCATCGCCCAGCACGTCGGAGGTGATCAGCTTTTCGATCGCATTCTTATCCAGTGCGGCGCCGTCCTCGTAATACTCGGGGATCAGCGCGATGCCTGCGGTGATCTTATCGCCTTCCTTGAGGCCAAGGGATGCGAGCTTCTGGTTGGCCGTCAGGCTGGCTGCCGTGTTGCGCCATGCGGCGCCATTGGTGTAGTAGTAAGCACCGAATACCTGATTCGTAACGCCGCCCATGTAAAGGATCTCGTTCGTGGTCTCATCCTTGACGAAGTAGACCGCGGCCGCAGCGTTGCGGATCACGCTCATCGCGTACTTTGCGAGGGTGCTGCCGGAGTTAATGGCGGCACAATCGTAGGGGATCTCGTCCTCGATCACATACGGGTTGACCGTATAAATGGTCTCGTTCTTCTCGCCCGGATACTTGATCGTGTTGTAGTTGGTGTACGAGGACAGGCCCAGATAGGTGGGACGGGTGTCGCCGTACAGCTGCTCAACCAGCGTGGCGGTATCGAGCATGGAAGCATCGGACCAGTTGCCGTAGAAGCCGAGCATCGGGATGGAGTGTACGGGGAGCATTGCGCCGTCGTCGGTGTTGTTGGTGCCAACATAGACGTAGCCCTCGACATACGCGCCATTGGTGTAATACTGGTCAAGATAAGCCTTGGTCTCAGCCGTCAGCTTGATGGTGACCTTGACGTTGACAGGCGTTCCGACCGGAACCTGCACGGCATCCGTCTTCATCTGAGAGAGGAAGAGGTATGCGTCGTAGGAATTGACCTTGCCGTCCTTGTTGATATCGGCGACCGTCAGGTCATAGGTGGAGCCGTCGTTCGCGCCGGTGGTGTAGTCCAGGATCGCCTGGGCATCCGCCGCGTCGGTCTTGCCGTCCTTGTTGACGTCGCATTTATAACCGACCGTGGGAACGAAGGTCTTGCCGTCCACATCATAGGTCACGTCGGCTGCCAGAGGAGCCGTCCAGGTATCCATGAAGACGGCGGAATCACCGGCCGCGTTGTATGCACTCTGGAAAACATCCTGCGTGAACACGTCTGCGGAGAAGGTGTACTCCTGCACGGTGCCGGAGAGGTTGTTGATGGAGAACTCGAAGGTGTATTCGCCGGTGCGCTCGGGGTCGTCGCCGAATTCGGCCTTGACCTTGCCGTCAGCGGCAGTACGGCTCAGGTTGTCCTTCATCAGGATATAGCTCGCCGCGCTGACAGCGTTGCCGACATTCGCAAGGCCGGCGCCCTGATTCATAACAGAATAGATGTATTCGCCAGCATTGTCGTCGTAGCCCTTGAGCGGCGTTGCGGTGGACATCAGCAGGCTGTTGGTCAGCGCGCGGGCGTCCAGACCGGTCTTTTCGTCGAGCTTGTTCTCACGGATGTACTGGCCCATCACAGCCGCCATACCGGCGACCTGCGGGGAGGCCATGGAGGTACCGGACATCGTCTCATAAGCGGTGTGGCTGGTATGAGCGCCTTCGCCGTTATGCGCGCCGTTGACGGAGTAGATGCTGCCGCCAGGAGCGGTGATCTCCGGCTTGAGCTCCAGAGAGCCCGGAACACCCCAGGAGCTGAAGGAGCTCATGGTGTAATGATCGGAGCCATAGAGCACAGAGCTGATGCCCTTGTTGATGGTCATGGAGCCGGTCGCATACGACTCACCCTCAGCCTTTGTGGAGGCGTCCCAGATCGCCAGGCCGTCAGCCATCGTGATGGAGACGCACGGAGCGGTCTTGGTATAGTCGGACAGGTCCATGTTGATAACGCCGGCTGCGTTGTTGTAAACGACGGTTGCGATCGCGCCTGCGTTGACCGCGTTCTCGCCCTTCAAATAGAAGGAGATGCCGCCGCGCTGCACGAACACGACCTTACCGGTCACGTCGATGCCTTCATAGTCTTCGGCATTGCCGGCGACGCCTGCGGGCAGGATGACATAGTCATGCGTACCGGCCAGCGTTTCCAGCTTGGCGTTGGAATAATCGGTCTCGTTCCAGAACACGTTCATGTCACCAACGGTGAAGTAGCTGCCGGTGAAGCCGTCGTTGTCAACGGAAGCCACCGCCAGAGAGTTGGTGAAGGATCCGGGAGAGCCGTCCATCTGCATGGAGACATCGTCCGCATACAGGTAGCCGAGCTGTGCGTTCTCAGCCCAGTAGCCGGAGTTGCCGGCGGACATGCTGACAACGGTGCCGCAGTTGGCGAGGCTCGCCATGATCTCGGCATAGTCACCGTCGACACGGCTGAAGCCGGGGCTGCCGGAGCCGAGGGACAGGTTCACGGAGTCGCAGCCGAGCATGACAGCGTCTTCGATAGCGACCATATAGTCGGAATCATACGCGCCGCCGCCCGAACCAAAGACCTTCATGACAACGAGCTGTGCGTCCGGAGCAACGCCCTGCACCTTCACGGTGTCCAGTGCGCTTGCGAACGTGCCGTCAGCCTGCTGGATATAGGCGTTGGCCGCCGCGATACCCTCAACGTGAGAGCCATGCTCGCCCTGCGTGTCATGCACATGGTCGATGGTGTAGTTCTTGTCGATGTAGTTGTAAGCAAACGGGATCTTGGCACTGACATAGGCCTTGTCCGCGCTGATCTTGCCGCTGGCAGCGTTCAGCTGCGACAGAACATCGGCAGTCAGGTCGGCCTTCGTCAGAATGCCCGCTTCCTTCTTGTACTCGTCAACGCTCATGCCCTTGAGACCGGCAATGTGCGCGATGGAGTACTCATAGCCAGCAGCCGAGAAAGACTGCTGCTCGTAATCGATACCCGTATCGATCACGGCGATCTTGCTGCCAGCGCCGGTGTAGCCTGCTGCCCAAGCAGTGCTGGAGCCGATCTGCGCAGAAGAGGTAGCCATGTTCGGATCATTGGTCTCGTTCTTGTCGACCACCATGGGTTCGTAGCGGTTTTCAATGAAAACCTTCTTGACGCCCTGAACCTTTGCGATCTCTTCGATTTGCTCGTAGCGGACGTTTGCCGAAATGATGTTGCCGGCAAAGGTCAGGTTCCAAACAACGTCGATGCTGTCTTTCAGAGCTGCGTCGATTTTCTGGACCATGCTGTTCTGCTTGCCCTTCAGGCTGTCACGGTAAGCGACGGCTGCGGAGCTCAGATCAGTAGACCCAAACTTTTCGACAGTGGAGGCATCTTCCAGCACGATGGAGACACGAACGATTTCGCCCTCCGCGTACTGCGTGTCCCTGCCGCCGTCAACGCTTTCTTTGTCCAGTGCGGACTCCAGAAGCTTTTCGGAAACAGGATCGTCCAGCTTTTCAAACTCCAGGCTTGCAGTCTGGCTGCTTCCTGCGGCGAACGACGGAACAACAAGTCCGACGCACATCGCAAGGACGAGGAGCATGGAAAGAAGACGGATCGGGAGATGTTTCTTCATATTCTTTCCTTCTTTCAAAAGACTTTTACCATGCGTGGGCAGGCATGGCTTGTTCCCGCCGCAGAGCATCTCTCTCCTTGCCGGGATATTACCGCCCAAACTGATAGGTTATCGTTTTTCACACCGATACCTACAATTCTAAGCGTGAATATTTTACCAAGGAAGTAAAACCTATGTCAACTATTTACTTCGCTAAAAAATTAACAAAAATGATGTGCGGTAGATTCACACAATTCATAGTATTTATCCAGTTTGCCAGCTTGAAATGTTGGTTTTATCCACGCACGACGTGCATTTTGGCATTTGTTTTTGCATCCGCCCCGTCAAAATAATATGCGGTACGCAATAATCCTATCGATTAATATACAGACATTTGCCAAAAACAGCCGTTTTTCAGCAGAATATAAACTTTTTTCTGGCGCATCAAACTTTTTTCAGGCTTCAAAATGCAAGTTTCCGTTTTGTGTCCTGCATTTCCTGCTTTCCTCACAAGCACACGCCGCCGCACGCCGTGCGGTCGAAAACCGTCGAATATGCATTCGTGAATTTGCCGAAAGGCGGATACGCGGAAACAGCGGCGGCTTCGGGACCAGAACCGTCTCCGAAGCCGCTCTTCATGATATTCCCCTGCTGGGAAGCGCATTTTTTGTGTGCGTTCCGGCGTTGCGTCTCAACCGAGCGTTTCCCGCTCAACGCGGAGAAATTCCTCTACCGCCGACGGCATTCCCGCAAGGAACGGGACCTTGCTGGCAAAATTCAGCGCGCCCTTTCCGTCGCCGCGGACAAAGCGTGCGCCGGTCTCCTGTAAAAGCGCCGCCGCGCCTGCATAATCCCACACGCTGAGCTGCGGAGAGTAATATGCCGAGCAGCGCCCCGCAGCCACATAGCAGATCGAGAGCGAGGCCGTTCCCGGCTCACGCAGATCCATCGTATGGTCGGAGATCGCCCGTGCCAGCCGGAAGGCGTCGTCGCGCAGCTCCGGGCGATAGGGCGCCGTCCCGAAGATCACGACGCTGTAGGAAAGCGGGCCGTCCTGCGGCTGAAGGCGCGTGTCGTTGAGATAGGCGCCCCTGCCCTTTTCCGCCCAGAACATTTCGCCCCGATAGGGGTTATAGACCACGCCGCCCACGATCTCGCCGTCGAGCACAACGCCGACAGAGATCGCGCTGTACTGGAAGCGGCAGATAAAATTTGTCGTGCCGTCGATGGGGTCGATGATGAAGGTCAGCCCGCGCGCTACCGGATTTTCGTCGCAGCCGGCCTCTTCTCCGATAAAGTGGCAGCCCTCAAACGTCTCTGACAGGCGTTTCATCAGGAATTTCTGCACTTCCAGATCATATTTCGTGACGTAATTGGCCGTTCCCTCTTTAGCCATGGTATTTTCCGCAATATCGCCCGCGCGCTTGATGATCTCGCTTGCCTCACGCACGATCTGCTTTACCTGTTCGATCATGTCTCTCCCTGCTTTCATATGGTGTTGAGAATGTGTCCCGGCGAGAGGCGGTACCCGCTCTTGAAGTCCTGCGGGTTGACGCCAACGATCCTGCGGAACACGGTGCTGAAATATTTTGTGTCCTGATAGCCGCACCTTGCGGCAGCCTCATAGATTTTGATGTCCGGATCCTCGGTCAGCAGGCGTACCGCCCGCTTCATCCGGAAAAGCGTCAGATATTCCTGAAACATCGGCCCGCCGCTGCTTTTGAAGAGCTTTCCGAGATAGCTGTCGCTGATCTTCAGCTCACTCGCCACATGGCGGAGCGTGATCTGCTCGTCGCAGTGCTCCTCCATCCACGCGCAGGCACGCTGCAAATAGCGTTCTGCGGTGGTGTTGCCTTCGTTGTAGACCAGCGCTGGCTGTGCTCCGGCGCGCTTCTGCTCCAGACTCCGGATGGCGCTCTCGAGCACGGTGCGCAGCTCTTCCTCGTCCAACGGCTTGAGAATATAGCCCTTGACGCCGAGAAACACCGCTTTTTTTGCATATTCAAACTGATCGTAGCCGGAGAGGATGATGAACTCGCAGCCGCAGCGTCCCTTCATCCGCTCGATCAGCTCCAGCCCGGAGCCGCCGGGCATATTGATGTCGGTGATCACGATGTCTGGCCGCAGCTCTACGATCAGCCGCTCCGCCTCTTCGGCGTTGTAGGCCTTTCCCGCCACGGTGCAGCCGTAGCGCGCCCACGGTGTGGCCATGCACAGCCCCTCGAGGATCAGCGGTTCATCCTCCACCAGAAGCACCCGGTACATCATCATCCTCCTTCCTTTTTTCTGTTTCCGGCTGCGGCAGGACCGTCAGCCATACCTTCGTGCCTTCGCCGAGCTTGCTCTCGATGCGCAGGCCGCAGCGCTCGTCTCCATAGAGCTGCGCACGCTGCTGCACGTTGCTCAAGCCGATATTGTACATTCCCTGCGACTTGAGCTGGCGTACATGCTCAAGCCGCTCCTCACTCAGGCCAACGCCGTTGTCCTCCACCAGAAAAACGAGATAGCCGTCCTCCCGGCGGGAGCTGATGCGGATCCTTCCGACGCCCGGCTTCCCTTCCAGTCCGTGGACCAGCGCGTTTTCCACCAGCGGCTGGATCAGGAGCTTGGGGATGCGCTCCTCTTCAAGCGACTCGTCCAGCTGCATCTCGACCTGAAGCCGTTCGGCGTAGCGCAGCTTCTGAATATCGATGTATGCGCGCACCATATCCATTTCCGTGCGCACGCAGACCATGTCGTCGCGGTTATTGAGGATGCTGCGCAGGAGCTTTCCGAAGTTGACCGTCACCTGCACCACGACATCGTTTTTCCCAAGCCGGGCGCACCATCCGATCAGGTCAAGCACATTATAGATGAAATGCGGATTGACCTGAAGCGAGAGCGCCTGCGCTTCTGCGACGCGGAGGCTCTCCTGCTCCTGCTGAACGTGCCCCACCAGCTGTTCGATCTGCTCCGTCATAAGGTTGAAATCCGCCTCAAGCTGGCCCATTTCATCGCTGCGCTGCACCGGCACGCGCGTATCCAGCTCGCCGTTTCGGAATTTCTCCATAGACGCACGCAGCTGATGCACCGGCCGGCTGATCGTCTGCGCAACGCGCCACGCAACCAGCACGCTGACGAGCGCTGCCGTCGCCAGTCCCAGCAGCAG
>ERZ791603.1935-NODE-1935-length-14161-cov-3.688147_pt1 | contig 14161 bp, 8 predicted proteins | sample MGYA00509966_ERZ791603 | MGnify/ENA primary metagenome ERZ791603 (study PRJEB30046, sample SAMN00791931) | human gut metagenome | study: EMG produced TPA metagenomics assembly of the A metagenome-wide association study of gut microbiota in type 2...
CATATTCCGATAAAACCAGCTGTATCAGACGGTTCCCGTTAAATAGAATTGTGCTGTTATATCCAATTACTACATATCTGCAGAACGTTGATAAGGTTACAGAGGCGGATTTCAGAAGAAGAATTCGTATTGTAAATAACCTGATCCGGAATTCTGAGGATGAGGTTTCAGACAGAACAGATAGAAATAGAATGCCAGCTATTTTGGTGGAAGCAGATGCTATCATCATGAATGGTGCTATTGATGATTCGATCGAGAATAACTTTAATGTAAGTCAGCTCTCAGAAGAAAAAGAGAAGATTACATTTATCGATGCCAATCCAGCTATGCAAGAAACCATGTTTGAACTGGAATATCATTTCTTGCTTAACGGACAGATCAGTATCGTCGGTCTTGAGAACCTTGCATACACGAAGCGATTTGAATCTCTGTTTTAAGTGCAGCCTTGATAGAATTGACTGTGCAATGATGGCACTAGGAGATTATGGACAGGTTGAGAGAAATAAGTGGCGTTACCAGTATGGATCGACATATCAATTTGCATGGGACGGGTTATTCCATAAGAGTGCGAATTCTGGATTTGATAACACAAAGAGTATTCTGATTTCGTTGTTGGATACCAATGAAGAATTCACAAATGAGGTACTTAAGAAGATAGCAGATGATTACTTACAGGAGTGCGAGAGTAACAACCTGTATCCATTCAGATACTACTACATCAAGTATCGTGAATACCGCCCAGGCGCATATGGAAAGATGTATAACAATTCAGCTGCAGCAAATCCATATATATTCTTGGTTATGCAGACAAGTACTCAGCTGTCACAGAACTCATATTATCCTTATTTGAAGGTTGCTTCAGAAGCGCACTTGTCTAAGGACGATATGGGACAGAGGTTGATCTTTGGAGATGAGCATATTATTTGTACAAACAATTCATATTTGAGAAGAAAGAACGTTGGAGATGAGATTGTAGACACCATAGTCATTCTGCAGAATGAGGATGGAATTGATACTGAAGATCGAATCACACTTCTCAAAAACTATATCAAGGCTAATTTAAGCTGAGTAGCTTTGCAAGAAGGGACAGTGAATGATATGTTTCCATTAACGTCAAAAATGAACGACAAGTTCCCGTTAACGCAGGACATCAATAGTGGTGTCTCGGGGCACTTGGTATTTAATTACCGATCACGAGTATGCAGACGGTAAGCTTCTAAACAAGTACACTTATGACAGCCACCTATGGTAATTTGCTTATTATCATAGGTGGCGATTTTATTGTACATTTTTAGCGATTAGGCAAATGAATTTATCTAACAGAAAATGCATAAAATAGTTTGACTAATATATAATATTGTGTTAAAATTATGCAAAAAGGAGGGTGACAGCTCTATGGAGCAATATATGCCGATAGTGTGGATAGGCTTTGCAATATTTATGTTGCTTTGCGAAGGCTTTACAACACAGCTTGTGTCAATATGGTTCGTTCTCGGCTCGGTTTGTGCCGCAATAACAACTATATTCACAAGCGACATAACAATCCAGTCGGCGGTGTTCCTTGTTGTGTCACTTGTATCGCTGATTGTGACACGACCGCTTGTAAAACGCTTTAAAAAGCGTAACAAGACAACAGGAACAAACGCAGACCGCCACATCGGTCAAGTCGGGTTTATGCTCACAGATTTAACCGATATTGACGAAACAGCACAGGCAAAGGTCGGTGCGGAAACATGGACAGTAAAGTCCGACAAAGCACCGCTTTTAAAAGGAACAAAAGTTAAGGTTCTTGCAATCGAGGGCGTAAAGCTCATAGTAGAACCCGTATCAGAATGAGAGGTAAATAATGTTAGGACTTATTATTTTAGGAATTATCCTTTTAATCCTGCTTATAGTAATCGTAAGCAATGTCAAAGTAGTGCCGCAGGCACACGCATATGTAATTGAAAGACTCGGAACATATCATGTAACTTGGTCAACAGGCTTGCATGTAAAAATTCCGTTCATCGACAAAATTTCAAAAAAGGTTTCATTAAAAGAGCAAGTGATCGACTTCCCTCCACAGCATGGAGTGAATAAAACGATACCTTCTTGTAAATCTTAAAAAGTAAGTGTATATCGGAAAATTGAAGATAATCAATAACAATTACTTATTTAATATTTTTAACATTTGAGCCGTTGGGCTCTTTTTTTATGCCTAAAATTATTGTAAACCCATTTTTCGTGTTGCAAGAATGGGTGACAAAAAAACGGTTGAATGGTCTGGGCGAGAGATGATTGATTGCATAAATCATTTCTCAATGCTCCATTTTAAGGGGCAGAACTCTCACTTTCCTTTAAAGAAATAATCGCAATAGAATAAATTATCGAAATGTTTTGCGGTTATAAATTGCAAAACTAATCTACTACTGATAGGTGTTGATGATGTCAAGATGATTTGTATAGCAGACTTCCTGTTAAGTGCTGAATACTAATGCTTAGAATTATTAAATGCCCGCTTGGTAACAGGCGGGCATTTTCTGTGTTTTATTGTATTTCTTACGATAGAGATATAATTCGTTTTAAAAAATGCAAATTCACAGTGATAATAGCAAAAATTAGCTATAAAAAAGGAAACAATATAATAAATCAAGGCTCAGTATTAACTGAGCCTTGATTTATGTTATTTGGATTCATTTGATTTTTCTGGATAGAGGCAGGGGATAGCTGAAGCGATTTTTTTCAAATCGTCCGTGCTTTGATCTGCACAAGCTACCACAACATCAATGACTGCTGGATTCTTTAGAATTATATCAATTGCGGTAGACAAGTTTTTTACAGTATCTACATCTTTGACTTGCAATAAGCTTTCAAATAGAGGAATGCGGTTATTAATTTCTGCTATAGACAATTCATCAGGGCTTTCAGAAAACAAGGCATCGACCAACTTCTGTGATGATTCATTTAAAGCAAAAAATTTGATTATAGCATTACCTGTTTTTGCCGGCAACATACTAAGCCAATTGATTGAACTGTTGTATGGATCATCATCCTTATAAAAGATTGAGACAGGCACATCAAGAGCTTTAGCAATTGCATTTAATGTTTTTGTATTTGGTTTAGCAACATAGCCGGCACAAATTTTTGATAAGGTAGTGTAGCTAATGCCGGACAGTTCCACAAGCTGTTTGATTGTGATACCTTTATTTTTACGGATTTTGTTAATTTTTGAAATATCAATAATTTCCATTCATATTAACTCCAATCTTTAACGCTCCACATAGCTTAACTTTGAAATTTTCTCCATAATAATACAATATTATTATACCCGATGTTGCAACATTGTCAATAATCTTTTTTTTGAAACTTTTAAATAATTAAATCATTAAGTGCAACTCTTGACATCATATTAACCTAACTGTATAATGAAGAAAAGGCATATATTCAACAAAATATTCAATATAAAGTCGAATTTCAGCGTGAAATTATACCTGATTTCGTGCCGTTATTCTTTTTATCAGGTGATGAATGTTGTATTTTTTAAAAAGCAAAAACATAAAAACAAAATTAGATAAAAATACGAATAAGGCGTTTGTTCCAACTACGATTTTAATTACTGTATTACTTTCTGTATGTTCTTTAGTCCATGCAATATGTTCTTTCTTTAATGTTGTAGTTGTATTTGTTTTTATTTTGCATTATGCAAAGGGTTCACAACCCCGTGGTAAAAAAATTGTATATACAATAGCTATATTATTGTGCAGTACTCTATCCCTTTGTATGGCTATTATGATTATAATTGCGTTAATAAGCACTTGTGGCACAAGTAAGTTTGTTGATGTGTTAAGGTTGGCTGACTTTAAGCAGAATTGCGACAGAACTGGGTTCGACAAATGAATAATGATATGCTCTCCTCTGCTCTTTCTCGTTCCCAATTCTGTCGCAGACCTTAAAACTTACGATTTGTTGACGCGTTGATTGATTTTAAAGGTCAACTTATTAGTTATCCTGTACAATCAGATCATTATAATTCGTCGATTCTTCCGGAATCTGCAAAGCCATATTTGGAACGGTCAGGGTCGTGGCTTTAATCCAGTGTACATTGGATCCGTTACGATCTACTGGCTTATTCCAACGTTTGTTGTTGTAATATTCCAGACCGTTTTCACCCCACATTTCGATGCGGGTCTGAAGTTGAACCATTTCCAATGCAGACAGGCCTTTCATTTCCGTGTAGGAATCGCAGGTTAATGGCGTGGCTCCTTCTTTGGTACGAGCTGCCAATAGGATATTCAACGTAGCTTTTGCATCCCCTGTGCCGCTCTGCGCTTCCGCTTCCGCTTTCATGAGGTAAACCTCCGAAAGACGCATCAGAATAACGTCTGTAAAAAATGAGGTCGCTTTCGCCTGAGACGGATCGGTCCCGCCGCCTGTTCCCACGGTGCAGGCGAACTTCAGGTTCGAGTACGGAAGGATTTTGGTAGAAGTTCCGTTAGCATATTCATAATCTGTATCAGGTAAACCGGTTACCCAGAAATTCTGTTTGCGGTAGTCATTCTCGTTGATCTTGTCATAGAGGCGATCGTCGATACGGGCATAATTGCCGCCCGAACCGCCGCTGCAACATCCGTAAGTATTGAAAAAATAAACCAGGTAAGCTTTGTCTTTGGTCTGGGCAAGAGGCCATCCTAAAATACATTCGGGATTCTGTGCCAGTGACAGAAAACCTGAATTAACGGCATAGTATTGGGCTTTCCCTGTCGCATCCGGAATATTCTGGGCTACATACTGTCCCTGCGACATAAATTGAGCCCCATATACGGCGATGATCTGGTCGCACGCATGAATAGCCGTACTCCACTGGCCTGTAGCCAGCGCTACTTTAGCTTTCAGGAAGTAGGCTACACCGGCATCGAGATCGTCTTTAGCTTCAGTAAAACCGTTCGACCCGTCGGCCGTGAACCCGGCAATCGCTTTGTCCAGATCTTTGTTGATCGAATCGTAGCAGTTTTGCAGAGAAGCACGAGCCTGATAGGGCTGAGCAGGATTGTAGTAAGAATAGTACGGAACGCCGAGTTTGTCTTTGCCTCCAGCCATATATGCTTGCTGATAGTTATCCACCAACCAGTTATAGGCATAAGCCCGGATTAGATAAGCCCAAGCTTGGTACTTCTTCATCGTCGCATTGTTACCTACTGTCTTGTCATCAACGACATTGAGCACTTTGTTGGCATCAGTTACCCAAACCCAACCTTGTTCCCAGTAAGGATAGTTTCTGGTTGAATTGGCAGTTCGGAAATCCGTCAAAGCATACTCGTCGCGGCCAAACCCGCTTGCGGTCGCTTGTTGTCCGAACACGACATCATTACCTTCGAAGCTACGCATGGGCAACATTCCGAAATACGAGCCATAACGATATTCCAAAGCTCCACCCTTGGAATTGTTTTTGAGTATCTCTGTAGGCAGTCCGCCAGCGACTCCGCCCAAAATGACTTCGATCGTTTCATCATCCGCGGTGGCAAGTAACTCCTTTACCTGCTCGTCGGTGATGGCGTTGGGAGGAGCAATATTCAGCTTTTCGTAGCATGAAGAGGTGACTAACCCCACCAATGAAAGTGCTATTAAGTATTTTTTCATAATTGTGTTGTTTTAGAAAGTTACGTTAACACCCAGCGAGCAGGTCTTCATGTAAGGATAAGTTCCTCGACCGACAGCCCAACCTCCGGTGATATCCATACGCGGGTCAATGCCGGACTGACTGGTAATCAGCCACATGTTGTCGAGCGATGCGTAGACGCGGATGCCGCCGATGCCGATCTTGTCCATCCACCGTTGCGGGAAATTATAGCCTACCGTAATGTTCTTGACGCTCAAGTATGAGGCATTGAACAACGACATATCGGTATATTGCCATGAGCTACCCCATGCGATACCGCTGGCAGGCCAGCTGGCACCGTTCGGATTGGCATAAATCTGCATCGGGAATTTGGCGCCCGTATTCGTGTAGGTGGCATTGGCATTGGCACCGGCCGGCGACCAAGTGTTATTCTTCATATCTGCCGAAACGGGTTTACCTATCTTTTGGTTATTATACCAGCCATCATAACCGTAATCGGCACTGAAGAATTTACCTCCGATCTGGAATGCAAATGTTGCGGCAATATCGAAGTTTTTGTAAGTAAAGCTAGTACTGAAGCCGCCGATAAAGTCAGGAGTAGCATCGCCCAGTTCGACCCGGTCGGCAATCGAGTAGTTGGTCGTTCCAACCAAATCACCCTCTTTAGCGGAGCCGAAAGTCCCGGCAGTCGCTTCTGCTGCAGTTACGTAATGCGAATAAAGGGGCAAACCCGTTGTTTGGTCAACACCCATGTATCTTACCTGATAAATGTTGTAGTAGGGTTTGCCTTCCCCGCGCAAATAAATGATACCGGCACCACCGCCCACGCCGGACATGCTCCATGCGTCCGAAGTTGCAGTCCAACAGTTATTCAGTTTCGGATCGCCTACGCCTTCAGGGGTATTGGCCATCGTGCTTTTATAATGTCCGCCATTTACGGAGAACGACCAAAGGATATCCGGAGTCTTGATGATATCCACGCCCAAATCGAACTCAATACCCCATGTTTTCATTTTAGCGGAGTTTGCAGCGATCGTGGTCTGTCCTTTTTCGATAGACATCGGAACATTCCACAGCATGTCATCGGTCATGCTGCGATACCAGTCGATCGTACCGTAGAAACGGTCCCACAGACGGAAATCCAGACCTACATCCCATGTCTTTTTCGTCTCCCAGGTCAGCGATGAGTTGGCCATGGCATTCTGAGTCAGTTTCCAACCCGAAGGCATCGACGCACCTGAATTCAGCCAGCCTGTTGCAGCGTATCCCCATGTCGTATAGCCGGCATAATTTCCAATGCCGCTCTGGTTACCGGTAGTGCCATAATCAGCACGTAATTTCAGGTCGGTCAGCCAGGATGCATCTTTGATCCATTCTTCATTCGAGATACGCCAGGCACCTCCCAATGACCAGAACCATCCCCAACGGTCCGATACGTTTTTGAATTTCGAAGACCCGTCGGTACGGACACTGGCGCTTATAAAATAGCGGCTATCATAGTTGTAATTTGCACGCAGGAAATAACCCTCCAGAGCGATCTGGTCCTCACCGCCACCGTTGCTACCCAGTGAAGCCTGGGCCGCAGCCGAAGTATTCAATGCGATGAAGTTGGCGAATGTATTGAAGTTAGGAATCAAACTCATTGAACTTACATAGTTCAATGAAGAGCTGCGGGTCCAGTTAAATTCATGACCGAGCAAGGCATCTACATGATGTTTCCCGTAATCATGACTCCAGTTCAAAGTCTGGAGAGCGTTGATATTCATGTAATCCCAGTAGTTGCGGGCGAAACCTCCGCCAGATGTGCGGTAACGCCCCGTCTCTTTGTTGAAATAGCGAGATTTCATCATATAAGTCTCGTCAACAGCCAAAGAGGTGCGGAAAGTGAAATCTTTCAAGAATTTGGCCTCCAGATAACCGTTCATGTTAATATCGTTGTAAATGCTCTCGTTGATATTATCATGAGCGATTTTAATCGGGTCGTACTGGTTGGCCATCGGCGGAGCCGTTTGACCCAGCGGAGAATATACCACCCCGGTACGGTCGTTGACCAGCTTATTTCCGGCATCATCGCGCAATACCTCGCCGTTTTCATTGTATCGCCAAATGGGAGCCAGCATATTGTCATCGTTGAACCAGATAAAAATATTCTCGTTCGTATCACCCGGGTTGCGTCCCCAACGGGTACCCGGCGACTGCATTGCGCGGCGGCTGTACGACATGTTGATACCGGCTCTCAACCATTTTGTGACCTGCGTGTTGATATTACTACGAATATTGTAGCGGTTAAATTTTGATCCCATGATGTACGAGGGATCTTCGAGGTAACCGCCTGAAATGTAATAATCCGTTTTATCGGTTGCACCGCTGACCGAGATGTTGTACTCCTGACGGAATTTATTTTGCAGAAAGTAGTCACGCCAATTGTCATAATAAAGCAATTGAGCGTTCGGGTTCAGTTTACCGTCTGTACCTACCAGGAACGTATTATTCATTGTAGAGCTTGCCGCTGTGCCCGTACCCGTGGTAGTCAGATTACCGGCATCGGTCAATCCTGGCACTTTGTACAACAGATAGTTGCCCAAATCGTTCTTACTGCTGAAATCCGTAGTGCTTCCCGTATAGTTGAACAGGTGCTGGCTGGCGAACTTGGCCGCTTCTTCGTGCGACATATTCGGATTCTGCACATTAGTTGTGTACAGGTCGTTGCTAGCATAACGGGCGGAGTTGTAAATTGAGCGCCAAGCCCATTCATAGATACTCTGCGGATCATCAATCAAATCGGGGTATCCCGACTGCCCGCACATGTTAATGCCCCATTTGCCTTCAAATGTGATTTTAGCTTTACCCTGCTGACCTTTTTTAGTGGTTACGACCACGACGCCATTGGCACCACGCGAACCGTACAGAGAGGTCGATGCCGCATCTTTTAAGACTGATATCGATTCCACATCTTTCGGGTTGATCGTCGAAAGGATATTTTTGTTTTGGTCGCTGTAGGGTACACCGTCGACTACAATCAACGGATTCGAGTTATTCTGGTTGGCAGTACCGATACCGCGGATACGGATAGCCATATCCTGCCCCGGCTGACCATCTACAGAAGATACCTGAATACCAGGGATTGAGCCTTCAAGTGCTTTAGACAACGTTGAATTGGCTTGTGAACTGATAAGTTTCGAATCAATGGAACTAATCGAACCGGTTAGATCCTTTTTCTTCGCAGTTCCGTACGCAACAACAACTACATCTTCAAGAGATTGTGCGTCATCTTCCAATGTGACGTTAATAGTCGTGCTGGCTCCCGCGGTAGCCGTCACGGATTTCGTACCCAGGAAAGAGAATTTGATTTTGCTCCCTTGGTTGGCTTTGATGGTGTAGTCACCGTCTAGGCCCGTCGAAGTGCCTACAGTGGTACCCACCACTTCCACGCTGGCGCCGATGATCGGTTGCCCGTCACTGCCCTTCACCACGCCGGAGTAAGTCCGCTCCTGCGCCTGAACCAGCGTCATGCTTAACACTGCCATACACAGCGTTAAAAACAATCGTAGAGTTCCTTTCATAATTAATTGTTTAAGGTTAATAACAAATACGCCGATAACTGAATGATATATAGCTTTTAGTGGCTAGTATCATCGAATTAATCGTTCGTTTGAAGCACGCCTTTTCGGCACGCCTAAATAGCGTATTTAAAGGCCTAAAAACAACATTATGAAGTGTCTTAAAAAGTCCAGATAATAATTTATTTAGGTGTAGTGAAAAGCCGGAGGGTAGTGGCAGTAATCGCCACTACCCTCCGGCTGATTTGGCGGAATATGCAGATTCGTTAAATCGGGCGGAGTGATCAAACAAAAACCAGGGCGGAACTTGCGGTTCCGCCCTGGCCAGCTGTGAGACTGATTAATCTAACCTATTAATTATTTGAGAAGTAAAAAAGGTTAGGCAAAACTGTTGTAAAAGGTGTTACTGTTTTAAGTCCTGTAGCAGGATCGTGTCCGGAGACGTTAACAACAACTGTTGGCTCTCCCACGCCCTCCTTGCACGATCCCAGCCACAGTCCTTTGATTAATCCAGTACAAGATTAGGATTGGTATTGATCTCCTGCATCGGGATGCTCATGGTCATTTGCGATACGGAGAACTGCATGGCAGGATTCCAGTGGTTCGCCGAACCCTGGCGGTTCACCGGAATGTTCCAACGGTGGTTGTTGAACCACTCGAGGCCACTCTCACCCCACATCTCGATACGGGTCTGCAACTGAACCTTCTGCAATTCCGTCGTCACGTCCGACGGATAAGGATAGGTGGCAGCCGTATACCTTCCGTTCGTACGCTCCTGAATCAGCGGATCCAAAGCGGCATTCGCACTGCCACCCTGTTGTGCCAAAGCTTCGGCTTTCATCAGGATCACCTCCGATACGCGGAACATGCAGTAGTCGATGTTCAAGGAGGTGCTCGACGCGGTTTCGACCGTCTGGCCGATACCGACGTTGGCCGCGAATTTCACGTTCATATACGGTCCCATCTGATACGTCGTACCGTCGTTGATCTTATTCAGGGGAGTGGTATACGATCCCCAAACATCCTTGTGGAAATTATCCTTACGGTAGTCTCCTTCGGCAATCTTGTCATACAACCGGGTGTCGATGCTGGCGATATTCGGAGTTGCCAGGTTGTTCGTCCAGTAGCTTGCCGAGCCGTAAGCTTTGTTGTTGTAAGGATAACCCAGAATTACTTCGGGGTTCTGCTGCAGGCAGGTAAATCCTTTGTGCTCGGCAAAGTAAGCAACGTAATCGGCGCCAGATGGAGCTTCGTTGACACCCACGTACTGCGACTCATTCATCAGCGTCGGGTAAGCGGCCAGAATCTCGTCGCAGGCACTGATCACGGTCGCCCAATCACCGGCGCACAGGGCCGCACGTGCCAGTACGAAATTGGCAACGCCCAGGTCGATATCGGTCGGATCGTCTTTGGTGTAACCCACCTGCGCGTCCTTAAGCAGCTTAACGCCGTCTTTCGCCCAGGTCAGGATCGAATCGTAAGTTTCCTTGGCCGAAGAACGCGCCACCGGAGGATTGTTGATGCTGTACTTGGTATAGATGGACAACCCGAGTTTCGAACTGCCACCGTTGGTGTACGAGTCAACATAACACTCCATCAGGTAGTTGTAAGCGTATGCCCGCATCACCTGGCCCCAGCCTTTGTACTTGCGGAGCGTAAGCGAAGCATTTTCATTCAGCAGCTCGTCGGTCAGGTAATTCATAACCTTGTTCGTGCTGGTAATGAGGCTGTAGCCGCGAGTCCAGTAAGCTGAAGAGACCTCCTCGGAAGCTCCGTTCAGGTTGATACCCGCATAGAGGTTACCGTGGTCACCGCTCGGAGCCGTATAATCGGAAGCGCTCGTTACCAAGTCGTTACCGGTTATATTGCGGCAAAGGAGCTGTGCCTGGTAGTTGTAGAAATATTGGTTGTTGAACGTGGTGTAACCGCCTCCCTTGAAGAGGGTCGGAATATTATCGGCCATACCTCCCAATATCGTCACCACAGTCGCTTCGTCCGCTGTTTTCAGCAGTCCCTGTACCTGTTCATCGGTAATGGCGTTGGGGGGAGCGATATTCAGTTTTTCGTAACACGAGGTCGTGGCAAGGCCTACCAACGAAAGTGCTATCAGATATTTTTTCATAATTCTCTCGTTTTTATCACTCTATTTTAGAAAGTTATGTTAACACCCAGCGAGCAGGTGCGCATCTGAGGATAACCCATAGCGCCGACCTCCATACCACCGACCAAAGACTGACGAGGATCGATACCTGATTTACTGGTAATCAGCCACATGTTATCCAGCGAAGCGTATACGCGGATACCGCCGATACCGATTTTGTCCATCCATTTCTGCGGGAAGTTATAGCCCACGGTAATGTTTTTCACACTCAGGTAAGAAGCATCGAACAGCGACATGTCGGTGTAAGCCCAGCTGCCGATCGATGCGCCGTAAGTATAGCTGTCACCGTTCGGATTGGCATACATCATCATCGGGTATTTCGCACTGGTATTGGTCGCGGTCCAGGTATTGTTTCTCAAATCTTCCGAAACCAAATAGCCGGGGGTCGTATCATCGTAGTAATACAGCGCATAGCTATTGCTGAAGAATTTACCGCCGATCTGGAATGCGAAAGTAGCCGAGAAGTCGAGGTCTTTCCAACGGAAAGAGGTATTGAAACCGCCGATAAGTTTCGGAGTAGCGTCGCCGATCTCCTGCCGGGTGGCCAGCGAGTGGTTCGTGGTGTATACCATATTGCCCTCTTTCAGTTCCCCCACATAGTGCGATGCGCGCAGTGCCTCGATATTCTCCGAAGTTACCGTCGAAGAGATCAGCGGCAGACCGGTAGCCTGGTCAACGCCGCCGTACAGATACTGGTAGACGTTGTAATAGGGTTTACCCACGCCGCGCAGGTAGAACGCACCGTTACTGATCGTACCGGTACCGGCTGCAGTCCAGCCGTCGGGATTGGCTTCCCACATACCGTTCAGTTTGTCCGAACCGGTGCCTTCGGGCACTTTCGTCAGGATCGTCTTATAGTGCGCCCCGTTTACACCGAACGACCAAAGGATGTCCGGTGTTTTGATGATATCCACACCCAGTTCGAATTCGAAACCGCGCGTGCGCAACTCGGCCGAGTTCGCAGCGATCGAAGACTGACCGGTAGCGGCATAGTTCGTCGGTGCGTTCCAGATCATATCGGTGGTATTGGTCTGATACCAGTCCAAAGTACCGTAGAAACGGTCCCACAGACGGAAATCCAAACCTACGTCGACGGTCTTTTTCTTCTCCCAGGTCAGAGCGGCAGCGGCACTACCCTGCGAGATTTTCCAACCGTCGGGTTTAAAACTGCCCGGGGTGCTGTTACCCGTTGAGCCGTAGCTCCAGGTCAGGTAGCCTGCATAACGGCCGATACCGTTCTGGTTGCCGATCACACCGTAGTCGGCACGAAGTTTCAGGTCGGTCAGCCAGGTAGCATCTGCGAGCCAAGGTTCCGAAGAGAGACGCCATGCGCCGCCCACGCTCCAGAACACGCCCCAACGGTCGTCGTTGTAGCGGAATTTCGAAGAACCGTCGGCACGAATGGAAGCCGTTACATAGTACTTGTTATCGAAGTTGTAGTTTGCGCGGGCGAAGTAACCCTCGAGAGCCTCTTGGTCCTCGCCGCCGCCGCCACCTGAGAAGGGGCTATCGCCACCGTTGAGCCACAGGAAGTTAGCAAAGGTGTCAAACCCGTTGATCAGTGAATACGCGCTTTTGAAGTTCAGCGAAGAAGAGCGGTTCCAGTTGAACTCGTGACCGATCAGGGCGTCTACGTGGTGTTTCCCGTAATCGTGTGCCCAAGTCAGCAATTGCTGGCTGTTGATGTTCATGTAGTCGCTGTAGTTACGACCCATCGTACCGCCGTAAGACTTGGAAGCTCCGGTTTCCTTGTTGGCATAGCGTTCGCGCATCGCAAAAGTTTCATCCACGGCGATATTAGCACGGAACGTGAAATCTTTCAGGAATTTGGCTTCTACATAACCGCTCATGTTCAAGTCGTTGTAGATCGTTTGATCCTTATCGTCCTGAAGCTGCTGGATCAGGTTGTAACCGTTGGCCGGATAACGCGCATTGACGTATCCCAGCGGAGAGTACTGTTGCCCGTTGTTTCCGACAAAGATTTTTTCGCCGGTCTTTTCATCGTACATCAACGCACCGTTCTCGTCACGCTGCCACATCTGGGCCAAGGCATTCCGGGCATAGAGCCAATAAAAGACGTTCTGTACGGTCGTACCCGGGTTACGTCCCCAACGGGTAGCCATCGATTGCTGGGCACGACGGCTGTAAGCAATATTTACACCGGCTTTCAACCATTTATTAATCTGCGTATTGACATTGGAACGCAAGTTATAGCGGTTGAATTTAGACGAAACGAAATAAGAGGGATCGGACAGGTAGCCGGCTGAAATGAAATAGTCGGTTTTGTCGGTCGCACCGCTGACGGTAACGTTATACTCCTGGCGGAACGATTTTTGGAAAACGGCGTCTTCCCAGTCGTCATTATACATCAGGGTGGCGTTCGGATTGAGCTTGCCATCGGTTCCTACCAGGAAAATATTCTTCAAAGTAGAGCTGGCATTGGATCCGGAGCCGGTTTTGATCAGGTTCTCTTCTGCGGTCAGGCCCGGAACGTTGTACAGCAACCAGTTGCTCATCGGGTTTTTGCCGTCAAACGTCGTCCTGCTACCGGTGTAGTTGAACAGGTGCTGGCTGGCGAAGAGGGCTGCCTCTTCGTGACTCATGTTCGGATTCTGCACATTGGTCGTGTAGTTCTGATTGCTGCCATAGCGAGCCGAATTGTAAATCGCCTGCCAGGCATTCTCATAAATATCAGCAGGGCTGTCCATCAGTTCTGCCTGATTGCTGCCGATCATGTTCATACCCCATTTACCTTCGAAAGTAACCCGGGCTTTGCCCTGCTGGCCGCGCTTGGTCGTTACCATCACGACGCCGTTGGCGCCGCGCGAACCCCACAGGGCGGTC
>ERZ791603.1940-NODE-1940-length-14126-cov-2.445029_pt1 | contig 14126 bp, 4 predicted proteins | sample MGYA00509966_ERZ791603 | MGnify/ENA primary metagenome ERZ791603 (study PRJEB30046, sample SAMN00791931) | human gut metagenome | study: EMG produced TPA metagenomics assembly of the A metagenome-wide association study of gut microbiota in type 2...
AACGATGGTAGTCTCAATTTGCACAGCGGCACCGTGACCGTAACTCCGAAGGACAAGAACTATGTTCTGACGATGAACGGCACGATGGACGATACCGGAACGCAGATCACCGGCGGGTATAAGATCACCGCCACCGGCGCGTATATGCTGGACGCGGATGATGACACCACCAAGATCAAGACCGGCAACGGCGGCGGCGCGTCTATCACCATTCCCTCCGCTGGCACCAGCGTCACCGTAGCCTATACGGGCGGCACGGACGGCAAGCTGAATGGCAAGACCATCACCTACACCGCCACGGAGGACAACGAGAAGTTCTATCTCGGCTGCTACACCGTGTCCTACGAAGTGGAGGGCAATGTCACTTGGACGGAAAACGACCTCGCTTGGGACGGCCATGACTTCGAGACCAAGATGACCCCTGCTTCTGGTTATGACGGACACGGCGAAAAGCTGGCGGTGGTGGACATCAAAAAAGCCAAGACCTACGACATGGAGAATGGCGGCACCGAGGGTACTGGTGCTGTAACATGGGGCGTGTTCAATTCCAAGACCAAGCTGAAGGGTGGTGCTACCCCGAAGATCACCGTCAAACAGCAATACCTCCATGAGAACAATGTGGACCGCAACGGTTACGCGACCGTCACGGTACGGAATGTGCGGGAGGACATCACCATCCGCACCACCGGCAACGCCGTGGAATCGTCCCGCCCGAACATCTATGTGGTCGGTGTGGGCGTAAAGGACGGAACGCAGACCCAGCTTTGGGCCTACACCACCCAGCGTACCACGGACGATCAGGTCACTACAAAGGATGTAGAGGGCTGGCCGTGGGCGAAGTGGAAGGTGGTCAGCGCAAAGACCGCCAAGGGTACGCAGGCAGCCTATGAGGGCAACCAGATCACCACATGGACTGATCAGACCATCAAAAACTCTACGACAGCAGGCGGCGCACTTTGCCCCGTAGAATTGACGCAGGGCGATATGGTGGTCGTGTTCCAGTATGAGTGGGACATGGTGAATGTCAAGATCAACGCCAAGTTGGGCGAGGGCGACACAGCCGTTGACTTCCCCGGCTACACCACGCAGTACGCCGAGGTGCAGCGCGATGTGGAAAGCACGATCTACGCCCCCAACCTCTCTGGCTATCAGCCGACGGCGGCTTCTACGACCATCACGCCGACCAAGGGCCAAGATGGCAACTACGGCCCCTATGAGGTGACTTTCTACTACAAGCTGGCGATGGGTCAGGTCATTTACCGCGCGGTGGATGACGGTGACCACGAGCTTGCGACTTGGGACGGTCCCCGCGTCATGCAGGGCGATACCGTCAGCACGGACTACGCGCTGGCACCCAAGCTGGCGGGTTATCAGGTCAAGCACCAGAACGGTAACGCCACCGCAGCAAACAACGGCACTGCGGACAAGTACGACGGCGTTAACCAGATCACGGTGACATGGGTCTATGAACCCAAGACCCGCGATGTGGAAGTCAAGATGGTGGAGTACGATACCAGCAAGCCGGAAAATCGCGGCGCTGAACTCCGCACCGACACCACCAGCTACGCAAAATCCCCCGTTGGCTTCACCCTGAACTTGTCTGCTCCGGCAATTCCGGGATACACAGTCAAGGAAGTAGCCGACAACGATGAGATCAGCAAGAGCAAGACCGTGTTCGTTGAGGACAACGATAGTGGCAAGCTGACGGTGTACTTCTACTATGAGGTCAACACGCAGGACGATGCCAAGATCACCGTCCAGATGTGGGATAAGGTCAACAATGAGGAGATCTGGTCCTACACCGTCCCCGGACAGAACGGTGAAAAGCAGCTTGCCCGCGTCCCCGCCGTCAAGGGTTATGTCAGCGATCCTGCCAATAAGGATGTCAGCATCGCCCCGGACGAAACCATCAATGCAGATTGGGGCAAGGGCACGGTTCGTTTCCTCTACTCTCCCAACACCGTTAAGGTCACGGTCAAGCTGGTAGACAGCACCAAGACCGCAAACGATGCAGACTATGAGCTGAATACTAAGGTGCCGAACTACACCGGCAGCTACACCGTGGTCAAGGGCGAGAGCATCGACATCGTTGCCCCGGACATCTATGGCTATACGCTGAAAGATACCGCCAAATCCGTTTACACGGTCACAGTCGACCCAAATGAGACCAAGACTGAGATTGTGGAGACCATTCAGTATGTTCCCATCTCCAACCAGATGGTGAATATCAAGGTGACGGGTACGGTGGATGGCGGCGATGACCTCTACACCTACACGGTGCAGGTCGCAGCCGGAAGCGGAAGCTACACCATCGATGCCAAGAAGAGCATCACCGGCTATACGCTGACCAGCGCGAAGATCGCCTCGGAGGAAAAAATTAACGAAATCACCGCCGATGGCAAACTCTCGGTTCCCATCCCGGATGATGCCAAGCGCGGCACCGTTCCGGTCACGCTGACCTACAAGAGCACCAAGACTACCGTGACTGTCAAGACGGAGTGCGCCGGTACCGATTTGGGACACGGCTACACCGTGGAGAAGGAGCTGAATCAGCAAACCAGCGTGTTTGCCCCGTCTATCCCCGGCTACACGGCAACGGAGCAGAACAAGACCTTTACCCCGGACGGCACCGCAGCTACGGCCACGCAGACCTTCCAGTATACCAAGAACACCGGTAATGTGGTGCTCATCGCCAAGGCCAACGGCGTCGAGCTGTTCCGCAAGGACGGCCGCACCAAGACCAAGGGCGACACCATCAACGCGGCTGACTTCGCCGCCCCCGATGTGACCTACTACCAGCGCACTGCCGCTGACCCGACCATTACGGTTAATGGGCAGCCTTTCACTACCGGCGATCGGTACGACGGCATCGGCCAGATCGAGATCAGCTATGAGTATCAGCGTAAGACCAAGGATGTCACCATCATCAAGAAGAATGTGGCTACCGGCGCAAAGATCGACGAGCAGCAGCTCACCGGTCTGGAGGTCGGCAAGAGCCGCACCTTCACGGATGGCTCGGTAACAGACCCCAGCAACTATGAGGCTGTGGCAGACCGCAACCCGACCTCCTACTTCGTGGAGGACAAGGCGGGTCAGACTGTGACCTTCTGGTACAAGAATACCAGCGCAGACCAGTACGCGCAGGTCAAGGTCAATCTGATTTGCGGCGGCAAGGTGTTCCAGAGCTATCCGGTCACTGCCATCAAGGGCCAGCCGACTACGATCCAGGCCCCCACATGGACCGGCTATGAGCTGAAGAAGGACACCAAGGCGAGTGTGACCGTCACCCCGAATGGGACGGCGGACAACGACAAGGTGGAGTTTGAGTACACCATCAAGAACCCCAAGACGGTCACTGTCGTGCTGAAGGATAACTCCAATACAGCAAATCCCGACGCGGAAATGACCGCACCCACCGACTATACCAAAACATACACGCTGAAGAAAGGCGACACACTGGAGATTTGGGCCCCGGCCATGGAGGGCTACGCACTGCGCGGCGCTACTCTGAATGGTACGGAATCTGACAATATGCAGTTTGTTTCCGTTGCGTATGATTCGCTGAATGAAACGAACACGGTGATCTTCCGCTACCTCCCGGTGGCGCAGGCAAACTTCGTGACCCATACCGTCAAGTTTATGCTTGGTACGCAGGAACTCTACAGCTACGACAAGAAGGTGGACAAGGGCACCGGCAATGTGGTCTCTTATCCCGCTGATGCAGTGAAGAGCATGATCCCCGGCTATACCTACAGCGAAACCACCTACGAGATCAACGGCCATAGCGTGAATGCTTCTGATGTGAAGGATAATGCCAACGCGGTCATCATCTATCACTTCAAGGAGGACACGGCACAGATCACCATCAAGTTCCTGGATGCAACGGGTAAGCAACTGACGAAGGACGGCACCCCCGTCTCCGACCAGGTGCTGAGCGGCTACCGCAAGGGACAGAAAATCGAAGTCTCCGCCCCTGTGCTGGACGGCTTTGCTCTGAAAACCGGCGAGAAGCTGATCCAGAATGTGACGCTGAGCAGCACCGAGTCGAACAATGAGATTTCCTTCAAGTATGAGCCGCGCGGCCAGAGCTACTTCTTCCTGAAGGAGAAACTGACCGACGGTACGACAAAGATCATCGCGGTGGTCAATGCCGAGGAAAATCAGACCTATAACCCCAACACCAAGGACAACCCCCTTGACCTGAGCACCTACGGATATCGGTTCACCACGGATGCGGACAAGGTCGGCGACGATGTCAGCCCTGAATTTAAGGCGGGCGGAGCCGGTTCTGTAACTACCAGCTCTCCTCTCGGCAACAAGGTGTACACCCTTTATTATGTGAAGGGCACCCGCGCTGTCGAGTACATTCCCGTGAACAAGGACACACTGGACGCGGAAAACCTCACTCTGGAGGACGCGCTGAAGAAAACAGACTTTGATACGAAGTATGTGATCAAAAGCGTGACCCCCGTCAAGCCGGCGGATGCCCGCGTGGGCGAGACCTATCAGGCTGTGGCGCAGAGCTTTAACGGCTGGGCGCTGCAAGACGACTTCAGCAAGCTGTACACGGTTGAAAATACCACGGCTCCGTTAAAGGTCTACTTCCTGTATGCGGCCAAGTCTACCGGCGATGTGACGGTCCACTATCACTTCGGTGACAAGACCAATCCGGGCAAGCTGCTCAATGAGTACACCATCAAGGCCGTTGTGGGCGAGAAGGTGTCCATCAGCGCACCGAGCTATCTGATGGACAACAAGTATCACCTGAGAGACGGTCAGACGAACCCCTATGTTCTGGAAGTGACCAACAACACCAAGGAGGTCGAGTTCTACTACGAGGCCAACTTCGTTGTTGTCACAGCCAAAACTGTGGTGGATGGCGGTACTGCCACTGCCCATGAGACCTATGAGGTCATCAAGAACCTGAACACCCACAGTGGCAGCACGACCCTTTACCCGCCCGAAAAAGCAGGCTACACGCTCATCGGCATCACTGCTGACGGCGCGACCCTGACGAACGGCGATACGGACAAGCTGCCCACCCAGTACACCAACAACCAACTGGCGCTGACGGGCCTCACGAAGGACGCGACTGTGACCTACTACTACAAGACCACCAAGGCTTCGGAATATCAGACGGAGCTGACCGTGGAGTACAAGTACAACGGTTACGACCTGGCGAAGGCCAAGAAGATCAACGCCAACACGGGCGAGGCAAATTCCATCGACATCCCCGCCTTTGACGGCTACACCGCATCTACCTACAACTTCACGGACGGTAGTACGGTCAAGATCAACGGCTCCGGCGTTAATGGCACGACTGTGTCTGTGACACCCGCTGAAAAGACCGCGACCCTGACCATCACCTACACCCGTCCGGACGGCTCTATCGTCCTGCCGGGTAAGGGCGACAAGATCGGTGACAGCGACGACATCATCGTCAAGCCCACCGATCCCAACACCCCGCCTACGCTCAACCCCGGTCCTAACCCCGTAAAGGGCAGCGTCACGATCCCCGACAACACTACGGGCACCGTGACCCGTCCCACGAACCCGGATCAGCCTGACAAGGGTAAGGAAGACATCACCGTTCCCGGCGGCTCTGTTGTGAAGCCGGACGGCACCATTGTTCTGCCGAACCCCGATGGCGGTGAGATTGGCCCCAATGGCAAGATCCCGGAAAACCTCCCCAGCGGCTATGTTGCCATCACCTATGATTCCAACAACGGCTCCGGTGATGTAAAGAAGGAGATCGGCAAGAAGGGCGAGCTGAAGGTTGCGGGCAGCCTGTTCACCCACCCCACGAACGCGAAGTTTGAAGGCTGGAACGACAGCGGCCTCGGCAGCGGCATGGCCTATGCCAAGGACAAGACGGTCAATACCAGCATCACACTGTACGCCAAGTGGAGCGCAAATTACAAGTATCACGCGACCATCACCTACAAACCCAACGGCGGTACCCCGGATAAGGACGTGCTCCAGAATGTGGGCCACGCCACCGACCCGAAGCTCAAAGCGACACTCCAGAGCAGCCCCTACCAGGTTTCTGGCTGGCTGTTCGGCGGGTGGAACGAGGAGGCCAACGGCACCGGAACGCTCTATCAGGCCAATAAGGTCCTGTCTCTGAACGATCAGGACGCCAAGGAGTTCTACGCTCAGTGGTACAAGGTCAATGCGGACGGCAGCATCACCGTTCCCGGCGAGGACGGCAATTCCAAGAATGAGGCTACCAACGCCACCGCAAAGGGCAACGGCACTACCGCCCCCACTCGCAACGACAAGGGCGAGATCGAAGTCCCCAAGGGCGGCAGCGTGACTCTGCCTGACGGCTCCGTGATCGGTATGCCGGATGGCGGCAAGCTCCTGCCCAACGGCACGGTCATCATCAACCGCCCGGAGGACAAGGGTACCATTACTATCCCCGGCGCGAACGGCACGAACCCCGATGTCACCGACAAGGACGGTCATCCCGAGGCCAACGCAACGGTCATCGAACTGGTTTACCAGATCAATGACGGCAAGTCCCATGACGAGGTGAAGGTCAAGGTCGTCAAGGGCGATACAGTTTCTATCCTCGACTGCCCGTTCACTTGGGCCGGACACCAGTTTGTGAACTGGATGGGCACCGACAACAAGGAATATGCCTCCGGTGCTAACTATACGGCTGGCGACAATGACCTGGAGCTTCACGCACAGTGGGTCAAGGTCAACGACGACGGCTCCATCGAGCTGCCCGGTAAGGACGGCTCCATGACCACACCGAAGGACAATGTTCTCGTCACCCCGGACAAGCCGAACGGCACTGTTACCAAGCAGCCGGACGGCAGCGCCAAGGTGGAGGGCAACAGCGGCACGGTCAACCGTCCCAAGGACCCCGATCACCTCGATCAGGGCAAGGAAAACATCAAGGTTCCCGACGGCACCATCGTGAAGCCCGACGGCACCATTGTTCTGCCCGATAACGGCGGCACGATCAAGCCCGGCGACAAGCTCCCCGGCGCAACGCCTAACGGCTACATCTCCGTGGTCTACAAGGCCAACGGCGGCATCGGCGATGATGTGATCGACCTCATCAAGACGGGTCAGACCATCAATGCCAGAGTCAACACCTTCACCAACGGAAATCAGACCTTCAAGGGCTGGAATACGGCGGAGAACGGTGTCGGCGGCAAAACCATCGCTGCTGGCGCTGAGATCACCATCCCGAACAACAGCAATACCATTACCCTGTATGCTCAGTGGGAGCAGAACGCCTATAAGCACTCCGCTAAGATCACCTATCAGGCCAACGACGGCGTGACGAACGCGATCGAGGACACCGTGGGCGCGAATGACTCCACCAAGTTCTCTATCAACCTGCGCTCTAACCCGTTCAGCGTGTCTGGCTGGGACTTCGGCGGCTGGAACACCAAGGCAGACGGCACCGGCACCCTCAAGGCCGCCAACGCCGTCGTCGAAGTGACCGCTAACAACGACCAGACCTGGTACGCACAGTGGTACAAGGTCGAAGCTAACGGCTCCATCACTGTCCCCGGTGACGGCAACCCCAACACCACGGACAATAATGTGACGGCCAGCGGCACCGGCGTTACCCGCGATCCTGACACCGGCAATATCAGCATCCCCGTCGGCAATGTGGTCAAGGGCAACGAGACCATCGCACTGCCTAACGGCGGCACCCTAAAGCCCGACGGCTCTCTGAGCATCAACAAGCCCAATGGCGGCGGCCAGATCGAGGTCAAGCCGGATGGCGGCACTGATGATGCCGATGTCGTGGTCCTGACCTACGAGGCCAACAACGGCACCAATGACACGCGCAAGGTTTATGTCACCAAGGGCGAAGCCATCGCACCTCTGGCTGCGGATACCTTTAGCTACAGCGGCCACGCATTCCTGTACTGGAAGTCCGGAGATGACATCTTCAAGACCAACGGTACGCTCACCCCGACGGACGCCATGACCCTTTCTGCGGTTTGGGCGAAGGTCAACAACGGCTCCATCGAGCTGCCCGGTAAGGACGGCGAGCTGGAGGCACCGAAGGATGAAGACAATGTGATCGTCACTCCCGACAAGCCTAACGGCACTGTTACCAAGCAGCCGGACGGCAGCGTGAAGGTGGAGGATAATGGCGGTACTGTGACTCGTCCTACGGACCCCAAGCATCCCGAAAATGGCAAGGAAGAAATCAAGGTCCCCGAAGGCACCGTAGTCGAGCCGGATGGCACGATCAAGCTGCCCGACGGAACCGTGATCGATCCCGACAAGCGTGTTCCTGACGATGTGACACCGACTGATTACTTCGTTGTGACCTATGAACCCGGTGATGGTTCCGGCGATGTGATCCGGGATGTCATTACAAAGAACGCTGAGACGACCCTGCGGGATGAGGATACCTTTACCGCCCCCAACGGCAAGATTTTTGACGGTTGGCTGGACGTGGCGCAGACCAAGTACGACGCTGGTTATACGCTGACGGTGAGCGAGAGCATGACCTTCACTGCACAGTGGAAGGACGGTACGCCGACGCCTCCCGCACCGAAGTATTCGGCCACCATCGTGTTGGACCCCAACACTGGCGATGCAACTGCAACGCAGACTGTCACCAGTGCGGACAGCGCAACTATCACCCGCAACTTTGACGCCTATACTCAGCACTTTACCGCACCTGCTGGCTGGACCTTCATGGGTTGGTCTACGACGCAGGTAGCATCTCAGTCCTCCTCGTTCTACGAGGACGGTGCTGAGGAGACGCTGAAGGATGGCGACACCCTGAATCTGTACGCAATCCTCTACAAGCTGGATGCGGACACCAAGGTCATCACCCTGCCCGGTAAGGGCGGTCAGCCCGAAGGCGGCGACGATGTTACCGTAACTCCGGGCGCTGGCGCTGACCTCACTGTTGATAAGGGCTTTATCAAGGCACCTGCTGGCAGCGAGATCAAGCAGCCTGCAAACGCGACTCCCATCAAGGTCATCGAGGGCGAAGTCAATGTCTACCCGGACGGCACTGTTTATGTGCCCGAGGGCAGCAAGGTCCAGCTTCCGGATGGCTCCGAGATTAAGGGTGAAACCACCATTGACCCGGATGGCACCCCCGATGTGGACAACACCAAGCCGGTCCAGAAACCGGATGGCACCATCGTGCTCCCCGGCAAGGACGGCGTGATCGGTGGTACTGTCGATGATGACATTACCATCGCACCTGCCGGTCCCAACAAGCCTGCTGGCCGCATCGATGAGGACGGTAATGTGACGATCACGAATCCGAGCGGCGCCGATGTGAACATCCCCGGCAGCAACCCCGCAGACTTCAAGGTGCCCAACGGCACGGTCATCAAGCCCAACGGTGACATGACCCTGCTGTACACTATCCGCTATGTGGATGGCAGCGGCACCGAGATCAAGACGGCTACCGTCAAACCCGTCCAGCGCGGCATTCCCGAAACTGTGGAGGCAGACACCATCACCGGTTACACGGTGAAAGGCGAGGCGACCAAGACGGCTTCCGGCGAGGTCAGCGCAAATCTGGCGGACTACACCATCACCTTCACTTACACCAAGAACAGCACTGGCGGAGGCAGCTCCTCCGGTGGCGGTGGCGGCGGCAGCTCTACGGTCAGCAGCTACACCATCAAGGCAAGCGCCGGTGCGAACGGCACGATCTCTCCCAACGGTAGCGTGAGCGTTGCCCGCGGCAAGGATCAGACCTTCACCATCAGCGCAATCAACGGTTACCGCATCGCAGATGTTCTCGTGGACGGCAAGAGTGTTGGCAATGTCAGCACTTACACCTTTGAGAATGTCAAGGCAAATCACACCATCGAGGCGAAGTTCGTCAAGCAGAACAGCATCATTGCTGACCCGACCGAAACCGGCGTTGCCGGCTGGCTCCAGACGAGCGAACACATCGCTTATCTCGGCGGCTACGGCAACGGCAAGTTCGGCCCCACCGATTGTATGACGAGAGCGCAGGCCGCGCAGATGTTCTACAACCTGCTTCTCAACAAGAATGTGGACATCACCGTGAAGTTCACGGATGTGCCTGCTGACGCATGGTATGGCAACGCTGTTCATACGCTTGCTTCTCTGGGCATCATCAAGGGTATTGGCAACGATCAGTTCGCCCCGAACCGTACCATCACCCGCGCAGAGTTCGCAGTCATCGCTATGCGCTTTGCGAACCTCTCCGCAACTGTCACCAATCCGTTCACGGATATTGCCTCGAACGATTGGTACTACTCCGCTGTGACCAGCGCCGTCAGCTACGGCTGGATCACCGGTTACAGTGACGGCACCCCTACGCAACCATCACCCGTGCGGAAGTTGCCACCATCGTCAACAGAATGCTCGCTCGCACCGCTGACCGCGATTTCGTGGATAGCAGCGCAGTGACCCACTTTGACGATGTCCCGAATACCTATTGGGCCTACTACTCGATCGCTGAGGCTACCAACGCTCACACCCACACCATCAACAACGACGGCGTGGAGAGCTGGGGCAAGCTGAAGTAATCGCGCAGCAAACCTATCGCAAGGAGAGAGGGGCCGGAAACGGTCCCTTTCTTCTCTAAGTGCTTCTCTGCGGAGGAGCATTTAGAGAAGAAAATCCAAACAGATTGCGAGGCACCCACCTATGACACCATTGCAGATCATTGTGCTTGTCGTGTGCGGCCTGCTGGTCGGCGCGGCTGCTTTTTTCCTCCTGTCGTGGAGGTATACCGAAAAACACGCGCCTAAAATCACCGTCCTCGGCACGGTGGTCGGCTGGCAGGATGTGAAGCTGCCCATGATGGGCAGAGCCGTCATCCAGTACAGCAAAAAAGGCAAACCCATGCAGGCGCAAAGCGGTCTTACCCTCCGCAGCCGCAAGCCGAAGATCGGCATGAAGCGGATGTGGACCATCTCAGCATATAAGACAAAGGACAAGCAGACGGTCTATATCGCAAAAAAGGCAAAGCTGTGACCGCTATAAAATCGCTTCATACTTCTTTCTCCTCATTTTTATACGGGAAGGTCGGGGCATTGCTCCGGTCTTCTCCAAGCGCTCGACTTTGTGGGTGGAGCGTTTGGAGAAGATCACACCGCACGATGGAGTGTGCTTACTTTATGAAAGAACGGAAATCAGACTATGGTGTATTGGGATCGAAAACATGAGATTGCCGTCAAGGAGCTGGATGCCATCAGCTGGTCGGCAAAGAAAGCCGGCTTGTCCTACGGAACCTTCGTATCCGGCATGAAGCCGGAGCAGTACAGAGAGATCATGGAGGACTTCTGCGCGGAACTGCTGCGCCGGAAGAAAGAGGAACGGGCGCGGCTGCTGCGCCACACGCAGGAGAAGAAAAGCAGGAAAACGGCTACGACAAGAGAACCAAATCACAAAGGGAAGAATTCATAAAATGAGTAGAGGTCAAAGTCTTTATACTTACTGCATCCAGAATAACCAGCAGGATTTATTGGAGCAGTGGGACGCGGAGAAAAACGCGCCGCGGACACCGCAGCAGGTATCTGCCGGCAGCGGGATAAAAGTATGGTGGCGTTGCGAGAAGGGACATTCATGGAGGGCGGTCATTGCCTCAAGAGCAGGAGGCTGTTCCTGCCCTGTTTGTGCAAATCGGATCATCGTTCCCGGCTTTAATGATCTTGCCACGACACATCCGGCGTTAGCTTCCGAGTGGAATTATGAGAAGAATGGGGACTTAACGCCGAAAAAGATCAGCTATGGCTATGACAAGAAAGTCTGGTGGCGCTGCGCGTTGGGGCATGAATGGCAATCTCCACCCAAAACGCGCATCCGCATGGCAGCAGGTTGCCCGGTCTGCGCCGGTCGCGCCGTGCAGATCGGTTATAACGATCTGCAAACGCGGTATCCGCTTGTTGCCGCAGAATGGAATTATGAGAAGAATGCCCCATTGACGCCGGAGCAGGTCGTGGCGGGCAGCAACCGTACAGTCTGGTGGCGTTGCTCATTGGGGCATGAGTGGCGTGCTGCGGTCGTCTATCGCGCGCTCGGCACAAATCAATGTCCCTATTGCACCGGCAATAAGGTGTTGGCGGGTTTCAATGATCTCGCCACCAAAGAGCCGGAAATTGCGGCACAGTGGCACCCAACCCTCAATGGAGAGCTGCTGCCAACACAAGTCACAGCAGGCACTCCCCGCAGAGTATGGTGGATCTGCCCGGAGGGGCATATATGGCGTACAGCCGTAGCAAATCGCACGAATGCCAAAAAGCGCACAGGCTGCCCGGTCTGTGCGGGGAATATCAGCAAGGAAAAAGCGCTGTACTATCAGAGACTGATGGAAGAAGCGGAGAGCGAATTGCGCCGGGCGGAGCAAGAAAAGCCGGATGGAAGCCAATGAGCAGGCATTATGCCTGCGGAGATAAGCACACAACAGAAATGAAGGTTTTCCCTTTCCCCAAGCGCTCAACGATAAGTGGAGCGCTTGGAGAAGGCGAACGCCTTGTCATTTGAAAATATGGAATAAGGGGGGTGTACTCGTGACATCGCACCTGCTGCGAGAGAGAAAGAAGCAGGTAAACAACACTTTCTTATGAGGAGAAAAGACATGGACAAAAAACAACTGATGGCGGGAACGCTTGCGGCATTGACCGTTGCAAGCGCACTCCCCACAACGGCGCTTGCTGCACAGGCAGATCAGGAGAAACCGACGATCCCCTATGCGGTGCTCGCTACGCTGAATGAGGACGAGAGCAGCAGTGCGGTCGTTCCATTCGCAGAGATGACCATTCAGGAGCAGATCAATGCGGCAGAGGACGGCGTTCAGACGCGGATCACCCTGCAGGGTGATCTCAGCGAGGATGTGACCATCCCCGCTGAGAAGAATATCCTTCTGGACCTGGGCGGTCATAAGATCACCAACAAAGCTGGTCATACCATCACCAATAACGGTACTCTGACCATCGAGGGCACTGGCACGGTGGATAACATCACCCACGCCAAAGCCGCTGTCTTCAACGATGTGGGCGGCACTGTGGTTTTGAATGGCGGTACTTATACCCGCAGCAAGGAAAACGGGCAAAATGCATCTGCCAGCGGCGGCAATTCCTACTACAACATCGTCAACTGGGGAGAAATGATCATCAATGACGGTGTGGAAGTCAAACAGAGCGGCCATTTCTCCAGTATGATCGAAAACGGTTTCTACGACGGCACCGGAAAGACCAACAATCCCAAGCTGACGATCAACGGCGGAACCTTCTCCGGCGGTCTGAACACCGTGAAGAACGATGACCGCGGTATTCTGGATGTCAAGGGCGGCACTTTCAGTAATGTATCTCAGGCAGCACTGCTCAACTGGAACGAGGCTGTCATTGAGGGCGGAGAGTTCAAGGCGAACGATGGAGCGCAGGCAGTCGTACTCAACGGCCATATTAACGATGGCATGGATCAGGGCAAACTGACCATCAATGGCGGCAGCTTCACGGCAAGCGGCAGCGCCGCTGTTATCAAGCAGATGACCGGAAACGGCTCCCAGAAGATCGGCACCATTGAGATCAACGATGGCACCTTTGAAACTGGCAGCGGTGAGATCATCAGCCTTAAGTCTGGCACAGAGGACGCCGCAAAGATCAACATCGCCAAGGGCAGCTTTACCACGACAAATGAATCTTCCAAAACAGCCCTTGCTAAATATGTGGACCCCTCTGCCGAGTTTGATGCTACCACCGGCACTGTATCCGCTATCCCCGTGGAACAGGCTGTGGTAAGTGTGGGCGCGAAGAACTACAAGACACTCGCTGCTGCCATCAACGCAGCTCAGACCGGCGATACTGTTGTGCTGAAGCAGGATGTGACTGAGAGTGTGACCGTTCCCGCTGGTAAGGATATCACGCTGGATCTTGCCGGGAAAAACATCCAGAGCAATGATGCGACCAGCAAGAACGCAGTGACCGTCGAGGGCAAGCTGACCGTAAAGGACAGCACCGCTGCGACTGCACCGGAAGTGAATGGCGATACCGTGACCTACACCTGCGGCGGGGAGGAGAAGTCCTTCACCGCTCTGGAGGATGTCACGATTTACCACAAGCTGGCTGCCCGGGATATTGCCAAGGGAGAACCCGTCGTGAAATACGGGGAGCACATTGGTGTGGCCGGTGCAGACATTC
>ERZ791603.1968-NODE-1968-length-13949-cov-10.025047_pt1 | contig 13949 bp, 10 predicted proteins | sample MGYA00509966_ERZ791603 | MGnify/ENA primary metagenome ERZ791603 (study PRJEB30046, sample SAMN00791931) | human gut metagenome | study: EMG produced TPA metagenomics assembly of the A metagenome-wide association study of gut microbiota in type 2...
GGTAGAAGCGTATGCCCGGCGGGCGGCCATCGACGCGCAGCTGCTTTGGCGGCAGGTTGTACTCTGGCGCCCGTGGGTACTGCTGTTGATGGCGGGCTGGTATGAAATGCGCTGGCGGCAGAGCGGGGACCGGCAATTTATCACGCTGGCAGATGAAACATGGTGTCAGTTAGACAACGAACGTAAAGGATAAGAGAGGTCAGTGTGGGCCCAGTGATGTTGGATGTCGAAGGGTATGAGCTGGATGCGGAAGAGCGAGAAATTCTGGCGCATCCGCTGGTGGGAGGGTTGATCCTCTTTACCCGAAATTATCACGATCCGGCGCAGCTGCGCGAGCTGGTGCGCCAGATCCGCGACGCATCCCGGAACCACCTGGTGGTGGCGGTCGATCAGGAAGGGGGGCGGGTTCAGCGTTTCCGCGAAGGGTTTACCCGTTTACCGGCGGCCCAGTCTTTCGCCGCGCTGCTGGGGATGGAAGAGGGGGGCAAACTGGCCGCCGAAGCCGGCTGGCTGATGGCCAGCGAAATGATCGCCATGGATATCGATATTAGTTTTGCGCCAGTGCTGGACGTCGGCCATATCAGCGCCGCAATCGGCGAACGTTCTTATCATGAAGATCCACAGAAAGCGCTGACGATGGCGCGTCACTTCATTGACGGGATGCACGCCGCGGGCATGAAAACCACCGGCAAACACTTCCCGGGTCACGGGGCGGTGACTGCCGATTCGCACAAAGAGACGCCGTTCGATCCGCGGGCGGCATCGGTTATCCGCGACCATGATATGGCGGTGTTCAAAAGCCTTATCGCCGAGCAGCGTCTGGATGCCATTATGCCGGCGCATGTGATTTACCCGGAGCTCGATCCGCGTCCGGCCAGCGGCTCGGCGTACTGGCTGAAAACGGTGCTGCGCGGCGAACTGGGCTTTGACGGGGTGATTTTCTCCGACGATCTGTCGATGGAAGGGGCGGCGATCATGGGCAGCTATGCCGAACGCGGTCAGGCATCGCTCGACGCCGGTTGCGATATGATCCTCGTCTGCAATAATCGTAAAGGCGCGGTCAGTGTGCTGGATAACCTGTCGCCGATCAAAGCAGAGCGTGTTACGAAATTGTATCATAAAGGTTCCTTTTCCCGTCAGGAGTTAAGGGATTCAGCCCGTTGGAAAACGGTGAGTGCCCAGCTGGAGCAGCTTCATGCGCGCTGGCAAGAGGCGAAGTCCGCGTAACGCTCTACGGGGCGTTGTTGTCTGGTGAGGATGCGATGATTATCTATTTACACGGTTTTGACTCGAACAGCCCCGGTAACCATGAGAAGGTGATGCAGCTGCAGTTTATCGACCCGGACGTGCGGTTGATTAGCTACAGCACGCGGCATCCCAAGCACGATATGCAGCATTTGCTGAAAGAGGTCGATAAAATGCTGCAGCTCACTGCCGATGACCGGCCGCTGATCTGCGGCGTCGGCCTTGGCGGCTACTGGGCGGAGCGGATTGGTTTTCTGTGCGATATCCGCCAGGCGGTGTTCAATCCAAACCTGTTTCCGCATGAGAACATGGAAGGCAAAATCGACCGACCGGAAGAGTATGCTGACATCGCCACCAAGTGCGTGACCAACTTCCGCGAGAAGAACCGCGATCGCTGCCTGGTGGTGCTTTCCCGCCAGGACGAGGCGTTGGACAGCCAGCGTTCCGCCGATCTCCTGCACCACTATTATGAAATTATCTGGGATGAAGAGCAGACCCATAAGTTTAAAAATATCTCGCCGCATCTGCAGCGGCTGAAAGCGTTTAAAACCCTCGGCTAACTGCTTTTCCCTTGTTCCCAAACCCGCGTCGGGTTCACCACGCGGGTTTTTTCATGTCTACACTTATTGGTTTCGCTGAAAAAATACGCGACAAAACTTGATGCACATCAATTTTGGTATGACCAATGCACCGTTCATGGTATTCTCGACAGTGCTGAATGGTTTCATTAACGTAACTTGTTGTTAAATAAAGGCTATTTCAATAACTTTTATTTAACAATTGGTTGATAATTTTAGGGGTACACATGACTACGCCATTGAAAAAAATCGTAATTGTGGGTGGCGGCGCTGGCGGACTGGAACTGGCAACTCAGCTGGGGAGAAAGTTAGGGCGCCATAAGAAAGCGAAAATCACCCTGGTGGACCGTAACCACAGCCATCTGTGGAAGCCGCTGCTGCACGAAGTGGCCACCGGTTCTCTGGATGAAGGCGTTGATGCGCTGAGCTATCTGGCCCATGCCCGCAACCACGGTTTCCAGTTCCAGCTGGGCTCGGTGGTTGATATCAACCGCGAAGGGAAAACCATCACCCTCGGCGAGCTGCGCAATGAAAAAGGCGAGCTGCTGGTGGCTGAGCGTAAACTGCCGTACGACACGCTGGTCATGGCGTTGGGCAGTACCTCGAATGACTTTAATACCCCTGGCGTAAAAGAGAACTGCATTTTCCTCGACAACCCGCACCAGGCGCGTCGCTTCCATCAGGAAATGCTCAACCTGTTCCTTAAATACTCTGCTAACCTCGGCGCTAACGGTAAAGTAAATATCGCCATCGTCGGCGGCGGCGCCACCGGCGTGGAGCTCTCCGCTGAGTTGCACAATGCGGTGAAACAGCTGCACAGCTACGGCTACAAAGGGCTGACCAACGAAGCGCTGAACGTCACGCTGGTCGAGGCGGGCGAGCGCATTCTGCCTGCGCTGCCGCCGCGCATTTCCGGGGCAGCGCATAATGAGCTGACTAAGCTGGGCGTACGGGTTCTGACGCAGACCATGGTTACCAGCGCGGATGCGGGCGGCCTGCACACTAAAGATGGCGAATATATTGAGGCGGATCTAATGGTCTGGGCGGCGGGGATCAAAGCGCCAGATTTCATGAAAGAGATCGGCGGCCTCGAAACCAACCGTATCAATCAGCTGGTGGTCGAGCCGACGCTGCAGACTACCCGCGATGCGGATATTTTCGCCATCGGCGACTGCGCCTCCTGCGCCCGTCCGGAAGGCGGCTTTGTGCCTCCGCGGGCCCAGGCGGCGCACCAGATGGCTACCTGCGCGCTAAACAACATCCTGGCGCAGATGAAAGGCAAACCGCTGAAGGCATACACCTATAAAGACCATGGCTCGCTGGTGTCGCTGTCAAATTACTCCACCGTCGGCAGCCTGATGGGTAACCTGATGCGCGGTTCGATGATGGTGGAAGGGCGCATTGCGCGCTTCGTGTACATCTCCCTGTACCGTATGCACCAGATTGCTCTGCATGGTTACTTCAAGACCGGCCTGATGATGCTGGTCGGGCGCATCAACCGCATCATTCGCCCGCGCCTGAAGCTGCACTAATCGCTGTCGCGACCCGGAGGCGCGCTCTGAGGGCGCCTCCGGGCTCTTCTGCTGGAACCGCAGAGATCCCGCTCGGAATCCTCTGAATCCCTTTGATTTGCAGCGAATTCTCGCACTTTTCATCCGCTATCTGATTTGCGCCCTCCCGGCTCCGGTTGCAAAATTGTATCAACAGCAACAAAGGAGGAACTCCCGTGAATAAATCTATGTTGGCGGGTATAGGGATAGGCGTGGCTGCCGCGCTGGGCGTTGCAGCTGTCGCTGGTCTCAACGTGTTGGATCGCGGCCCGCAGTATGCGCAAGTGGTCTCCAGTACACCGATTAAAGAAACCGTGAAAACGCCGCGTCAGGAATGCCGCAATGTCACGGTGACTCATCGTCGTCCGGTACAGGATGAAAACCGCATCGCCGGTTCGGTGCTGGGCGCGGTGGCGGGCGGGGTGATTGGCCACCAGTTTGGCGGCGGTCACGGACGCAGCGTGGCGACGGTTGTAGGTGCGCTGGGCGGCGGCTATGCAGGCAACCAGATCCAGGGCGCGATGCAGGACAACGATACCTACACCACCACCCAGCAGCGCTGCAAAACGGTGTATGATAAATCCGATAAAATGCTCGGCTACGATGTGACCTATAAGATAGGCGATCAGCAGGGGAAAATCCGCATGGATCACGATCCCGGCAGCCAGATCCCGCTGGACAACAACGGCCAGCTGGTCCTGAACAATAAAATCTAAAAACAGATTTGTGTAGTGATTAGCCCCTCAATCGCTCAGGCTGAGGGGCTTTTTTTATCAGAAGGTTAAGGCATAGTTCAGACCAAAGGTGCGGCCACGACCTTTGTACTCATACAGCGATGAACTGCCGTAGGTTGGGCTGTAGAGCAGCGGCGCGCGCTGGCCCCAGATAGTGACATAGTCTTCGTTAAGCAGGTTTTCGATACTGAAGGTCAGTTTCCCCACCGGCAGCGCGTAACTACCGATAAAATCGACGGTGTTATAGCCTTCCAGCTTGTTACCGGCGGCATCGCTGAGGTCAAATACCTGCTGACTCTGCACGCGCAGGCTCCACGGATCCGGCGCCCAGCCCACCCAGGCGGTGGCTTTAGACGGCGAGGCGAGGGTGACGTCCCATTTTTGCCAGCGGCCGTCGGTCTGCACCTGGGATTTCAGCACGTTGAAGTTACCGCCGACGCTCCAGTCGCTATCCGGAATAAAGTAGTCGACCGCCCCCTCAACGCCGTAAATACGCCGTTTGTCGGACTGAACGTCGATGGTCATGTCGGTGCGGTTGACGACAATGGTCTTATCCGAGGTCGAGTAGTACGCCGCCAGCTGGGTGCGCAGGTTATCGCCAGTGTAGCGCCAGCCCAGCTCGTACGAGTTAACTTTGATCCCCTGCAGCGGCGAGTCATCGACGTTGACGCTGGAGATCAGCGGCAGATGACCATTCACCGCAGCGCCATATTTACCGATGCCATAGTATTTACCAGGGTCCGGTAGCTCGACACCCTGCGAGAAGTTAAACCAGGTTTGTTGACGCTCGGTCAGGTGGGCCACGATCCCGGCGTTAAACAGGAAATTGTCATAATCGGTTTTGCCGCCTTTGATGGCGTCGGCGGAGCGCGCTTTGCCGTTGGCGATATCCTGCTGCTGGGCGTAGCCGACAAAGTCGTCGACCCGGTTTTCGGTCCACTGGTAGCGTACCCCGCCGCTGACGGTAAAGATATCGTTCAGATCGTAGCTGGACTGCAGGAATGGCGCGACATTGGAAATACTGTATCCCGGGTAGCGGCCGGTTGTGTAGATCGATTCGTTGTGCAACCCGCCGGAGGCCATCGATTGTGGCAGATCGAAGAACATTTGGTTGGCATTAAAGGTCTCATGATCGGCGTCGAGACCCCAGGTGAGATCCCACCCCGCCAGCGGTTGGCTGTTGAGGGTCAGCTTGGCCCCATACTGATCGGTATCCTGCTGCGACGAGGAGAAGCTACTGACCTGACCTTTCGTGAGCGTCGGGAACGGATAGAAGGTGAGGGACTCATCGCGATAGTACACCTGGCTCACCAGATTCTGGCCGAAAAAGTCGGCATCGGAGTACTGGAGGCTGATCAGATGGCGTTCGGTGCCGGGGATACGGTCGGAATTGAGCCCGTCGGTGGTATACGCTTTGCCGCCGCTGGTGACCGCGGACATGTTCTTCCCGAGCCACAGACCGTAGTCATCATCGCCCTGGCTTTTATAATACTGGGTGACCAGCTGCAGCTGGCGGTTATCATCGATCTCAATCGTCCCCGTCCCCATCACGTCGAGGCGGTCAGAGTGCTGGAGCCCCGTTTGGGTATTATCGAGGATCAGCGCATCGTTATTGCCGTCGTACCAGCCGCCGAAACGCTGATAGGCTACCGACAAGCGGCCGGATGCGTGGTCTGTTCCGCCGCTGACGGCCGCCGCGACGCGCTCATCATGATCGTTGCTGTTCGCAAAACCGCTCTTGCTGCCCACCTCAAGATCGACCTGACGATCCTGCTGCCCCTTTTTGGTAACGATGTTGATAAGCCCGCCGGTACTGCCCCCGCCGTACAGCGAGGTCGCTCCGGAGATCACTTCGATATGTTCGATGTTGAATGGATCGATGGCGTCGAGCTGGCGGCTGTCGGTGCGTGAGGAGTTGAGTCGGACGCCGTCAATCAGCACGACGATCGCGCGCCCGCGCATGTTCATCCCATAGTTGGTCCGCCCCTGGCTGCTGACGTCGATGCCGGGGATCAGCTGCGCCAGCACGTCTTTGAACTCTTTCCCGCTCTGGACCTGCTGCTCAATCTCCTGGCCCTCAATGACCCAGGTGGTTTGGGCCATTTCGGCCACGGTGCGATGGGTGCGGTTTGCGCTAACGATGATGCTGTCTTCATCAGACTGAGCCGCCAGCGCAGGCAGCGTGCTGGCCAGCAGCAGAGGGTGGAGCACCCAGAGGCGCTTTTTCATATCCATTCCTTTTATGAGCAAGTTGCTTTGTCGTTGTTATGGGCCGGCGTCGGCCGGTATTCGTTACAATGCGAAACATCTGGAAAAACTCAAAAAAGGATTTTGCACATAATGAATATCGCAATCAATATCATTTGCGTTTATCTTGCGCGAGAAAAGATAATAAAAATCAATCTATTTTGTGGGGATAAAGCCAACAGGAGAGCGGATCCGGCGGCAGAATACCGCCGGAAGCAGGGCGCATCAGGACTCGAGGACCTGCGGCCAGAGACGGAGAGTGGTATCGGTGATTTGCATCAGCTTGTCGAGATCCGCGCCTTCCCGGGCGCTAATCGACATCCCCTGCAGAACGCAGTTAAGAAATTGCGCCAGCTGCGCGACATCGCGGCCCGCGGGCAGTTCGCCCTGCGCCTGCCGCTGCTGCAGAAACTGGGTTAGCGCCTGCTCCTGCATCGCATGGCGGGATTTGATGGTATTGGCGATATCCGTCGAGGAGGCGGCCAACGCGGCGGAGGTATTGATGATAAAGCAGCCGGCCGGCGTCTCTTTGCTGGTAAAGCAGGTGGCGACCGCCGTGAAGTAGTCACGCAACGCGCGATCGACGGATTTTCCCTCGGCAAACAGCACGGCTTCGTGCTTCGCGGCAAAGCGCGAAATGTAACGATCCAACACTGCGCGGAATAGGCCTTCTTTATTCACAAATTCCGCATACAGGGTGGGGGCTTTTGCTCCTGTCGCCTCGACCAGATCGGCGAGCGAGGTCGCCTCATAGCCGTGCTGCCAGAAGAGTGTCATGGCTTTGTCCAGCGCCGCATCCCTGTCGAACACCTTCGGTCGGCCACGGCTTTTTTTGGCGCAACTTTGAACGTCAGTTGTCATGGTGCCGTTGTACCTATGTTGGTTTGGTGAAAGGCCATTATAAAAATAAACGATCGCCGGGGCCAGCGCTGTCGGTTTAAAAATAAATAATTCATATATGTATGAAATTTAAGCATTTTATAAATAGTTAAACGATCGTTATAAAAATGCATTGACGTGTGATATAGATCACATTATTATTTACCTATCGATCGTTAAGTTAATGCTTGCGACCCTACTATAAAATTCATCTGCACAGGTATAATAATCATGAAAACCGTTAATACTCTGGCTATTGCCGCCGTTTTAAGTTCCCTTTCTTTCGCCAGCTTTGCCGCTGTAGAGGTGCAGTCCACCCCTGCAGGACAGCATAAAGTAGGCACCATCTCTGCTTCTGCCGGGACTAACCTGGGCTCGCTGGAAGACCAGCTGGCGCAGAAAGCGGATGAGATGGGCGCCACTTCATACCGTATTACTTCGGTAACCGGTCCGAATACCCTTCACGGTACCGCCGTTATCTACAAGTAAGCCCGATGCGTCGCTGCCCGGCCCCCTTCACCGGACGGCGATGAGTAAGACCCTGTTGTACCCCTGTTTGACCCTTGCCAACAAAAAACCCGCCATCAGGCGGGTTTTTTGTTTTATGCAGCGTAAGACTACAGCGACTGCGGTCCAGGCTCAGCATGACGGGTGACGTCAATCGGCATGCCCGAGCGATAATTCATCGCGCGCTCCATCACCGTCCCGTCGGTCTGCGGCGCCTGTTTGAACGCAGTCATGGCCGCATTAAGCGTAATGGGCAGGGTCTGCGGGTCGTCATCGATATGCTCAGACAGCGGCTGATGGACCTCAACCAGACGGCGGCCATCCGGCTCAACCGACGCCTTGATCGGCGTGTTGATAATGTTCACCTTCGTGCCCGGCGAGATAGTGTTGTACAGCGCCTTGATATCGTTATCGCGCAGACGAATGCAGCCGGAACTGACGCGCATACCGATGCCGAAATCGGCATTGGTGCCGTGCAGGAGATAGACTCCGCCATAGGCGGCGAGGCGGATGGCGTGATGGCCCATCGGATTGTCAGGACCAGCAGGCACTACCGCCGGCAGCTCAATCCCCATAGCCTTGTAGCGCGCGCGAATGTTGGCGGTAGGTGTCCAGGTCGGATTGGCCCGTTTGTCGGACACGGTTGTGACCATCGTCGGTGTGATGGTGGTTCCGCCCAGCTGGCCGATGCCGATTGGGTAGACGGTCACTTCATTTTTGCCCGGCGGGTAATAGTAGAGGCGCAGTTCGGCGAGGTTTATCACCAGCCCTTCGCGCGGCGCATCGGGCAGCAGCGTCTGCAGGGGGATGGTCAGCACGCTGCCGGCGCGCGGAACATAGGGGTCAACCCCGGGATTGGCCTGCAGCAGGGCCAGGAAGCCGACATTGTACTTCTTGGCAATCGCTTCCAGCGAACCGCCGTCATCCTGTACCACATGAAACTGATTCTGACCCACCAGCCGGCTGCCCGGCGGGGGAAGGGGCCAGGTGTTAGCGCGCGCGGGGAGGGCCAGCGCGGCGACTAACGCGACTAGCGTCAGCCAAAGCGTCACGGGGAAACGGTTTCTCATTACCATAACTCCAAAATATGTAAGTGGTTATTTTTATACGAAAAGCAGATGAGATTATGGCGTGAGTCTGTGTGGGGAAATCCAGGCGGATTGCAAAATGTTTGTAAAGATTGCGAGGTATGTGGGAAGGGAGATACGGCAGTGGGGCCGTATCTCCTGCCAGTCAGGCGACGGCGTTCTCTTCCAGCTGGCGCATAAACTGGCGAACCCAGTCCATCCGCGTTTTACGCTCCTCCAGGTCCTGCATGAACTTCAGGCGCGTGGGACCGTCCAGGCGGAAGTGCTGGGGCTGCTTCTGCAGCAGGCCGATCAGCCACACCGGATTGACGTTGTTTTTCTCGTTAAATTCGATCACGCCGCCTTTTTCGTTGCTTTCCAGCTTGCGGATCCCTAACTTTTGCGCCTGCTGACGCAGACGGGCGATATCCAGCAGGTTGCGGACGGCATCGGGCAGGCGGCCAAAACGATCGATCAGCTCGACTTTGATCTCCTCCAGATCCTGTTCGTTTTTGGCGCTGGCAATGCGCTTATAGAATGACAGGCGCGTATTGACGTCAGGGATGAAATCATCAGGCAGCAGGGAAGGCATGCGCAGTTCAACCTCCGTCTGCTGACTGGTGAGATCTTCCAGCGAGGGTTCACGCCCGGCTTTCAGCGCATCGACTGCGTTCTCCAGCAGCTCCATATACAGGGAGAAACCGATGGTTTCCATCTGACCGCTCTGATCTTCCCCAAGCAGTTCCCCGGCCCCGCGAATCTCCAGATCGTGGGTTGCCAGCGCAAAGCCGGCGCCGAGATCCTCCAGCGACGCAATGGCCTCGAGGCGCTTTTGCGCATCGGTGGTCATCGCTTTCGGATGCGGCGTCAGCAGCCAGGCATAGGCCTGGTGATGCGAACGGCCAACGCGGCCGCGCAGTTGGTGCAGCTGGGCGAGGCCAAAATGGTCGGCGCGTTCGATGATGATGGTGTTGGCGGTGGGAATGTCGATCCCGGTTTCGATGATGGTGGTGCACACCAGCACATTGAAGCGTTGGTGATGGAAGTCATTCATCACCCGCTCCAGTTCGCGCTCCCTCATCTGACCGTGACCGATGGCGATCCGCGCCTCCGGCACCAGCTCCGCCAGCTTGTCGGCGGCTTTCTGGATGTTCTCAACGTCATTAAACAGATAGTAGACCTGGCCGCCGCGCAGCGTTTCGCGCAGGATCGCCTCGCGCACCACCAGGGCGTCATATTCGCGAACGAAGGTCTTCACCGCCAGGCGGCGCGCCGGCGGCGTGGCGATGATCGACAGATCGCGCATCCCGCTCATCGCCATGTTCAGCGTCCGCGGGATCGGCGTGGCGGTGAGGGTCAGAATATCGACATCGGCGCGCATCGCTTTGATGCGCTCTTTATGCCGCACGCCAAACCGGTGCTCTTCGTCGACGATCAGCAGCCCGAGATCGCGCAGCTTCACCTCGCTCTGCAGCAGCTTGTGGGTGCCGATCAAGATATCGATTTTGCCTTCCGCGGCCTGCTCGAGGATCTGCGCCTGCTCTTTAGCGCTGCGGAAGCGGGAGAGCATTTCGATGCGTACCGGCCAGTTGGCGAAACGATCGCGGAAATTGTCATAGTGCTGCTGAGCCAGCAGGGTGGTCGGCACCAGCACCGCCACCTGCTTGTGGTTCTCCACGGCGAGGAAGGCGGCGCGCATGGCCACTTCGGTCTTGCCGAAGCCCACATCGCCGCATACCAGGCGGTCCATGGCCAGCGGCTGGCACATATCGCTGAGGACGGCGTTGATCGCCTGCGCCTGATCCGGCGTGGTTTCAAATGGGAAGCCGTCGCAGAACAGCTGATACTGTTCGCGGTCGTGTTTAAAGGCAAAACCCGCCTTCGCCGCGCGCTGGGCATAGATATCCAGCAGCTCGGCCGCCACGTCGCGTACTTTCTCAGCCGCTTTTTGTCGCGCCCGGGTCCAGGCATCGCCGCCCAGCTTGTGCAGGGGGGCGTTTTCTTCCGCCCCGCCGGCGTAGCGGCTGATAAGATGCAGGGACGATACCGGAACGTATAGCTTGGCATCGTTGGCGTAGGTCAGCATCAGATATTCGCCGGTGATGCCGCCGGCTTCCAGGGTAGTCATGCCCGCGTAGCGGCCCACGCCGTGTTCCAGGTGAACGACCGGCTGGCCGATATGCAGTTCGGCGAGGTTGCGAATCAGAGTGTCAGGGTTAATGGTGCGTCGCGAATCCTGACGACGGCGCGCCACCCGCTCGCCGAGCAGGTCGCTCTCGCAAATCAGCGCCAGGCCGCGCTGGCTGTCGATAAACCCGTGCTCGGCGGCGCCAATCATCAGATAGCGGCCGTTGCCGGTGGCTTCCTCCAGACGCAGCACATGTTTTGGCGCAACTTTAATCCGCGCCAGCATTTCGCTCAGCGCTTCACGGCGGCCTTCGCTTTCCACCGAGAAGATCACCGGACCGGTAAAGGACTCGAGGAAGCGGCGCAGATTATCCAGCGGCGCTTTGTTCTGCGCCTGGACGGCGAGGTCCGGCAGCGTCTGGTAGCCCAGATTAGTATTCGCCGCTTTGTCCGCCAGACGTTCGGTTTTCAGCTGCACGCGCGGCCATTTTTTCAGTTCGCTGAATAGCTCATCGCTGCGCAGCCACAGCAGCTCAGGCGGCAGGAGCGGGCGCATCGGGTCGACGCCGCGGTTTTCAAAGCGGGCGCGGGCTTCATTCTGGAATCGTTCCGCGCTGGCCTCGAGATCGCCGGTGTTGACGATCAGCGTGCTGGCCGGGAAATAGCTGAATAACGGCGGCAGCGGCTCGCTGAAGAACAGCGGTTGCCAGTATTCGATACCGGCAGGTAGCGTCCCTTTACTGACCTGCTGATAGATGTGCTCGGCATCGCGCTTCACCTCAAAGCGGTCGCGCCACTGGCTGCGGAACAGCTCAATAGCGGTCTGGTCGGTGGGGAACTCGTGCGCCGGCAGCAGGTTAATGGCCGCCACTTCCTCCAGCGTGCGCTGGCTGTCAACGTCGAACAGGCGCAGGCTGTCGATTTCATCGTCAAAGAAATCAAGGCGGTAGGGCTGATCGCTACCCATCGGGAACAGGTCGAGCAACGCGCCGCGGGTAGTATATTCGCCGTGCTCCATCACCTGATCGACATGGCGGTAGCCGGCCCCCTCCAGCTGATCGCGCAGCGCATCGCGCGACAGGCGCTGGCCCTTTTTCATCACCAGCGCGTGGCCGTGAAGGAAGCTGTGCGGACAGACGCGCTGCATCAGGGTGCTGACCGGGACGATCAGTACGCCGCGCTGCATGGTGGGTAACTGGTAAAGGGTGGCAAGACGGGAGGAGATGATGTCCTGATGCGGCGAGAAGCTGTCGTAAGGGAGCGTTTCCCAGTCCGCCAGCCCCATCACCATGCTGTCGGTAAACTGCCTGATCTCGTCGTTCAGACGCAGCGCGTTTTGCATGTCAGGCGCCACCAGCACCACCGGGCCGTTGTGGCGTTCGGCCATCTCCGCCACCAAAGTGGCGCAGGCTGCGCCGGTCAACTCGCCAAGCTGGCGCTGATCGCCGGCTTTGACCGGCAATGAGTATCGATATTGTTCAGGCATAGACGGTTTCATGATCTCTTAGGGATTCGCTCTGCCGATATGGAGGGCAACTCGCTGATATTCAATAGTGAGATTATCCGCGATTGGTCTGGATTCGCCAACCCGAATTGCCATCGCGTGTTGGGTGAAGAAAGGTCAGCGCTGTCGATAAGCGTAAAGATAAATAAGTAAGTACTTATCTATCCGTTTGTATTTACTTGGTTTTTAGGTTTATTGCTAATAAAGTCGTCATGTATCAGTCGTTTACGCTGCCCCTAATCGCTTATATACTCGGGCATCGGCTATCAGCAACCAGATGGATGACATGTACCAACCTGCCGCACTCTTTATCGGCCTACGCTATATGCGCGGGCGCGCAGCCGACCGCTTCGGTCGTTTCGTCTCCTGGCTCTCAACTATCGGTATTACGCTTGGCGTAATGGCGCTGGTGACGGTCCTGTCGGTGATGAACGGCTTTGAACGCGAGCTGCAAAACAACATCCTGGGGCTGATGCCACAGGCCATTCTTAGCGCCAAACAGGGTTCGGTGAACCCTCAGCAACTGCCGGAGCGCGAAGCGAAACTTAATGGGGTAACCCGCGTAGCGCCGATCACCACCGGCGACGTGGTGCTGCAGAGCGCGCGCAGCGTGGCGGTCGGGGTTATGCTGGGCATTGATCCGGCGCAGAACGATCCTCTGACTCCATACCTGGTGAACGTCAAACAGAGCGATCTGCAGGCGGGCAAATATAACGTTATTCTCGGCGAGCAGCTGGCGGGCCAGCTGGGGGTTAATCGCGGCGATAAAATTCGCGTGATGGTTCCTTCCGCGAGTCAGTTTACGCCGATGGGCCGCGTGCCGAGCCAGCGTCTGTTCACGGTCATCGGCACCTTCGCCGCCAACAGCGAAGTCGATGGCTATCAGATGCTGACCAACATCGACGACGCCTCCCGTCTGATGCGCTATCCGCTGGGGAATATCACCGGCTGGCGCCTGTGGCTGGATCAACCGCTGCAGGTCGACACCCTGAGTCAGCAGACGCTGCCGCCGGGAACTCAGTGGCAGGACTGGCGCGAGCGCAAGGGCGAACTGTTCCAGGCGGTGCGCATGGAGAAAAATATGATGGGCCTGCTGCTGAGCCTGATCGTCGCCGTCGCGGCCTTCAACATTATTACCTCGCTGGGGATGATGGTGATGGAGAAGCAGGGCGAAGTGGCGATCCTCCAGACCCAGGGGCTGACGCCGCGGCAGATTATGGCCGTCTTTATGGTGCAGGGGGCCAGCGCCGGGATCGTCGGCGCGCTGCTGGGAGCGGTGCTTGGCGCCCTGTTGGCCAGCCAGCTGAATAATTTAATGCCGATCATCGGCGCCTTCCTTGACGGCGCGGCGCTGCCGGTGGCGATTGAGCCGCTGCAGGTCATTGTTATCGCCCTGGTGGCGATGGTGCTGGCCCTGTTGTCTACGTTGTACCCTTCCTGGCGCGCTGCCGCCACCCAACCCGCTGAGGCTTTACGTTATGAATAAGATCCTGCTGCAATGCGACAACCTG
>ERZ791603.1972-NODE-1972-length-13910-cov-3.609311_pt1 | contig 13910 bp, 10 predicted proteins | sample MGYA00509966_ERZ791603 | MGnify/ENA primary metagenome ERZ791603 (study PRJEB30046, sample SAMN00791931) | human gut metagenome | study: EMG produced TPA metagenomics assembly of the A metagenome-wide association study of gut microbiota in type 2...
TCAAGCCGACGGTAATGCAGGCAAACGAGCCCTGAAACGCCACGTGGATATACTGATAAATGCTGCCCATCACCGCCGTCAGTTCGATGTTTTTTAGCATCAACCAGTTAATGTTGCCGAAGAAGTTGTTGCCCTCACCAAACGCCAGCGAGTAACCGTAAACCACCCAGAGAATACAGACCAGTGCAAACGTCACCGTCACCTGCGTCAGCATCGACAGCACGTTTTTGCCGCGAATCAACCCACCGTAAAACAGGGCAATCCCCGGAATAGTCATAAACAGCACCAGCGCAGTACAAATCATCATAAACGCATTGTCGGCTTTATCGGCCACCGCAGGTGCAGCCATTACCAGTCCCGGCAGCATCGCCAGTGAAGCAAGCCCAGTTTTTATCGTCGCTATCTTCATTTTTCGTTCCTGTTGCTGTGTGCCAGAGATTACAGCGCCGCTTCGTCGGCTTCGCCGGTACGAATACGAATGACGCGTTGCAATTCAGCGACGAAGATTTTGCCGTCGCCAATTTTTCCGGTGTAAGCCGCTTTGCTGACGATATCGATCACTTCATCGAGTTGGTCATCAGCAATTGCCACATCAATTTTTACTTTTGGCAGGAAGTTGACGCTGTATTCCGCCCCCCGGTACAGCTCGGCATGCCCTTTCTGACGCCCGAAACCTTTCACTTCGGTGACGGTCAGGCCCTGAATACCAATGGAAGATAACGCTTCACGAACGTCTTCCAGCTTGAATGGTTTGATTATCACGGTCACCAGCTTCATAGATCCCCTCCGGTCAGAATTCGGTAATGGTTCTGCTACACGAAGAAGGTATTGCAAGCGGTGTGCCAGAAATGAAAAACGAGAAAGAGAGCAGGAAGTTAAGAAGATTGAAAATGAAAACGCACTATGACAGTGCACAGTGCGTTACATTTTTGCACCAACGATGAAATATTGCGCTATTCAGGCGCTCAATGATTCTTCTTCACGCACGCTGGCTGCCAGCTCTTCGCCCGCAAGTTGCAGTTGATACATCTGCCAGTAGCGTCCCTGGGCCGCCAGCAGTTGCTGGTGAGTGCCCTGCTCCACGGCTTGCCCACGATGAAGCACCAGAATGGTGTCGGCATCAACAATGGTCGATAAGCGGTGAGCAATCACCACCAGCGTGGTATGTTCACGCACAGCCGCCAGAGCATGTTGAATCGCCTGTTCAGTACCGGAGTCAATGCTGGCGGTTGCCTCATCAAGGATCAGGATTTGCGGCGTCTCCACCAACACGCGTGCCAGTGCCAGCAGTTGCTTTTGCCCGACGGAGAGATTATTCCCCTGCTCGCCCAGCGGCGTATAAATACCATCACTCATGCTGCGCGCCAGCTCCGCCAGTTGCACGGTTTCCAGCGCCTGCCAGACGCGTTCTTCGGAGATATCACGCCCCAGCGTCACGTTGGCGAGGAAGGTATCCGCCAGCACCACCGGATCTTGCTGCACCATTGCCACGCCCTGGCGCAGCGCGCTGTGACTTAGCGAACTTAATGGACGACCATCAAGGCGAATCTCACCTTCCGTTAGCGGGTAATAGCCCATCAATAAACTGGCGAGGGTGCTTTTGCCACTGCCGGTATGCCCGACCAGTGCCACAAAGTTACGCGAAGGCACAGAGAGATTAATGTTCTTTAGCACCAGATTGTCATCGCGATAAGCAAATGACACGTTATCGACTTCGATGGTGCCACTCTGTAACGGGCGATCATCATTGCCATATTGCTGGCGCGGTCCGTCCATCAGTTCAAACACGCGCTCACCAGCAACAACAGCCTGTTGCAGCATCGCCTGTTGCGTGGTCAGTTCGATTAATGGTTCGTTAAGTCGCCCAAGATAGCTGATAAACGCATACAGCACGCCCACTTCAATGGTGCCGCTAGCGGAGAAGCCAAACAGCATCAACAAGCCACAAAGAATGAGCGATGAAAACAGACTCAGCAGCGGACGCAGCAGAAAACCGTCGAGGCGCAGGGTTTGCATCCTGGCCATATAGTGTGAACGACTGGCCTCCCCCATACGTTCGCCAAATCGCGCCTGCTGACGGAACTGCTGGATAACGCTCATGCCATTGATGATTTCGTTAAAGCCGTCGTTGATATCCGCTAGATAGGCGCGCACACGACGGACAATCGGCGTGCTGTAACGCTGGTATATCACCATTACCACCAGCACCACCGGGAAAATCATTATCGCCACCAGCGCCATTCGCCAGTCGAGGCTGAACATCGCCACCAGCATCGCGCCCACCAGTGCGGCGCTACGCAGGACAGTTGCCACTACGGTAACGTAGAGATCGCGGATCACTTCAGTGTCATTAGTGACGCGGGAAATCACCTGCCCGACGGGTTGGGTATCAAACTCGCTTAATGGCTGGCGCAATGCGGCATCCATCACGTCGGTACGCAACTGTTGCACTACGCCTACTGCCGCCCGATTAAACAGCAGCGACTGCGCGTAATGTAGCCCGGCGGCAAACAGTTGTAGCCCAACATACGCCGCAGCCAGCCCTGCAACCATTTTCAACGGCAGGTTATTTTTCGCTACCATATTGTCGATAAAATAGCTGATAAGCAGCGGCCCACTGACTTCTGCCGCTGCCGCAACCCACATCATCAGGACCGCAATCCCCAGCGGTTTACGCCACGGCGAACCGTACGCTAACAGACGCTTGAGAGTCGGCCACAGTTGGCTAAAACTACGCATCGACGGCCTCCTCGCGAATTTCCGGAGCGTCGTCGAGCGCCGCCTCCAGTTGTTGATAGCGATACATATCGCGATACCAGCCGCTTTGTTGCGCCAGCTCATCATGATTGCCACGCTGGGCGATATGTCCGTGCTGCATCACAATAATTTCACTGGCTTCCGTCAGTGCCGAAAGGCGATGGGCACTGATGATTACCGTTCTTCCCTGTCCCCACTGACGCAGGTTATGCAGGATCTGGTGCTCTGTGCGTCCGTCCACCGCCGAAAGCGCATCATCAAGGATGAGGATTTCCGCGTTGACTAATAACGCACGAGCAATAGAGATACGCTGTTTTTGCCCGCCGGAAAGCATCACGCCGCGCTCGCCCACCTCTGTATCGTAACCTTGCGGTAAACGCAAAATATCGTCATGTACGCTGGCTAACCGCGCGACATGCTCAATCTCTTGCTGGGTGGCATTCGGGCAACCCAACGCGATGTTGTTCGCTACGGTGTCGGAAAAAAGGAACGGTGTCTGGCTAACTACCGCCAGGCGGCTACGCCAGCTATCGAGTTGTAACTTCGTCAGAGGAATATCATGAAAGCGAATATCCCCCTCGCTGACGTCGAAATGACGCTGAATGAGCGACAACAGGGTACTTTTGCCGGAACCAGTCGGCCCGCAGATACCCAGCATCTGACCGGGTTTCAGGGCGAAATTGACGTTTTCCAGCGCAGGATGGTCAGTCTGCGGATACGTGAACTGGTGAATATTTACATCAAGTTCGCCACGCCCTTCCGGCACGGGTTCGCTACCATCGTTCACCACCGGCGCTTCCGCCAGCATCGCACGAATACGGCTGTACGCAGCACTACCACGTTCCACAATGTTAAACATCCATGCCAGCGCCAGCATTGGCCAAATCATCAGACCTAAATACATCATAAAACTGGTGAGCTGGCCCAGCGTTAAACTGCCCTGCACCACCATCCAACTACCGCCGCCAATCGCCAGCAAGTTCGCCATACCAATCGCGATATAGATTGTCGGGTCGAAACGAGCATCAATACGCGCCACCCGCATGTTTTTTTTGCCGGTATCTTCGGCATCCGCGGCAAATAACGCCGACTGGCGATCTTCCAGACCAAAGGCTTTGATCATGCGGATACTGGTGAGGCTTTCCTGGGTGCGGTCATTAAGACTGGAAAACGCCGCCTGTGCCAGCTTAAAGCGTTCATGCAAGGCATCGCCGTTGCGCTTAATCATGATCGCCATCACTGGCATCGGCAACAGGGCAAATAAGGTCAACTGCCAGCTAATTTGCGTAGACATCATAATCAACACAGCGCAGCCCATCACCAGTGAATCCACCAGCGTCAGCACCCCTTCTCCGGCGGCAAACACGACGCGATCGACGTCATTGGTCGCACGAGCCATGAGGTCACCCGTGCGATGACGCAGGTAAAACTCAGGATGCTGCCGGCTTAGCTGACGGTAATAATCTTCACGCAGTTCAACAGCCAGTTGATAAGACGCACCAAACAGCAATACCCGCCAGACGTAACGCAGGAAATAAACCACAACGGCAATCAGCACCATGGTGGCGATCCACATCAGGATCTGCCCGGTAGTAAAGTGTTGTTCTGTCACGCCATCGACAACAATACCAACCACTTTTGGCGGAACCAGTTGCAGCATCGCGATAATGACAAGCAAGGCGACAGCCCCGAGATAGCGACGCCATTCCCGACGGAAATACCAGCTTAATTGAGCAAATAATCGCACGCGTTGTGTCCTGACCTGATTCTGGATATTTATTCGATGGGTAAAGAAGTGGTGTATTTAATCTGTTCCATCGCGAAGCTGGAAGTGACGTCCGACAGCCCCGGCACGCTGTTTACCAGACGCTTATAAAACTCGTCGTAGCGTTTCATGTCGGCAACCTGGACGCGCATCAGATAATCGTATTCACCAGCCATGCGCCAGAACCCCAGCACTTCTGGCATTTCGGTAACCACCGTGACAAAGCGGCAATACCATTCGCTGCTGTGATGTTGCGTTTTTATCAGCACAAAGGCGGTCAGGCCGAGGCCTATTTTTTCCGGATCCAGCAGGGCGACTTTGCCGATAAGGATACCGTCGTCCTCCAGCCGTTTCAGGCGCTTCCAGCAAGGGGTGGTTGTCAGATTAACGGCTTCAGCCAGTGCCTGCAAAGAGAGGGTGCAATCCTGCTGCAGTAAGGCCAGCAGCTTACGGTCAATTTTATCTAACATAGCCCTTCCACGGAGAATTTTTTTCTCTTTTAATTCTATTTTAAAGGTGAAATCGCGACAATTTATTCTGTGCGGTTTAAACACCACGGCACAAAATGACAAATTCAACGCAAAAAAAACCGGGCAATTGCCCGGTGCTGGAAGGGATCTCGTTATTCGGGGGAATAAGGTAGATGTGGATAGTCCAGCCAGTGCGTCAAATAGTGAGAGACAGCCTGATTTCGGCAATGTCCAATCACCGGTAAATGCGGGAGCTCCGCGCGCAGTTGCGGCATCGCATTGCCCATAATAAACCCGCTACCGACGCTGCCTAACATTTCGCGATCGTTCATCGCATCACCAAAGGCCATGCAATCGCGTAACGATAAACCTAAATGTTGGGTCAGCACCGTCAATGCAGCGCCTTTATTGCAGCCCACCGGCAGCACTTCGAGGCAATCCGTGGCGGAAAAACACAAATGTGCACGCTCGCCTAATGCTTCGTATAGCTGGATCTGCAAGCGTGTAAGATCGTCGTGATCGCCACAGAAGCAGATCTTGGTGACGCTGCCGAGTGGCATTTTTTTGACATCGATTATCTGATAACGAAAACCGCTATAGACAAATGCCTGCAACAACGCAGGGATCTCTTTCCCGGTAAACCAACCGTCGTCATTGAAGATATGCATGCTGGCTCGGGTATCCCATTGCTGATACAGCACCAGCTCCGCGACATCCGCAGGTAAATCATCACGATGTAAAAGTTCACCTTCCAGAGAATGCACGCGCGTTCCGTTGCCGGTAATCAAATATGCATCCAGCGATAGCGCCCCGAGAATATGCTGCATCTCCAGCGCATGACGCCCCGTGGCAAAAGTGAGGGTAATGTCGCGTTCACGCAGTCGCGCCAAAGTAGAGAGGGTTTTCTCACCTAAATGATGGTCAGGCATCAATAAAGTGCCATCCATATCAAATGCTGCCAGACGAGCCATTTCTTTCTCCACTCTGTGACACGGTTAATGGTGATTGAGTATCACCTGATATATACGGAAGTAATAGTGAATAGTTAAATAATATTGTTCCGGGTTTATATGCGATTGCTCAACCGTCTTAACCAGTATCAACGTCTGTGGCAACCTTCAGCCGGAAAGCCGCAAACCGTCACCGTCAGCGAACTGGCCGAACGCTGTTTTTGCAGCGAACGCCATGTTCGTACGCTGTTGCGTCAGGCACAGGAGGCGGGATGGCTGGAGTGGCAGGCGCAGTCAGGACGCGGAAAGCGCGGACAATTACGCTTTCTGGTCACGCCGGAATCGCTACGCAATGCGATGATGGAACAGGCACTGGAAACCGGAAAGCAGCAAGATGTGCTGGAGCTGGCGCAACTGGCCCCAGGTGAGCTGCGCACTCTGTTACAGCCGTTTATGGGCGGACAATGGCAAAACGATACACCCACGTTGCGTATTCCCTACTATCGCCCGCTCGAACCGCTACAACCAGGCTTTTTGCCCGGCCGTGCCGAGCAGCATCTCGCCGGGCAGATATTTTCCGGCCTGACCCGCTTCGATAATAATACTCAGCGCCCGATTGGCGATTTAGCGCATCACTGGGAAACCTCTACTGACGGGTTACGCTGGGACTTTTATCTTCGTTCAACCCTACACTGGCATAACGGCGATGCAGTAAAAGCCTCACACTTACACCAGCGATTATTGATGCTGTTACAACTGCCAGCACTGGATCAATTATTTATTAGCGTGAAGCGTATTGAAGTCACCCATCCGCAGTGTCTGACCTTCTTTTTACATCGCCCCGATTACTGGCTTGCGCACCGGCTGGCGAGCTATTGCAGCCATCTGGCGCATCCGCAATTCCCACTGATCGGCACTGGTCCTTTTCGCTTAACACAATTCACAGCGGAGCTGGTGCGCCTGGAGAGCCATGATTATTACCATTTGCGTCATCCGCTGCTTAAAGCGGTTGAGTACTGGATAACTCCGCCGCTTTTCGAAAAAGATTTGGGAACCAGTTGTCGGCATCCCGTGCAAATCACCATCGGCAAACCGGAGGAGCTGCAACGGGTCAGCCAGGTCAGTAGTGGCATCAGTTTAGGTTTTTGCTATTTAACGTTGCGCAAAAGTCCCCGACTCTCCCTCTGGCAGGCGCGAAAAGTGATCTCCATTATTCATCAATCCGGTTTATTACAAACGTTAGAAGTCGGAGAAAACCTGATCACCGCCAGTCATGCATTACTGCCAGGCTGGACTATTCCGCACTGGCAAGTACCGGATGAAGTCAAACTACCGAAAACCTTGACGCTGGTTTATCACCTACCGATAGAACTTCATACCATGGCAGAACGCCTACAGGCGACACTGGCAGCGGAAGGCTGTGAACTCACAATTATTTTTCATAACGCAAAAAACTGGGACGACACGACCCTACTGGCACACGCAGACCTCATGATGGGCGACAGATTAATTGGCGAAGCACCGGAATATACTCTGGAGCAATGGCTACGTTGCGATCCACTATGGCCACATGTTTTCGACGCTCCAGCATATGCACATCTGCAATCGACGCTGGACGCGGTGCAAGTAATGCCTGATGAGGAAAACCGATTTAATGCCCTGAAAGCGGTTTTTAGCCAGTTAATGGCAGACGCGACGCTGACGCCGCTGTTCAACTATCACTATCGCATTAGTGCCCCTCCCGGCGTGAACGGTGTGCGACTGACACCGCGCGGCTGGTTTGAATTTACCGAAGCCTGGCTTCCCGCGCCGTCGCAATGAATAGCTGGTCCGGGTTAATCGCAGGCGTTACCATAACGCTTTTATTGTTCAAGCAGGATTATCTATGAAACGTGCTGTCGTTGTGTTCAGTGGAGGCCAGGATTCCACCACCTGTCTGGTGCAGGCATTACAACAATATGATGAAGTCCATTGCGTGACGTTCGATTACGGTCAGCGACATCGCGCAGAAATCGACGTGGCACGCGAACTGGCGCTGAAACTGGGAGCACGCGCGCATAAGGTTCTTGATGTAACGCTGCTCAACGAGCTGGCGGTCAGCAGCCTGACACGTGACAGCATTCCGGTGCCTGATTATGAACCTGAAGCCGATGGCATCCCGAATACGTTTGTCCCAGGGCGTAATATTTTGTTCCTGACGCTGGCGGCAATATATGCGTATCAGGTAAAAGCAGAAGCCGTAATTACCGGCGTCTGTGAAACGGATTTCTCCGGCTACCCGGATTGCCGCGATGAGTTTGTGAAAGCACTAAACCATGCCGTCAGTTTGGGCATGGCGAAAGATATTCGTTTTGAAACGCCGCTGATGTGGATTGATAAAGCGGAAACCTGGGCGCTGGCAGATTATTACGGCAAACTGGATTTAGTCCGTAACGAAACGTTGACCTGCTATAACGGCATTAAAGGCGACGGTTGCGGTCATTGTGCGGCATGTAATTTACGCGCCAACGGTTTGAATCATTATCTGGCCGATAAACCGACGGTGATGGCAGCGATGAAGCAGAAAACCGGGTTGAGGTAATTATTCCGGGTGTCGCCGGATGCGGCTTGAGCATCCGGCACCACAAAACGTTTACTTAACCATCTGCTCCAGCTTTTCGCGCAATTCCCCTTCCAGAGCTAATGCTTTCTGCGTTTTAAGATCAATACAAACAAACGTAATAAGCGCATCCGCTACCACCTGCCCTTCCGGCTCCAGTGTAATGACCTGGCTTAAGATGCCGCTTTTACCGTTTAATTGCTGCAACTGACTGGTAATAGTTAACAGGTCGCTTAATACCGCTGGGCGACGATAGTTAATATTGATATTGACCACGACGAAGGCGATGTTATGGGCCGTCATCCACTGAAAACTGTCGCTATTTTCCAACCCATCCCAGCGGGCTTCTTCGAGAAATTCAAGGTAGCGGGCGTTGTTGACGTGCTGGTAAACGTCGAGATGATATCCACGAACTTTGATTTGTGTTTGCATAGCGCAATAACCTTACGTTGTTGTTATAAGTACAGAGGTCATAACTGGTATGACCTCTTCAGTCTGGCAAAAAATTGCCACTATGCAAATTAATTACAGGGTTAATACCGCCAGATTACGTTCCACCAGCGAATTGCCCATCCCCGGCACCTGCTTTAGATCCTCCACCGTTTTAAACGGACCGTACTCTTCGCGATAACTGACAATCGCCTGCGCTTTCTTCAGGCCAACGCCATTCATCGCGCGGGCTAGCTCTTCCGCGCTGGCATTATTAATGCTGACCCGGGTGCCTTCTTCGTCACTGGCTTTCGCCGGTACTGCTGCTTTACTTTGTGCTGCAGGAGCTTCCGCTTTGGTTTCTACCGTTGTCGGTTTCGCCACAGAAGCTGCCGCCAGCGCGCTATGAGACATTCCGGCACAGGCCAGGGACAGGGTAATGAGCAGTGCTTTAATTCCGTGTTTCATACTGTTTTCTCCTTGTTTGTTAACAGTGGAATCACCTTAACGGCAGTGAAAACAGTAAACAAATGGCAATGTTCAGAAATGGAAAAGGCCGCGAAAGCGACCTTTTCTTGTTACAGTTGCAACGCATTTTTTTGCGAGGCGGCTTCAGGATTATTGCTGTTCCAGCGCATCGCCAATTTTGATTTTCGCCTCTTTACGCAGGTTACTCATCAGAGCTTCAAAGACGATTTGTGCGTTGTTCTGGGTGATACCCTGCACCATCGCTTTTTTCTGATCTTCCGGCATTGAACCTTGTTTCACTTCATCCAGCGCCAGCAGAACCACATTACCTTGCATATCGGTCGCCATACCGTAGCTCGGTTTGTCTTTCGCTGGCAGTGGCAGTGCAAACGCCGCCTGGCTAATCGGGTCACGACCGGAACGGCTTAAGGTTTTCGGCTCGCCAAATTTCAGACCGGCAGCCTGCATAGCTTCCGCACCTTTGCCGGCTTTCAAATCAACCAGCAGTTTCTCAGCATCCACTTTCGCCTGTTGTTCAGCTTTGTTGTGCTGAACCAATGCCTTAACTTGTTCCTGAACATCTGCCAACGGTTTCACCGCTTCCGGTTTGTGCTCGCTGATGCGCAGCACGAATGCGCGGTCGCCGTCTACGGTGATGATGTCAGAGTTGATGCCCGGCGCGCCGTTTTCACCTACCAGACCGCCGTTAAAGATAGCGTCGGCAACCGGCTTGAAGTTCAACTCTTCCGGCAGGTTATCTTTGCTGAACCAACCCGTCTGAGTGGCTTTAACGCCGGCAGCTTGCTCTGCACCGGCCAGAGACTCGGTGTCGTTGCTTGCCGCATCGCTCACTTTCTGCTGCAGCGCATAGTACGCATCGAGGGCTTTTTCGTGTTTCACTTTCGCCGCAATGTCGTCACGTACTTCGTCTAACGATTTCACTTTCGCTGGCTGAATGTCGTCCAGACGTACAATCAGGAAACCGACCGAAGATTTGATGACACCAGACAGTTGCCCTTTTTCTTTCAGACCAGCATTTTTCAGTTCGTCGGGGATAGTGGCATCTTCTAACCAACCCATATCGCCGCCGTTACGGGCAGAGATAATATCGGCAGATTTTTCTTTGGCTAATGCAGCAAAATCACCGCCTTTATTCAGCTCATCAAGTACCGCTTTCGCTTCATCTTCAGTTTTGGTCTGGATGATGCTGTAGCGGGTACGCTGCGGCTGGGTGAATTGATCCTGATGCTGATCGTAGTAGCTCTGGATATCCGCATCGCTAACCGGTTGCTGCATCGTTGCGGCATCCAGCTTGATGTAACTCACGCGGAATTGTTCCGGCGTCATAAAATTGTTTTTGTTTTGTTCGTAGTAGCTGGCAATCTCCTGTTCGGTCACAGGCTGCTTCGCCGCCAGCGCGTTAACATCGATAGTCGCCTCACGCACCACGCGTTGTTGCGCGACCAGTGCCGCCAGCTCGTCGGTTTCACCTTTCAGCATAAAATCGGTACCGGCAACACCGTTAATCAGCTGTTGGGTAGTGAGCTGGTTACGCAGCGCCTGGGCGTACTGATCGGCGGTCATCCCCATCTGGTTGAGGATACCGTTATAGCGGCTGTTATCAAATTTGCCGTCAACCTGGAAGGCTGGGGTCGCGAAAATCGCCTGTTTAACCTGCTCATCACTGATACCCAGTTTCAGCTCACGAGCGTACTGATCCAACAGCGCCTCGTCGATCAGACGATTCAGCACCTGTTGACGCAGGGTTTTCATATAGCCTTCGTTCGCTGCCAGCTCGGAGTATTGATCGCCCAGCTGTTGCTGCGTGCGATTACGCTCGCTGTTAAAGGCGTTCTCGAACTGCCCACGGCTGATTTCCTGGTCATTCACTTTTGCGGCGTAGTTATTGCCTCCGCCAATCAGGTAACCACTCACGCCGGTCAATATGAACGACACGATAATGATACCGAAAATAATCTTGAGCACGAGACTGTTTGCAGCCGTGCGTAAGCTGTCCATCATGGTGTAACAACACTCCGCTGTAGATGACTGTGTACCTCACGCAACGTATCGATGCGCGCAAAGGCCTATTGTGACAAGAAACGGGGGCAATTGTCAGCCCACAAGACGCAGAAAGTCACCGAATACAAATAAAAAAGGCACATCAGTAGATGCGCCCTTGAACTTCGTCACATCCCCACCGGGGACAACGCTTAGTTTACCGCGTCTTTCAGTGCTTTACCTGCACGGAAGCTCGGTACTTTAGCAGCAGCGATGGTGATCTCTTTACCGGTCTGCGGGTTGCGGCCAGTACGGGCAGCACGCTCTTTAACGGCAAAAGTACCAAAACCTACCAGTGCTACATCATCCCCTTCTTTCAGAGATTCAGTTACGGAAGCAATAATAGCATCTAACGCACGGCCAGCCGCAGCTTTAGAGATATCAGCCCCTGCAGCAATCTTGTCGATCAATTGAGATTTATTCACTCTTCTCTTCCTCTTTATAATTTATATCGCACTTGAATCCTTCAAGGTACGAACGCGCAGCAGTTATATCAGGCCAGCCATCCCCTTACAACACCCCTTAATAAGGGCAAGCCCGATCCGCCATCTAACTTAGCGAGACAAAAAAAGGCTGGCAAGCCCGAATTAGCCTGCCAGCCCTGTTTTTATTAGTGCATTTTGCGCGAGGTCACTATTTTGCAGTCACAACCTGCATACCAGACGGTTCATTTTGCAGCGCCAGAGTCAGAACTTCCTCAATGCGCTTCACAGGATGAATGTCCAGATCGGCAATTACGTTGTCAGGAATCTCTTCCAGATCGCGTTTATTTTCGAACGGAATTAGCACTGTTTTAATCCCGCCGCGATGCGCTGCCAGGAGTTTTTCTTTCAAACCACCGATCGGCAGTACCTGACCACGCAGAGTGATCTCACCGGTCATTGCCACATCGGCACGAACCGGGTTACCGGTCAGGCAAGAAACCAGCGCGGTGCACATAGCAATACCGGCACTCGGACCATCTTTCGGCGTCGCACCTTCCGGTACGTGGACGTGGATGTCACGTTTTTCGTAAAAATCAGGGTTGATCCCCAGTTTTTCCGCACGCGCACGAACCACCGTTAACGCCGCCTGAATAGACTCCTGCATCACTTCGCCGAGCGAACCGGTATAGGTCAGTTTGCCTTTACCCGGAACACATGCGGTTTCAATGGTCAGCAAGTCACCGCCCACTTCCGTCCACGCCAGACCGGTTACCTGACCGACACGGTTTTCGTTATCAGCGCGACCATAGTCGAAACGCTGAACACCGAGGTAGTCATGCAGGTTATCGCCGTTAATTTCGATATGTTTTAATGACTTATCGAGCAGTAACTGCTTAACCGCTTTGCGGCACAGTTTGGAGATTTCACGCTCCAGACCACGCACGCCCGCCTCACGGGTGTAGTAACGAATAATACCGATAATGGCGCTATCGTCGACGGTCAGCTCACCTTTTTTCAGTGCATTACGTTCAATCTGCTTCGGCAGCAGGTGACGTTTGGCGATGTTCAGTTTTTCATCTTCGGTATAACCGGAGAGGCGAATCACTTCCATACGATCCAGCAGCGGTGCCGGAATGTTCATGGAGTTCGACGTCGCGACAAACATCACGTCGCTGAGATCGTAATCCACTTCCAGGTAGTGGTCGCTGAACGCTACGTTCTGCTCTGGATCCAGCACTTCAAGCAGTGCAGAGGCCGGATCGCCTCGCATGTCAGAAGACATTTTGTCGATCTCATCGAGCAGGAACAGCGGGTTTTTCACGCCCACTTTCGCCATTTTCTGGATCAGTTTACCCGGCATAGAACCGATGTAAGTACGGCGGTGACCACGGATTTCCGCTTCATCACGCACGCCGCCCAGCGCCATACGGACATATTTACGCCCGGTGGCTTTGGCAATGGACTGACCAAGAGAGGTTTTACCTACCCCCGGCGGCCCTACCAGGCAGAGGATCGGTCCCTTGATTTTGTTGACACGGCTTTGAACCGCAAGGTACTCAAGGATGCGATCTTTCACGCGCTCCAGACCATAATGGTCGGTATCAAGGATTTCCTGCGCCTGACGCAGGTCTTTTTTGACCTTGCTGCGCGCATTCCACGGTACCTGTACCATCCAGTCGATATAACCACGCACTACGGTCGCTTCTGCCGACATCGGAGACATCATTTTCAGCTTCTGCAACTCTGCTTCCGCTTTCTCTTTTGCCTCTTTCGGCATCTTCGCCGCGTCGATTTTGCGCTTCAGGGCTTCGTTTTCGTCCGGCGCGTCGTCCATTTCACCGAGTTCTTTCTGAATAGCTTTCATTTGCTCGTTCAGATAGTACTCACGCTGGGATTTCTCCATCTGCTTTTTAACGCGGTTGCGAATGCGTTTCTCAACCTGCAGCAGATCGATTTCCGATTCCATCATCGCCATCAGATATTCCA
>ERZ791603.1973-NODE-1973-length-13909-cov-3.288509_pt1 | contig 13909 bp, 10 predicted proteins | sample MGYA00509966_ERZ791603 | MGnify/ENA primary metagenome ERZ791603 (study PRJEB30046, sample SAMN00791931) | human gut metagenome | study: EMG produced TPA metagenomics assembly of the A metagenome-wide association study of gut microbiota in type 2...
AATATTGTTTGTTGTTCCTTGCATATACTTTATATGTATTTTATATTTCTGAATAAATACCATTATTATTTTAACTTGATTATATGCAATATAAAAACTATAATTATCTATAATAAACAGGCAGGAGGTAACAAAATTTTATGACAAAAAAAGAGATGTTAGATGAAATGGAGGAAGCTGGCTGGAGTTATGATACAGATTTAGATTCCCCATATAAAGCCGTCAAAGAGGATTACGATGAAATGAAAAAAGAACTTTCCGATGATTCCTTACTTTTCCCTAACGGCAGAGATTATGATGCTGAAGATGAAGATGGTATTTAATCCATAATAACAGTAAGAGGATTGCCGCAACAACAACCCTCTTACTGTCTGTCAGCCAACTTTTCTATACCCGCTTTTATAGCAGCTTTCTATACGTTTCCCTATCTTTTTCCTCTATATCCAGTGTATCCATTGCCTCTTCTGCTGTCTGATTCAACTTTCTCATTAATGTTCTTATGCTGTCAAGACGCGCCTGTTTCTCCCCTCGTTCCATTCCTCGTCTTTCTCCGCGTTCCTCGCTTTCTTCTACCAGCAAATCACTTATATTACACATATCATTCACACACCCTTCTAATTCTGTTGTCATCTCAAGTCCGTATTCTTCTAACCGGTTCATCTTATCCTGTCTTGCCCTGCAAGAAAATAATACTTCCAGCATTGCTATAAGCTTATTTTTTGATTCTTCGACATCTGCCCTGCTTCTTATTCTTATAACCGCTCCATTCATTATGCTTCGCTGTGGAAGCCAGCTTGTATTGCCATAGATTACTCTTGGCTGCAAGCCTAGTTCTATTATAGAGTCTTCATCGGCTTCTGTATCCATACATATCCATATGCTGTATACATCTTTGATGTCATCATAGTTTGATTTTATGAATTCTACATTTTTCTGTGAAGACACTAGTCTTGCCATATAATACACCATTCTTGATTCAATATGATAACCAAGCTTTGTATATGAAATGCTTTTCTGTGCCTCAACATTTACAAGTATTTTAATTGTTCTATTATTATAATACAATGGAAATCTTATGTCGTAAATAATTTTTCCATCTTCTATATCTATGTCTTCAGTTCCATCGCTTTCAATTTTAATGCACAGCTTTTCCGGAACTGTAAGTGATACTATTGTCTCTCCTATGCAGGGAATTATGTCTTTTATGCTGTATTCCCTGAATTCTGGCACTATTACTTTTACTATATCGGCTAATATCTGTGGGTCTGCCAATATACATTTAGCATAGTCGTCTCTCATTGCTTTATCTACATCAAGCTTTGACATTGTTTCTGCAAGATGTGTGGTTACTCTCTGATACTTCATTAAACCTCCTTTTCATTGGTTATCATTTATCCACCATAGTCAGTTATTCGCACTAAAATTTTAAATATTGGAATTATATTGGCGAATTGCCATTAGATTTCATATATAGTTCCGATATGGTTGCCACATATTACTATCAAACATTATTATATTTAGATTAGATACTATATAAATAGAATACCACATATCACTATGTATTGCAATAGAATATTTAGAAAACAAAAGATATTATTAGACATTTATGAACCTCAGTAATGTAGATGGCTGTATTGCGAAAAATTAACAAATCATAAGAAGACACTTTGGAGCCGCCGGCACTTAGAGACTGTATTATAGTCGCTTAGTACCGCTTCACGCGACAAATAGCGATAGCTTGTCTTTGGTGATTTTGTTAATTTTTCACATATATAAAATCATAATAACTAGTTTTGCAAAGACTTAATATAATTATGCCAGTGACCCTCTCTTAAGCCATCTTCCACTAACAAACCTTGCAACAAAGCATACTGACCTTGCTGCCCAGTCAATGAACATTCCTATCCATACGCCAAGAACTCCCATTCCAAGCATTACGCCAAGGACGTAGCTGCTTCCGACCCTGAACAGCCACATCGAGATAATACTTGCTGTCATTGTGAATTTTACATCTCCCGCCGCTCTTAATGGATTGGATAATGTAAATGAAAGCGGCCATATAAATAATGAAACCACATTAAAGCATCTTAAAATCATTACTGTAATCTGTGTTGCCTCACCTGATAAGTTAAACCACGAAGCAATAAATGGTGCTAAGAAGAATAATGGAATATTACATATCCAGTCGCCGAAATACGCACATTTAAGCACTTTTTTAGTATACATTTTTGCCTGCTCTTTTTCCCCTGCACCTATGCACTGTCCAACAACTGTGATAAGTGCAAGTCCCATAGATGAAGCCGGAATATTTGCAAAATCGATAACTGTATAGCCAACCGAATTAGCGGCTGTAGATGCTGTTCCAAATGTTGCAACCATACTTACAACCATAAGCTTTCCTATCTGGAACATACCATTTTCTATGCCTGATGGAATACCTATTGTCAGAATCTTCTTTATATATATCCAGTCTGGAACAAAATATTTTATATGATCTATTCTTATCGGATTAGTCTTTCCGCATACAAGTACTGTCATAACTATTCCAGCTGCAACACGGCTAAGTGCTGTTGACAGTGCAACACCAGCTACACTCCACTTAAATACGAATACAAACAAAGCATTTCCAGCTACATTAATCACATTCATAAGTATGCTTATATTCATACTTACCTTACTGTTGCCTACACTTCTGAATATTGCAGCTCCTGCATTGTACATTCCAAGGAAAGGATATGAAAGGGCTGTTATCACAAAATATAACACAGCACAATCCATAACTGAATCTTCAACAGTTCCGAATATCACCTTAAGTAATGGTCTTGTAAATGAAACTGAAAATGCAGTCATTATAACTGAAAATATTAACAAAACAGTTTCAAGCTGTGCTCCTGACTTTCTCGATTCATCATCCCTGCCTTTACCTATATACTGACTGCAAACAACAGCGCCACCTGTCGCAAGTGCTGCCATAACCTGTATGATAAGCCTGTTGATATTATCAACAAGTGCAACTCCTGCAACTGCCGCTTCTCCTGACTGTGATACCATAAGTGTGTCAACAAGTCCAACAAGCACTGCAAGAAGCTGTTCAAACATAAGGGGTATTATTAATTTTCTTAAATCTTTACCACTAAACAACATATGTAACTCCATTATCTTATAATTATTTTTTTATCTAATATCTGTAGTTAACACAAAAATTCGGTCAGAACGTACTTTTAACATTCTGACCGAATATAATAACTACATTATCAGCTGTAATAAACATCTATAGACCAGTTAGTAAGCTTCTAACAAGCCTTTTTAACCATCAGCAATATTAGTCTACTGTGTAAATCCAACCCTTAGGAGCTTCGATTCTACCCATCTGGATACCTGTGAGTGTTTCATATAACTTCTTAGTTACTGGTCCCATCTCATCCATACCGCTTGGTAAGCAGATTTCCTTGCCGTGATCAACAATCTTTCCTACTGGAGAGATAACTGCTGCTGTACCGCAAAGACCACACTCAGCGAAATCCTTAACCTCATCAAAGAGAACTTCTCTTTCTTCAACTTCAAGTCCAAGGTACTCCTTAGCAACATGTACTAATGAACGTCTTGTGATAGATGGTAAGATACTATCTGACTTAGGAGTTACAACCTTTCCATCCTTAGTAACAAAGAGGAAGTTAGCTCCACCTGTCTCTTCAACCTTTGTTCTTGTAGCTGGGTCAAGATACATATTCTCAGCATATCCTTCTGCATGAGCTGTAACAATAGCATGAAGGCTCATAGCATAGTTAAGACCAGCCTTGATATGACCTGTTCCGTGTGGTGCTGCTCTATCAAAATCTGAAACCTTGATTGTAAGTGGCTTAGCGCCGCCCTTAAAGTATGGTCCAACAGGTGTTGTAAATACTCTGAACTGATATTCATCAGCAGGCTTAACACCTATAACTGGATTGCTTCCGAACATATATGGGCGGATATAAAGTGATGCACCTGAACCATAAGGTGGTACCCAGTCTTCATTAGCTCTTACTGTTTCAGCAATAGCTTCTACGAACTTATCTTCTGGGAATACTGGCATCTCAAGTCTTCTACAAGAATCTGCCATTCTGCTTGCGTTCATATCTGGTCTGAAAATAACTGTGTGACCATTCTCTGTTGTGTATGCCTTCATACCTTCAAAACATGACTGTGAATACTGTAATACACCAGCGCATTCGCTGATAACGACTTTGTCATCATCTGTGATAACGCCGTCATCCCATGCTCCATCCTTATAATTAGCTACGAATCTCTTATCAGTCTTTACATAGCCAAATCCTAAATTAGACCAATCAATATCTTTCTTTGCCATAACTTTATACTTCCTTTCGTATTCGACAGTCTACTCCCCTTACTGTCAGGAGCTTCTGCAATACCAGCCATAAATGTCTGCTTTGCTGTAAAATGTTCTTACAACACAGCTGACAACCGGTAAATACGCTGACCCCTTGGCATAACACTCTTTCTTTGGTGTTTACTATAATGGATCCCATCGATTAATTAAATTAGGGATATTTTATACCCACATTTTATATAAGTCAATAAATTTTGCCTATCTAATAATTTCACAAGTATATTTTTTATGTATTTTACAGCTTTTTGAGCCGCGCTATTAGTCCAGCGCCGCTTCGCCGCACTGGACACGCGGGCGTTCGCCCTATCAGACATAATGCAAAGCCACAATTTTGTGCAAGCACAACTGTGTCTTTACATTATGTCTGGCACGGCTCATTGCTTTCGCGATCATTCATAGCTTGTAATCTGTGTGTAGAAGTTATCGTAGTCTGTTCTGCCTTCTCCTGTGAATGCGATTGCTGTTCTTGGGTGCTGGTTAGCATTTCCTGTAATCATATACTGGACGTCACACCCCCATACAACTCCGGCTTTCTTAAGTGGAACCATATGATTTTCAATGAACTTAAGAACTGGTGAAATTCTGTACTTTGGATTTCTTAAGAAGCCCATAAGAAGCTCTGTATAACAGTTACCTGCTCCTCTGCCCATTCCGCTCATTGTAACATCAAGATAGCTTACACCTATTGTGCACGCCTCAATAGTATTGGCAAATGCAAGCTGCTGGTTATTGTGTGCGTGTATACCAACTCTCTTTCCGTATTTTTCAGCAATCCTGATGTATTTATCTGCAAGTCTTCTTATCTGTTCAGGATAAAGTGAACCATAGCTGTCTACAAGATAGATTACGCTTGCCTTGCTCTGTGCGGCAAGAAGTTCAAGTGCAAGGTCTAACTCATTCTCACTTGCTGTAGAGATAGCCATAATATTAATAGTAACTTCATATCCCATATCTGCACAGTAATTAATCATCTCTATAGCCGCAGGTATAGTATTAATATATGTAGCTACCCTTACCATATCTATAACACTTTCAGACTTAGGAATTATATCCTTCTTGTAATCAGTTCTTCCTACGTCTGCCATAACAGAAATCTTTAAGTCTGTATCATTATCACCAACGATAGCTCTTATATCTTTCTCATCGCAGAACTTCCACTTGCCGTAATCCTCAACCTTAAAGACTTCCTTTGATGCCTTATATCCAAATTCCATATAATCAACACCTGCGGCTACATTTGCCTTATACAAATCGCGCACAAAATCTTCGCTGAATTCAAAATTGTTAACAAGACCTCCATCTCTAAGTGTACAATCAACGACCTTAATATCTGGTCTGAATGATACTAACTCGCCTTTCTGTTCCATAGTAATCCTCCATTCTTTCCCGGTAAAAGCTAAGAAAATAATTTCCGCACCGGGTGTTCTCAATCTAGTATCAGTGTGCAGGAAAATATTGCATATGCCTGATATGCTTCTACACACGCTTTATTATACTTTAAAGCGTTACACTTTAAAGTGCTAAATTGTCATTATTATACCACTATATTTAATTTTGTAAAGTACTAATTGCATCTTCCATAATATCCATCATATCTAAAAGTCCGTTAAGGTATTCTTTCTGGCTTGTAAATTTTCTTTTAGTAACTGTCCATATAAAATATGGCACTCCATTTACTTTAAAATCCAAAGCCCCACCGAAGCTTTCAAGAAGTTTAGGAATTGCATCAGAATCTATATCAGCCTTAGGATATATATTCATAACTGTTCTCCAGTTAGATGCACCTCCTGCCGGATTAGCGGCAGTTTCGCCCTTAATCTCCATAATTCCTATCTTATGTGCCTTGCTCTTTATAAGTGCTACCATCAAAAGATTAGAAGCACACGAAGGAATACTTCCATATCTGTCTGAAAGCTCATCTTTCATATCTGACAATTCTTCCCTCGTTTCAAGTGCTGCAATCCTTTTATAGATATCTAATTTCTGGTATTCGCTCTTAATATATGAAGCTGGAATATATGCATCAACTTCCAGATCAACAGTAGTTTCAAAACTGTATTCGTTCTTTATGCCCTTTAAGTTATTGACTGCCTGATTAAGCATTTTACAATACAAGTCATAACCTACTGCCGCCATATGCCCGTGCTGGCTCTTTCCAAGCACATTTCCTGCACCTCTTATCTCAAGGTCTTTCATAGCAATCTTAAAGCCCGAACCAAGGTCAGAGAATTCCTTTATAGCACTTAATCTCTTCTCTGCAACCTCGGATATCATCTTATCTCTTTTGTACATAAGAAAAGCATATGACGTTCTTGTACTTCGTCCAACTCTTCCCCTTAACTGGTAAAGCTGGGAAAGCCCGAACTGGTCAGCATTTTCTATAATCATAGTGTTACAGTTAGGTATATCCATACCTGTTTCTATAATTGTCGTAGATACAAGAACATCTATCTCTCCATTGACGAACTCATACATAATCTTTTCAAGCATACGCTTATCCATCTGTCCATGTGCATACGCAACAACCGCATCAGGAACAAGATTTTGTATATACTCAGCACGTTCCTCAATGTCCCTTACCTTGTTGTATACATAATACACCTGTCCATTTCGTGCAAGTTCTCTTGTAACCGCCTCTCTTATCATCTCATCATTATGTTCTGTAACAAATGTCTGTATCGGATGTCTGTCCACTGGCGGCTCTTCAAGTACACTCATATCCCTTATGCCGACAAGGCTCATATGAAGTGTTCTTGGAATAGGAGTTGCACTTAATGTAAGAACGTCTATGTTGTTCTTTAATTCTTTAATCTTTTCTTTATGTGCAACACCAAAACGCTGTTCCTCATCAATAATAAGCAGTCCCAGATCCTTAAACTGCACATCCTTTGACAATACGCGGTGTGTTCCGATAACAACATCTATCGTGCCATTCCTAAGCCCTTCAATTGTCTTTTTGTTCTGCGCACTTGTCCTGAAGCTTGACAACTGACCGACATTAACAGGAAAGCCCTTCATTCTTTCCTCAAATGTTGAAAAATGCTGGCTTGCAAGCACTGTTGTGGGAACAAGGTAAGCCACCTGCTTGCCGTCCTGAACAGCCTTAAATGCAGCTCTTATTGCAACTTCTGTCTTTCCATAGCCGACATCGCCGCATATAAGTCTGTCCATAACCCTGCCGCTTTCCATATCCTTCTTGGTATCATCAATGGCATTAAGCTGATCATCCGTCTCCTCATAAGGAAACATTTCCTCAAATTCCTTCTGCCATACAGTATCCTGTGAAAATCTGTAGCCCTCAACCTTCTGCCTTATCGCATAAAGCCTTACAAGTTCTTTAGCCACTTCCTCAACTGCCCCTGTAACCTTGGCTTTTGTCTTCTTCCACTCAACACCACCAAGACTGTTAAGCTTAGGCTTTTTCTCCGTATCCTGATTAGCGTACTTCTGCAGACGGTCAAGCTGTGTTGCAAGCACATATAGATTGCCGTTATTCGCATACGCAATCTTAATATAATCCTTCTCAACACCTTCTACCTGTATCTTTTCTATTCCCTTGTATACACCAAGTCCGTGGCTCTCGTGCACAACATAATCACCTATATTAAGTTCGTTAAAGCTGGCAATGTTCTTTCCATCGTGCTTTTTCTTCTTAAGCTTCTTCATCTTTCTTGCACTGAATATATCATTCTCTGCAATAACAACAAATGAAAGAACAGGATACTCAAAGCCTTTATGCAGGCTCCCATATGTCACTATAATAAGCCCGCTTCCGTAATCCTTATTAAAATCCTCGCTGTAAAAGCTGGCAATTCCAAGCTTTCCCAGATCATCAACTATTCTTAATGCCCTCGTTCTTGAACTGCATACAAGTATTGTTGTATATCCATTTTTCTTGTACTTTTCCAAATCCTTAGCCAGATACTCAAAACTGTTATTATATGAGCTTATGCTTCTTGCCGTGATGTACATAGAATAATCTATCTCAAAGCCCTCAGGCTTATAATCAAGTGTCGTTAATATAAGCTTTTTATTATTCCTTAAATCACTGATAATCTCATTCATAGCCTTGACCTTATTAGTCTGGCTTGGAAGCACATAACCTGCAGCAAGACGGTTCTTCATACTCTCGTTGTATTCATACAATGTCAGCTCATTACATTCTTTCAGCCTGTTAGGCTCATCTAGCACAACAAGAGTATTCTCCTCCAGAAAATACTCTGCCAGTCCAACTGTATCTGCCACAAGTGTATCTGTGAACTTCTCATAATTACCGGTACGCTCGACATCTGCAACAAGCTTGTTAAGATTATTACCCGCCTCAATCTGCTCCTTTGTACGCTTTCTCTTACCATAATCAAAACACTCAAGCTGCCTGTCACACTCTTCCTTAATATTGTACAGACCATTTTTTAACTCATCTTCTGTAAATATATATTCAGTAGCCGGGAAAATGCTGTAGCTTTGGAGCCTTTCAATCGACCTCTGGCTCTCAACATCGAACATTCTTATAGAATCAACTTCCGTATCCCACAGCTCAATTCTAACCGGTGCTTCATCTGTGTATGAGAAAATATCTATAATTCCACCACGTATTGCAAACTGTCCCTTGTCCTCCACCATTCCAGTACGCACAAAGCCCATAGCCACCAGCTTCTTTGCCAGCTTCTCTGGTTCTATTTCGCTGGAATAATCAAGGGTTATAACTGCCTCCTTAAATCTTTCGACAGGTATGAGCCTGTCTGCAATTCCGTCCATAGTTGTAACAACTGTAAGCACTCCCTCACCCGTACTGCTATGATTGATTATACGGCTTATACATCTTAATCTCTCGCCTGTAATCTGGTTGCCGTGTACGTCCGCACTATAGAATATGGCATCCTTGGCTGGATAGTATATTGCTTCTTTATTAAAAAATGAAGCATCATCACACATTTTTCTTGCTTTTGCTTCATCACTTGTAACAATAAGCATATACTTATATCCTGATGCTATTGCACTTGATATGTGCACCTTCTGTGTATCAATACAGCCGCTTATAAGCACCGTTCTTCCGCCGTCTTTGCCAAGCTCTTTATTTAATTGTTCAACTGCCGCCGTATTATTTACAGGGTCAAAAAATGTGTTCAAAATATCTGCTCCTTATCCATTGAATTTATTCATTCCACTTTCAATACCTTCTGTCATTATGCACTCTACTGCCTCACAGGCTCTCTTAGTTCCCTCTCTTAAAGCTGGATAAAGTTCCTCCGGAAATCTTCCAAGAACCCAGTCAGCAAGATCCCAGCCCTTTGGCTTATCCCCAACTCCGAATTTAACTCTCTTAAACTGGTCACTTCCAAGGTGTGCAATTATGCTCTTAATTCCATTGTGTCCGCCTGCACTTCCCTTTGGACGGAGTCTTAACCTTCCCGGTTCAAGGCTTATATCATCAAATATAACAATTAAATCATCTATATCTGCCTTGTAATAATCCATAACTTCTCTTATACACTCGCCTGAATTATTCATATAAGTCATAGGCTTTACAAGAATTACTTTCTGTCCTTCTATAACACCTTTTCCTATAAGACCTTTATGTTTAGATGTGTCTACACTTATATTATATTGGTCGGCAAGTTCATCTATGCAGGCGAAACCAACATTGTGTCTTGTTCCTGCGTATTGTGCTCCTGGGTTGCCTAATCCTGCTATTATATACATATTTTGTTCCTTCCTTTGGTGGGGATTTATAATTATTTTATATTGTACAGATTTTGGGGAGGTTATTCAATGTATTATTGAATATATTATTGGGTGTATTATTAGGTGTGCTGGAAAAATAAACTGCCATCAGGTTAGTAGACTGATGGCAGTTATTTCATTAAGATACTTTTTCGTCTGGGTGTTCTATATGACCTGTGATTTCGCCGTCATAGATTTCATATATCTCATCTGAAAGATAGTTAAGTTCTTCTGTGTCGTGGCACGCAATTATTATAAGTGAACCATTGGCTTTAAGCTCATCTAAAAGTCCCTTTATAAGTCCTGCTCCTGCCTCATCAAGTGCATTGATAGGCTCATCAAGAATAACTATATCAGGGCGTTCCATTATAGCCGCCGCAATTCCTAATCTCTGCTTCATTCCTAATGAATATTTCTTAAATGTTCTCTTATCGTCCGGGTCAAGTCCGACCTTTCTTATAGCATCTCTTATCTCATCATCACTAATACGGTTCTGGATAGATGCAAGTATCTTTAGATTCTTAAAACCTGTATAATTGCTTATAAATGAAGGATTCTCAATTAAAATCCCTATACTTGGCGGGAATGAAATCTGCCTGCCAAGCTCCTTATCGTTAATGTATACCTTTCCTGATGTTGGAAGTATAAGCCCGCTTATAGCCCTCATAAGCATTGTCTTACCTGAACCATTCTTACCTTTAAGTCCTATAACTTTCCCGCTCTCTAGTGTCAGATTAATATTCTTTAATACCTCAGCACTTTTGAATGACTTGCAATAATCTTCAAGTCTTACCACTGTACCCATATGCGTACCTCCTCATTACTCTTTTAAAGTTATTCACTATTATAATCATTTAACATTAAAATCACTTATAGCTTTATTTATAATAACACTTTTTAAGCTAATTGTATATACACAATGTCCATGTATACACTAATAATCTGTCATTAATATATCATTATAAATTCATTTACATTACAGCTAATCGTGTGTAATATTATTATATAATGATATCAGGGTCAAAGGGTCTAAACCCGCATAAGCTTGCTCATAGGTTGGGGCTTTTGACCACAGCATCATATAATGCAGATACTAAAAGTATAAAAGCTATTATTCCTTAGCAAAATAACTTTTTTACCTATAGCACACCCAACACCGAAAGAGGTATTCTATGGCTTCAAGATTTGAAATATCACAGCAGATTTATAATTCAGCCTATGCTATGCACTCTGCCCATTCACATTCATATTATGAGCTTTATTATCTTATGAATGGCTCGTGCAATATGTTTATACACGATAATACATACCGTATGGAAGCTGGCACAATATTGTTTATTCCTGATAACGTGCTTCATAAGACCACTTATCTTAATAACGCTTATCACGAACGCCTTTATATAGAATTCACTGACGATTATATAAGCGACCTTATCGACATACAAGGCTTTGAACAGTTTAAAGATACATTTTATATGCACTTCTTCTCAATACCGGATAATCACAGGCACGAATTCCTATCTATATTCAGTGTTCTGATTAACGAAAGACAGAACAGTAATGCTCTTTCACCCTGTGTATACAAGAATTACCTGCAAAATCTGTTAATACTGCTCTGCCGGTATTGTGATAACAAGCCTGCTTCCCCTGCAAGCCTTGTTGATACTGTATCCATCGCAGATGTATCCGTACAAAAGGCTATGAATTATATTATGCTTAATTATAATAAAGATATTACACTTGATGAAATAGCTGATATGCTTCATCTGAACCCATCTTATTTTTCTAAAAAGTTTAAGGCTGTTAACGGATTTGGATTTAAGGAATACCTCAATACCATAAGAATTAACCATTCTGAGCAGCTTCTTTTAGAAACGGATATGAGCATAACAGAGATTGCACTTGAATGCGGTTATGATAACAGCAACTATTTTGGTGATGCCTTCAAACACCTCAACCACTTATCTCCAACACAATTCCGCAAAGCAAAGGGTAATAAAGGAATATAGTGCGAGTATGCATCCCCGGCACATAAAAATAACTAACAAAGCCTCCAGTGTTATATACACCGGAGGCTTTTATTAATTATTTAATATCAAAATGGCATTAATAATATGATGGGCTGTCCTCAATAACTATCTTAACACCATTCTCGCCAACATATCTTGAGTTAGCTTTTATAGTGCTGTTGCTTTCAACTATGCAGTTCTCAATATAAGCATTATCACCTATATAAGCATTATTCATAATTATTGAATTCTTAACAACTGCGTTATTGCCAATATATATCTTCTTGAACAGCACTGAATTCTCAACTGTACCATTAACGATACAGCCACAGGATACAAGGCTGTTAGAAACATTTGCCCCATAATTATACTTAGCTGGTGGCAGATCCTCAACCTTAGAATATATATCCGGATACTGCTTGAAGAAGTAATCTCTTACATCTCTCTTTAAGAAGTCCATATTGGTCTTATAATATGAATCTACTGATGATATATTATTCCAGTATGTATCAAGCATATAGCCATATATCTTCTTGATATTCCTGTATCTTACAAGAATATCCCTTACGAAATCGTATCTGTCTTCCTCAGCAGCTTTCTCAAGAAGTTCAATAAGAAGTCTTCTTCTTACAACATAGATACCTGTTGATACTGTTGAAAGATTAGTCTCTAATGGCTTCTCATCAATATCTGTTATACGTCCCTCGTCTGTAATTGCAACAACCCCATATCTTCCAATATCTGCTCTGTTATCAAGCTTCTTTACTACAACCGTAACATCTGCCTTCTTCTCAATATGATATTGAAGAATCTTGTTATAATCAAGCTTATATATTCCGTCACCAGAGGCTATTACAACATATGGCTCGTGGCTTGACTTTAAGAAATCTATATTCTGATACAATGAATCTGCTGTTCCTCTGTACCAGCTGCTGCTCTCAGCAGTGATAGTAGGTGTGAACACATAAAGTCCACCCTGTTTTCTACCAAAATCCCACCATTTAGATGAGCTTAAATGCTCATTAAGTGAGCGTGCATTATACTGTGTTATTACTGCAACCTTCTGGATATGCGAATTCGACATATTACTAAGTGCGAAATCTATTGCTCTGTAGCTTCCTGCAACAGGCATTGAAGCAATAGCTCTCTTATTAGTCAATTCGCGCATCATTCTGTTATTACCACCTGCTAATACTATACCTATTGCTTTCATTCAACTTCACCTGCCTTAATAATAATTCCTCCGCTTGGCAACAATCCATCTGGATAATCTTCAACAGTTGTAACACCTGATATAGCTGTGTTCTTTCCAACCTTAACTCCATCAGGAACAACTGAACACTCACCAATTGTTACAAGTCCAGAATTATATATCTTAGGAAGTTTAACATTAGGTACTTCTTCTCCTACACCAAGCTCTACGTTGTCACCTATAACAACTTCCTCTGCAATTATTGACTTATTAACGATTGTATTCTTACCAATAACAGAATTATTCATAATAATTGAATCTCTGACTACGGCACCTTCTTCGATAGTAACACCAGAACCTATTACTGAATTATATATTCTTCCATATACTTCTGTTCCATCACCAATAATACTCTTCTCTATAAATGTATTATCCGCAATATACTGTGGTGGAATTGTATCTGTTCTTGTATATATCTTCCAGAATTCTTCATAAAGATTAAATACTGGAATAATATCTATAAGTTCCATATTAGCTTCCCAATATGAGCTTAATGTTCCTACATCCTTCCAATAACTGTTATATTCGTATGCA
>ERZ791603.1983-NODE-1983-length-13869-cov-6.062473_pt1 | contig 13869 bp, 18 predicted proteins | sample MGYA00509966_ERZ791603 | MGnify/ENA primary metagenome ERZ791603 (study PRJEB30046, sample SAMN00791931) | human gut metagenome | study: EMG produced TPA metagenomics assembly of the A metagenome-wide association study of gut microbiota in type 2...
AGCGGCGGCGAGTGACGGCGCGGGGCGGGGCCTGACGGGCCTTCTACGGGCAGGAAGGGGCGTTCCGTCATCATCGGGCGGGCACACTCCTAAAACGTCACATACGCCCCGCAGAATGTCGGGAAAGTCCCGTTGCGTGTCCTGGCTGTTCATTCCGGCGTGAAGGTCGAACACGTCGCCGCCCTGGTCACAAACCCAGCACCGGAACCGACCTTCCCCCTGGTATTCTGTTACCTGCAATTTGGGGCGCGTGTGGGTTCCAAACGGGCAGGGATAAATCATGACGCCCCCGCGCTGCTGGGGTGGGCCCAGGACGCGCCGGCAATATTCGTTCAGGGCGTCAGGCGTCTTCAGGTCGGAGAGTTCAAATTTCATGCAGGTTTGTTCTTGTATTCCCTGCAATCGCATAGAGAATGCCCGCAAGGAATTGATTGATACTTGGTAGTTCAGCATTCCAAAGCCGTCCCCATGTTGGCGCATGAGGGGCGGCAACTCTTTCTTGTGGGTTCATTTACGCATCTCCTTTTGAGTGTGAAACCAGAGCATTATCTCTTCCACGCGAAAACGCTTGATTCCTCCGCGCTTCCCATTGCCAATGGTGAAATGGGGCATTCCTTCCTTGATTTGTGCATCAAGGGTGCTCAGGCTGATACCAAGGTATGAAGCCAGCTCTCGACGGTTGAGAACCGGCTTGATTCCTACTCCTTGTGTGTTTTCTTTTGCAATCATACGTTGTGTAGTGTTTCTTTGCTTGTCCTTATGCGTGGACACTTCTTCTTAATATACACTTTTTTCTGATTGTGTTAGTGGCAAAGTTCTTGAACATATTTTGACGCAATATGATTACTTATGATGCACTGATAGACATTTTTTACCCTATCTTCATGCCTGAAAAATACCCCAAATATACCTTTTTCTAGTGAAATCTTTAGACAAAAACCGCCCCGCCTTCTGCTTGTCTGCTTCAGGCGGGGCGGTTTATTTGAATGTTCCTCTCTATTCTCTCACTTCCGGTATAAACATTTCACCAGGAGGCAATAAATCTGCCACTTTGCGTTTGTACGCCGCCAGAAGCTCCGCAAGTCTCCTCACATGCGGTGGAGCTGGTTCTTTTTTCGCCTTCGGCATTCCTTTTCTCCAATTTCCACCATTCTTCCAGCATCTATAAGGAAGACCTTCTTCAACCATAATCCGCACAACGTCGGAAGCGGGCAACCCGGTAAACACCTCCATTTCCGCTAGTCTGTCCATAGTCGCATCATCCAATGGAAGGGAATTCATCTTGTCGTCTCCTTTCCAAGGAAGGGTTTTTCCGATAACAGGCGCGCTCCCCTGTTGAGAAGGGCAGAAATGAACTCTTCCGGGGTCTTCCCGGCCTTGGCAGCTTTCGCCTTCAGAATGGCAAGGATGTCGGGGTCAATATCCAAAGTGATTTGATACGGTGTTGCATTCATAACAATGCAATAAATACAACATTGTTGAAACATGTCAACTCAACAATGTAGCGTATTCGATTTTATCCTTGCAACATCGTTGAATCAAATACATCTTCCTTTCATGGAAAAGCAATCTGTCAAAGACTGGTTGAAAAGAATTGGAAAAGATAGAACGTGGCTTGGAACGCAATGCGGAGTAGGAAAGAGAATTGTTGATTCGTGGCTTTCAACTTCGCGTCCCATTCCAGGACCAGCGGGAAGAATTATTGAACGCCTCATGGTTCAGTACCCCGCCACGTCCAACGCCCCAGAAACTCCCCCCAGCGCGGCGGACAATGCAATCACGCTCACGGTGAACGATGCCACGTTTGACGCCTGGAATAAGGCCGCCACAGTGGAAGGAAAACTTCTCCGTCAGTGGTGCGTGGACGTCATCAATGATGCCTTGGAATAAGTCCTCGTCACCCTTCCGCAACCAAAAGAAAACGCCCCGTAACGTATTGCACGTCTGGGGCGTTTCTGTGTTCAAACGAAGCGGCTATTTTCGCTTGGCGAGGGTTTCAAGCAAGCCGACGGCGCGGGAAAGTAAACCGCTAACTTTGGCGCACCAGAAGAAACCAAGACCGGAAAAGATGAGAACCACGGCCCCCGCAATAGCAAACCCCGCATCAACGATAGGCTCCCCCTTGTGAGTGGAAGCGAGGAGAATGAGACACACAGCGGATAGAACAAAGCAAGCTATGCCAACAATCTGAAAAATCAGTTCAATAGTTATTCCCAACGAATCAATGTCCTTCTGCATCTCTTTCGGGGGCTGCTCCTTTGGAATGGGATCATATTCATTCATCAATCTTTCCAAAGCTTGTTTTTTAGATTTCTCACAGGGGTGGACTTCTTTCTTCTGTTCTGGCTCTAAAATTGTCCAAAATTCCACCCACTCTTGACTGCCAACAATGCAAACGAGGGTGTCTTCAGTCATCTTGCCGTCTGTGTAAAAGGTTTCCAAAGATTCAAAGAGATAAGGCCCTTCCGTGCGCCCGTCCTCCGTGGCAATGTAATACTGTTCCATGCTCTCCATCATTCCCGCCTGGGACGTTCGTTCAAGCTCAAAATGGAAATGGGGTGGCGTTTCACGACCCCACCGGCACCCGGAACCGGCCTCAATTCAAGGTCAGGATGCGGGGCAAGGGCTTTCCTCCTGATTGACGGCCTTCCCTTATTCGCTTTTCCCGTCCCTGAGGGTCTTTTACCTTCGGCAACGGCACTTCCCCGGCAGGGAATAACCCCAAACGGTAAGAGAGCCGAAGAATAAGACGAGTGCGGGCCTCGGCGTTCTCCTGGTCCTTGGTTTCCAGGTCAACCTTCACCCACTTCCGGGGCCTGGACACTCCCATGAACAGGGAAACATTCAGTTCAAACTTTCCGGCCTCGTTATGCTGCAAGTAATAGGATGCTTCATTCATTCCTTCATCATGGGCCACTGCATCCCTTTCGGGCAATATTCGGCAATGGACATTGAAATGAGACTGGAAGGGGCGTTCCAGAACCGGCCTTGGAACCAACATAGGTTCCCAGAATAACCAGTGTAGGTTCTTTTCCGGTTTCTGTCCGCATTTTGTCCGCTTCTCATGCGGACGTTTGTCCCCTCCGTAACGCCCATGTACGCATGAAGGCATTACAAAGGCGTTGCACCTTCATTCCTCCCTATGTGCCTGAAACTCGCTTTCAGAAAGCAGAATAAGGCGCGTTTCCCCTTCCAAGGCACGCACCAGGGCTTGAACGCCCCGCGCCATGCTGAAGGCCTCCTGCGCGTCCCTGGTGCCTAGTCCTACTTCGTAGAGCTTTCCCACAAGGCGCGGGTCTTTTACCCATGTCAGGCGCATCTTCCAGGAGCCGGGGCGCCCCTTTCTGTCTGGCTTGTTCCTTCGTAAGCGAATCGTCCTCTTCAGCATTCCCCAATGGTGGAAGAATCCTGGTATGGTTGCATGCCCCTGAAAATGGGCTACGTCGTCATTCCGTGACCAATACGCGCGCGGGCGCGTACTGTTCAGAAAAGGCAAGCGGCTTCCATGAATCCAGCGCGGGTTCCGTCGTGAAATGCGGAAGGGTGTAACCAACAGGAATACCCTTGTTCCAGAAATGAGGAAGGCCATGCTGCAGGGGTATTCGCGCGCGTACTGATTTGAAAATCCAGGGGACAACCGCAAACAAAGGGATTTCCCTCGCGCGCATGTGCGTACTGGTCGGAAAATACCTTTCCCTGAAGGTGAACAATTCCGCTTTCTATATTTTAGGACACATTCCGGACCCGGTATTTTCCCATGCGCGCGGGCGTAGGTGTCTGAAAAATCCGTCGCGGGTGGTGCTCACACTTGCACGGCATACGCATAGCAGATGCGCAGCATATGCCATCGGAACGGGAAGAGCTTGCCGCATTCCGGGGCGTTTCCTTGGCATCATTCGCCCCGGGTGTTCTCAAACATGCTCTATTCGCCCCGCTTTTGCCTGTTCTGCGCCGTTTCTCTTCCAAAATGGTACATGATAGCGAAAAAGGAGGAAACGGCTTAAAAACGGCCTTCAAATCATTCTTCCTCTTCCTGCATCTTTTTCCGGATCTGTTCAATCCGGTCCCGGACGGCGGCAAACCTGGTTCCCCTCCCTTGACCGGATGCCGCCACCGGGCCGTCGTTGGTCCCGTCCAGTTCCCCGGCAGGGCGGTTCCCGTAGCGGGCATTCAGCTTCCCGGCCAGCCAGCGGCGATAATTGGCGCGGCTGTTGTCCATGTGGGCGCGCTCCGGGGTGCTGGCGTCCAGAATGGCAAGCCCCTCTTCTGCCAGGGCATGGGCACCGATTTCCCGCGCGCGTGCGTAGTTGTCCCGAAAGTCCGGCCTATCCTTCATCCATCGGTACACGGAAGCACGTCCCGGCATGCCCTTTCTTCGGAGAATGCCCATGAGCATTTCACCGCTGGCCAGCCGGTCCAGAATCTCTCTGGCCAGCTTCGGAGAATACCCGCTGGGGCGTCCCTGATTCCGTGGAGTGGTCCTGCTCATTGTGCCGATCATTCCTTTCCATTACACGGAGAAAAGCTCCCCGGCAACTCTCAAGGTCGGACATTGTGCCGGGCAAATGTCGGACAATAGTCAGACAAGCCAATCATGAAATGTACCCATAACGGCCTGTTTTGTACCCAAATGTACCCATGAATGTACCCATAACAAGGTTGATAAATGAATGAGTTATATACTATGGGTACAAAGGAACAAAAAAATATACATGATGCGCGCGTATATACGTGCGTGCGCGTACTGGTTGGAAAATAATTTCACAAACTCCCCAGTTTCAAAGGGAAAGGTGCTCCAGAGCTTCGGAATTATTCTTTCTTTGTGTCTTTTCTAGGCCTTCCTCTCTTTCTTTTCGGAGGCGGCCACTCTTCTTCTCTCTCAAGTTGGAAGAAAAGTTTTAACGAACAACAGCCAGTAAGTTTTCTCCAAAATAATTGAGACAAAGTAACAATAAAACTATTCTTGCAGCCATATGGCGGGGGAAGTTCTATGATCGTTTTCCCTCTGGAAGACGTCGGCAACCATTCAAGCATACATTGATGCATTAACCGCCTCATATAGGAATTTGTATCCGGGCCACCTAAATCCCGTTGAATCTGTACATCAGATGTGTTTTGAAGGATGTATTTTTTTAATTCTACCCGTGTAGGCACCCTCCCTAATTGATAAAAGAGGTCGCATACATATTCCCCAATCAATATCCTTTTGTCTTTTATTCCTTCTGTTCCAAAATAATATGGATAATCTAAATTATGTTTCCTACAAAATGAACGGGTTACTCCTGTACGTATGTGTATATCTTTTGAATCATTGACAGTATTAAAAGACTTAGTATATTTTCTTTCCCCTGTTCGTGGATTTACTCTTTCTTTTATGTAAAAGACTGGATCAAGCAGATTCGCCATATACCTTTTTTCCCCCTTAGTCAGGATAACAGGACGTAAGCACTTATCCCAATTTCCGCCTTGTCGTCGAACTTCGATGACTACCCATCCTTTACGGTTTAACGGGTATTCCTTTGGCTTCGTCATTCTCCACCGCCTTCCGGGTAAACATTGAACCATGCTTCCGCTTCGTCCTGTCTCTTGGCCTGTCTGTAGTGCTTCTCCATTACAGAAACAGAATTTCCCATCCATGCGGCAACACGGGCATAGTCTTCATACATGGCACAGGCATAGGAAGCAAATGAATGGCGAAGGGCATCCTTTTCCCATCTGATACCGACTTTTCTCAATTCTTTTATTGTGCGCCCCTGGTATCCTTCACGGCGGTCCGTTGTATCACCCGGCACAATATACCCGGTGGGCGGTATACCGGTCTTGGTGGCCCATTCCAGCCATTGCTTACAAACATCTGGCAACGGCACAAACCGTGCGCGTCCCGTCTTGGACTTCCCATGATGAACCTTTACCAGATTCCCTTCCATGTCTATGTCTTCCCAAGAAAGGCGGGAAAGTTCCCGCGGACGGATACCGCAAAATGCCCCCAGTACAAGCCAGGGAATGGAACCTGGGCGGATTTGTTGAGCCGTGGAAAGAATTCTGGTCAATTCCGCCGCGTTGTACACTTCCCGGGGCGGTTCCGCCGCCTCTATGGCTGGTAATAGTTCGGAAGGATTCCGAGCAATCTTCCGTTGTGTAACAAGCCAGTTGAGGAAAATATTTACGGAGCGGCGGTAATGTCCCATTGTGGTTTTGCTGGGGTAACCACCAGAACGCCCCACAATGGAATCATGCAGGCGGCTTTCCAGTTCCCGCAATATTTCCGCATCATCGAACACGGAAACGCAGGCAGCACTCTTCAGCAAGGGATCAAGTATCTTTCCCGCATCTCTCACGCGGCGCGCAGCAAGCTTTTCCGCCTGTTCGCTATTGCGCCCCCTGGCTTCCTTCTCTTTATGCTTGGCGAACTCAAGGAACATGTCTCGTACCAGTGGACGGACTTCATCCTGTTTTTCTTCCCATGTGATCAAATGCTGGATAGCCTTATCAAGCGTTAGAGATTCTTTTCCCTCCATCAAACGCCCCTGCCTATGTGCACGCCAGGAAACGATAGCGGCCCGTTCCGTGGGGGTAAGCTGAAAGGCCTTTCCTTCCTGGTCCAGAAGAGCGGCTATTTCCTCATAACGCTGCACAGCGGCATCACGTGCCGGGAAAGTCTCCATTTTCTTTTCCCCGGCCAGGGTATTCACAATGCGCCAGCGCACTGGCTCACCCGGTCCTTTGGAATAGGAACCGATGCGGATTCCGCGAACCCGTTTTTCAGGCTTGCGTCCTCCATCATTCCAGATACTCTTTTCCCTACTCATGTGTTCCCAAGCGTTCCTGTTTGTTGGCATGGATTGTCGCCTTTTTCACCTGTACATGGCAAGAGAAAGTTGCACCATTTTAGCACCACCAATTTTTAACTCATTGGAAATTAGGTATAAACTGGTTCCTCCTAAAGACTAGATGCAGGTTCGATTCCTGCCGGGGACGCCACCTAAATCCTTCTAATACCTTGCGTAAGTATTGAAAATGCAAGGATTTTTATTTATTGCATTCCCCTAATGCATCTCTGATCTTCTGGGTCGAGCTACATTCAAGGGTACATTTTGTACTTTTCACAAGACATGCCCGCAATTTCTCCATCATGATGGCTGAGTGGAAGAAGAGAAACCATGCTTGGCTTGTTGCGTTGTGCGTTGTAGGGAACAGCAGGTAAAAACGGAGAGAATACCCGCCATTCTCAATGGTGGCCCATCCGAAAAAACGAAAGCTTTTGTAATGAATTGATTAAGGCAAGTAATTTGACACTAACTCCGGATTGATTTTAGTTTCGAGTGCCAAGTGTTCTATCAAGCAATTTGGCCTTTCAATCTTTTTTCAAGGTGCGATCGATAAATTGATGAATCTCTTGGTCGGAATATCCTGCCATCTTGATATATTTACGAATCTCTGTTTTTTTTGCCGGGAAATAAATTAGTAAGAAGAATCATGAAATTCTTCTCCGAGCGTTCAATAATGTTCTTTAGCAGAAGGTTTCGGGAAGTTTGCGTGTTGCTTACAACGGTGTAATCCTTGAATTGCTGGTCGTTGTCATGAATCCGTTTGTTCATGTCTTTAGAGACGTCATTTATCTTTTTTTCTGTTTCCGGTCCTGTTCCTTTTTTTGGATTTGAGCAATTTTAGAAAATGCGTTTTCCATGATTTCAATGTTTTTCTTCAGCGTGGCTTTTGCTTCTTTATCAGAAACGAATACCGGTTCGTCCGAGTAGGATTTTGATTTAGTGCCGTTGAGGAAGTCACGCATAATGGCAGCCCCGTAGGATGCCATCGATTCTCTTGATGCTTTATCATCGGGAAAAAGGTCGCGATAAGTGGAAATGGCGAGCATTTCCAGGGCTTCCTCCTTAAGATAAAGTTCTGCGTCGCGGCTGTTTATAGTGCGCCTTGCCTGATCGGCTGAATCTATGGTAAGAAGAGGTGTATTGGCGATAAAATAAAGAATCCAAGGGATATTGTTACGAATTTCTTCACTTGGAAATTCATTTTCTCCTGTAGACTTCCTGATGCGTTCGAGCTCCATGGCTGCTTCCTTGAAAAATTCTTCTGATTGACCTTTATCAAGAAGTTTTTTTAATGTTGATGCTGATGTCTGAGCGTTTTTTAAAACCTCAAGAGAATCAGGTTTGACGAGGCTGGCATCAAATAATTGTATTTTTGCCATAGTAGGATAGATGGAAAAAATGAAAATTCCAATTGATATTAATATATTTATCATTTTATATAAAAATTTATAATATTTGTTCTATAGCCTTTACCGAAAAAGGGACTTTGAATTTTGTAATGGTTCCGGAACAGTTTTTCTGTTTCGGGAATTCAGGATCATTTGTCCGTGTGACGGTAAATGTCTGTTGGATTTGTTCAATACGCTTCTTAATTTGAGTTGCTTCATAATTGGATAACCATGTCCATTTGCACGTTCCGTTTAATTTGGCAATGGTGTTAAATAACATAACCAAAGTTACGTGGTCATCTAATTCATTGCGCAAATTAGGAGGATCTCCCTTATTGCCGGGATCATGGTCGTTAAGTTTAAATGGCGGAGGTTCTTTTGGGTCAAGGACGGTACCCCCATCTTTCTCTATAATGCCACAGTTGGAAAAGCTAACGGACGTTGGATGTACAGTAATGATAATGTACCCAGTAATGCCGAACCCAATATTTGATTGATTGCTGTATTCTTCTCCTTTTTTTCCTGTTAAACGAGTAGGTTTTTTAAGGTTAAAAGTAATTTCTGCCGGAGGAAAATCCTCAGCTTCTGCTTTGACGGTAACATTATTATTTTCCATGATCAAGTCAGCCATCAAGGTTGCAGTGGTTCCGCGTCCATTTAACGTTGCTCCTTTTCCCTTCTTAGTCCAGGTAACCTTCGTATTCTTATTCAATGGCTTGCCTCCTTTGCGTGTTAGTGTCAGTGTTACAATTTCTCCTATGCCTATTTCTTTTCGCCCCTTATCCTTTTTTTATTCAATTTTTTAATGATACAATCAGCTGATGGGTTTTCTGTTTGGGATGTGATTTCCAGCATCCTGTTTTCTGCATGAACGTCTATGACGTTCATAAGGGCACAGGCGAAGGCAATCATAAAATATTTCTCTGTTCTCATGGCGTTGGATTAAAAGATCTTAAAGGTTAGAATGGATAAAATGACTTATAGAGCTGGAACGCGCGAAGTCAACTTGACAAGGTTGGACTCTATCCGGGATTTACACTCTCTTGAAATGGGGAGGGCTTTCAGCACTTATATGATGTGAATATATAGCAATTCTGGATTTGGCTATATTTTTTAAAGTAATTTTATTTCCTTGTTATTTGAGCAGATTTCCATTTTACCATGTTTTTTTATGAATAGTGGATGGAGGAAAGGAAAACCACGGAGAGCGGCGGGAAAGCAGGAATACTGAGTGGTCGCTATGTCCAGCTTGTTTTCAAAGCGTTCCTTTTTCCTTGCGCAGACGTTAGTGTTTGTTAGATTGCCCCCGTCGCTACCTCCATGAAGTGTTTTTCCGCGTGTCTCTTTCTCGTGTGTTCAGCTATCCATCCCGCTGTTGCTTCAACGAATGTTCCGTTGCTCCGGGATGCGGCGCTGCATTTGTCCTTCCTGAGAATTCTGGTGGAAGATCCTGTGACCAAAATTATTCCCCAGTTGCTGCTGGGGATGTCATGCGTTTATGAAGATCAGCTTGGGGGCCCCGTTTTTTATGAAGAGGCCCCGGAAGAGCTTGTCTGCACGGATTCAACGGGAAGAAGCCTGAAGATTTACAGGGTTTCCGCCGATGCAACCAAGGCGTCCGGCGTGGGACACGGTGATCCCGTCTGGTTTGCCGTCGCTATCCAGCGCCCTGATCCCGGTGCGGAGTGGGTGCGCCTCCGGGGATTTCTTTTGTGCGCTTTTGCTGATGACCTGGTGGAGCTGCCCGCTGTAGTCCTGCCTCTGCTGGAGGAAGGAACCAGGGTGGAATTGCCTCTTGAAAAGCCGCGGAAGGACAAGGTGGCCCTTACGCTGGAAAAAAACTTTAACCGCTGGAATCTGAAGGTGGAGGGAAGGAGTGATTTTTATTTCAATTCCATGAGTGTCAGGGAGGAAAACGGGCTTCCCCTGAAAGGCCGCGGCGATTTGAACAGCCGGGGCAGGAAGATGCGCATGTGGGGGAAGGATTACCGTGTTTCCGCCCGCTGCCGCTCCTTGCGCGTGGTGGTTTCCTATTGGAATAAGCGCATGTTCCGCAAGGTGCCCGTAGATATGAAGATCGGCCTGGGAGGGGCTGCCATTCCCGGCTGTTAGTCCGAATAAGCAGATGAAATGGTTTGTCACAATCGCCTGCTGGTGTGCGGGAACGCTGATGGCGGCGGATGTTCCCATCAAGAGCGCTTCTTATTCCGGCACCAGCTTGAAGGGCCCCGTCATCGGGCTGTCTTCCATGGGACTGGTGAGGGGGGAGCCTTTTAATTTCACCAAGACAGGCATCGTGCTGTATTGCGTGTTTCCCGGTTCTGAAATGCTGGCTCCGGAACAGCCGGAACAGGAATTGACGGCTGTCGATTCCAATGGCGTGCGTCTGAGGGTGCGCTCCGTCCGTCTATGGGAAGGGGTTATTGAGGACAAGAGCTTGAGGCGGGTAAACGTGAGCCTTAATTTAAAGGATGTTCCTTCTCCGGGAGCCCGCTGGATTCAGGTGAGCGGCACTCTTTTTCTCCCTTTGTGCCAGGGGCTGGAGTCTCTGGATTTCGGGATGGTGGAATTGAAGGAGAGCGGAGTTTCCATTCCGGTGCCGGACCCTATTGCCGTGCGGAGAGCCCTGGAGAATAACCGGGTGGAGGTAGCCGACATGTCCAAGCTGGAGACGGTGACGCTGAAAGTGACCAGGCAGACGGGGCGTAGCCGTCATGCGCCGGCGAACGAACCGGGGGAGGAATGGAAGTTCATGGTGTATTCCGAGGTGTATTCGGAGAAGATGTTCCGGGCGGAGGATTTTGTGTTTCACGATGTGAAAGGCGCAAGATTGAAGCCTGTCCCTACCTGCGACCATTCTTATAATGAATACAGGGGGAAGTCCTTCCTGTTCAGGAAATCGCCCCGGTTTGTAGAAGTGGCCGCCCTGTACCAGGGGGCCTCCCGCATCAGGCCGGTTCCCGTGAATATCAAAATAGGGATAGGCGGCGTGGTGCCGGAAGTCCTTCCGGCGCCTGCGGAGGTTCCTCAGGCAGATTCCGGTTCCCGCTGATTGGTCTCCAGCTATCGCCGATTGCCTCACCATTTGAGAAGGGCGTTGCCTCCCTGGGCGAATCCGGAGAGCAGGGTGCCTGCCGCGGCGGTTTTCTGGGCTCTTGCATTGGCGCGGCCCATGTACTGTTCCATGTTCGCCCGGTTGTACAGGGACTGGGCATTCCTCATGGCTGCCGCCGCTTCATCCTGAATCCGGGTTTGCAGGCGCGTCGCCAGGGCCTGTTCCCTGACCGGCACGGAACCATCCCGGAGCAGGGAGGACTGGGCGGCGTCCAGGCGGGCGTCGCCCATTTGCCGTGTGGCGTCCTGCTGCATGCGTTTGGCATTTTCCACGCCCGTCTGTTTCTGGAGGTCCGCCTCGTTCCTGAGGGTGGCGGCGTTTGCATCCGCCGCCTGCCTGGTGGCTTCTGCACTTTTTTTCTGGGCGGACGCGGAGGCCGCGCCCGCTGCCGCCGAAGTGGCGGCCAGTGTTATCATTCCCAAAGATGCTGGATCAAATCCCATGCGCGCATCCTGATACGAAAAACGGTTCAGGCGCAAGACGCCCGAACCGTTTGACATGAATCAGGGTTTGGCACAGAAGGGTTGCTATTCAATCACGATGCTTTCAATGTTCAGCACCGGATTTTCAGGAGTGGAATGAGGATCAATGGTTCCGGTAATGATGACGGCGTCACGTTCCTTCAGCCCGTTCACACCTTTGGCGGAGTGTTTGATGGGCTGGCCCTGGTCATCCACAAATTGAACGGTCATCGTGTTGTTTTTCCGTATTTCCACCGGCACCGTTCCGGTGGACCACACTCCGCGCTCCTTCATGTTGGCCAGGAGCTGGGCCGGATCCCCGATGGTGAAGGAGGCAATATTTTTTGAGAAAACGGGTTCATCCCCCAGTACGGCTCCCTTGACGGTGACTTTATCGCCTGGCGCCGCTTTTCTGGCATCCGAGACGACGAGTGCCCGCGGGAGGCCTACCATGTTTTCCGCGAATCTCACGGCCATCTGCTGGGTGACGTTTTGATCGGAGGTGAGGGCATTCACGGTTTCCTTGGGGTTGCAGCCCATCAGGGAAACGGCGGCCATGGTCAGGGTAATGAAGTGTGTGGCTTGCATGGAATCTCCTTTTTGCTGAAAGGTTGGATTCCTTTTCACCTTCTGCCGTTCATCCTTGCCGGTAAGGAAAAGAATATTTTTCACAGGAACAAGCCGGCCGCCAGCATGAGGAGGTCCCTGAGGGCGTCCCACAGCCTTTCCGCATTGTGGACGCAGTCCGTCAAAAAGCGGTGCAGGCTTACGGCGTTGAACAGGCGCAGCAGCACCAGGAAGAGAAGCAGGTTGGCAAAGTAAACAAGGATTAGGGAGAAGAAGGTTCCGTTGTCCGCCAGGTCCGGCTGGTCCTTGGGGATGATCCATGCCGTCCAGAACAGGTGGAAGCACCACCAGAAGCCCAGGCCGGAGTAAAGAAGGGCCTGGCAGGTGACCGTGGGCCAGAAGAGGTACGCCATCCCCCAGACCAGCCCCCACAGCATGGCCCAAAGAGGCAGAAAATAGGGAGAAAGGGAGATGAAGAGGTTGTTTTTATCCGTCTGGATGTATCCCCCATCCAGATCCGCCTTGAAGGCATGGATGGAGCCGCGGCTGCAAAAGACCGCCAGCACGTGAGTCAGTTCATGGCCCAGCACGTACAGGTACAGCAGGGATGAGGTGAACAGCCTGCTGCTGCCCAGCACCACCCACACGGCCGCCCCCATCAGGGCGTACCATACGGGGATGGAGAAGAGGATGTTGAGACTGCCGGAAGCGTGGGCGAGCTGGTCGCACAGGGACATGGCCGTAATCAGGGCCAGCGGGAGCAGAAGAAGGGTGGCTACGGCGTGCCTGACGAACCGGGTTTTGCGCGGAAGGTCCATGAAGGTGAATTCCTGGCATTCGTCCTCCCAGCATTCGGAGGTGACCTGGGCGCGGTAGGTCTTGTCCCAGGCGTCACGGTTGCATTGCCTCATCATGTCGCCAAGGCTTGCCGTGGAGCGCGGCTTCCGGGCGGTTTCTGCATACCGGCGCCAGTCCTGGCGCGGCGGTGTGTGTCTGGGTGCCTTGGGCATGCGGTGGTGAAGTGCAAGGCCAGCATAAGGGGACTTCCGCATAAATGCGAACCAAATTTGTTGCTTCCGGAAAGCGGGGGAAAAAATGTTTTATGCGCGCCGGAACTTCCTGTATAATCCACCGCATGCAAGATGCTCTGCTGGTTCTGGAAACTTCCTGCGCGCAGTCTTCCGCCGCGGCATGGGGCGGAAAGGAACTGCTGTGCCGGGTGGAATGGAGAGCTGAACGCAACCATTCCTCCGCCATCTTTGAGGCGGTGCGCCAGGCGCTGGATGCCCTGGAAGGACGGTGTTTAAAGGAAATTGTGGTCGGTTCCGGGCCCGGCGCCTACGGGGGAATCCGCGTGGCTCTTGCCGTGGCGGACGGCCTTTCCCTGGTGCACGGTTCCCGCGTGGCGGCGTTTTCCTCCTGGAACGGACTGGGCATTCACGACGGGAAGGCCTGCGTGATGTCCGACGCCCGGCGCGGCGGCTGGACCTGGGGAAGGCTGGAAAACG
>ERZ791603.1987-NODE-1987-length-13858-cov-3.072665_pt1 | contig 13858 bp, 6 predicted proteins | sample MGYA00509966_ERZ791603 | MGnify/ENA primary metagenome ERZ791603 (study PRJEB30046, sample SAMN00791931) | human gut metagenome | study: EMG produced TPA metagenomics assembly of the A metagenome-wide association study of gut microbiota in type 2...
CGGCTGCGGATTGTGCTTGGGTTGCGGAGTGACTTTCTTCTCTTCTTTGGGTTTCTCTACCTTCTTTTTCGCCTCTTTTTTAATCGCGGGAGCCTCCTCGAAGTCCTGCGTCATCTGCTCCTCCTCGCTTTCGACTTTCGGGGTCTGCTGCTCCTGCTGGCGCGCATCGGCAATCTCGTCGTTGAGCGCCATATCGGCGCCCGGTGCGGCCTCATCGACATTGCCGAAGTTGATCATCAGGCCGCCTTCGGCCGCAGTCACCTCCTGCTGGTGGAACTTCACCAACAGAAACAACAACACCAGCACAATGAAATAGAGCAGCGTGGCCACGCCGCCGATCACGCGTCCGGTCGTCCGATTCTCCTCCTGTTGATAAAAGTAGATCACCGTTACGGGGTTTAAATGTTCATCATATTCTGCTCATCAGCCAAAAACGCGGAATGCTCTCAGCCCCGCTGGAACTTCCGGTAAGCTTCCGCTTCATCCCGGCCGGAGCCTCCGGTACCTGCCCGGCGTATTGTTCCGGTCCTGCCACAAGGCTCCTGTCATCGGAACCGAACGACCGGAGAACCGGCAAAACGGCCGTCACCCGGCCACAAGGGACGGGATCGCGCGTCAATTGGGACTGGTCGCGAGAATCAGCTTGTATTTGTTATTCTTGGCGATATTCATCACCTTGACCACTTCATCCACCGGCACGCTTTTGTCGCAATGCAGCGATACGGTAGGATCCTCGGCCCCCTGCATCTTGGCCTGCAACGCTCTTTCGAGGCCATCGAGCGAAACGGGTTCCATCTCGACGTAATAGTTCAGGTCCTTGGTGATCGACACCGTCGTATAGGGCTTCTCCTTGAGCTGGTTCGAGCTTTTGGGCAGCATCAGCTTCAGCGCATTGGGGTTGATCAGCGTCGTCGAGATCAGCATGAACAACAGCAGCTGGAACATCAGGTCCGTCATGGATGAAGCGCTGGTCGACGGATCGACTTTCGTACCTCTTTTAATTGCCATGATCGTAAGGTTTACTGCTCAACCGGCTGGTTGAGGATATCCATAAAGGCGATCGAATTGGCCTCCATCTGGAATACGAGCCGCTCGATGCGCGCCACCAGGTAACTGTAACCGAAATAGGCCGGGATACCGACCATCAGACCGCCGACAGTTGTAACCATCGCCACGTACATTCCGCTGGCCAGGATACTCATATCGACCGTCCCGCTGGCCGCAGCCATGTTCATAAAGGCCTGCACCATACCGAGCACGGTACCGAGGAAACCGATCATCGGCGCACCGCCGGCGATCATCGCCAGGAACGGCAGCCCGCGCTCGAGTTTCGACACCTCGAGGTTCGCCACGTTTTCGATCGACGTATTCACATCGCTCAGCGGACGGCCGATCCGCTCGATACCCTTTTCGATCATATGTGAAATAGGCGTACTGCTCGAACGGCACAGTTGCACGGCGGCAGCGATCTTACCCTCGTAAATCAGGTCGCGGATACGGTTCATGAAGTTGACGTCCATCACCGAAGCCTGCTTGATCGCCCAGAAGCGCTCGCAGAAGATGAAGATCGTCAGTCCGCCCAGCGCCAGCAGCGGCCACATCAGCCAACCGCCGGCCAGGAAAAGTTCACCGAGCCCCATCGTTTGGGCTTTTTCAGTCGTTTCGGCTACCGCCTCAGTCGCTTGCAATAACATACTCATATCGTTTTCAGGTTTTTATTGTCTCATCGCCAACCGTCCCGCACCGGTTCAGGGAACCGGGTTCCCGGCGGCAGTAACTTCTCGGCCAACTATAATTTTACCGGTAACCGTTCCGCATCCGTGCCGGGACAGGACCTCCGCTGCGGCCTTCCGCAAGGTTCTTTCCGCATCTGCGGCACCCGTCACGCCCGAGCTTTACGGGAACGAACGGCCTCAGCGCACAAAAATACGTTTTTTCGCAAATAACGTCGCTTTTTGTTTACGATTTGTTAACAATTTATACTGCCCCGCCGCACCACGGCACACCCCTGCCCGGACAACAGGCAGATAAACAGCTATACTGCCGGTACGGCCGACCCGACCCGGTGTACGGACACCCGCCCGATGGCTTTATTCGCCTTCGGCCCGGACGGGCGTCTCCTCCCGGCCGGCCGACTCCCCTTCGGATGTTTTCACAACGGCCGGCACAGCATGCTCTGCTGCCTTGCGCTGCCGTTTCGCGGCCTTGCGTTCGGCCCGGCGGCGCGCGATGTTCGCGAAACGGTCCTTGAATAGCTGCACCAGATCCTTGAAACTGTTGAAGTTCTCACGGTAGAAAATCCCGATACCGCTCTCCTGCGTCCCCTGGTTCGGCTGAAAATCCTCGATCGTGCGCGTAAAAGCCTGCACGCGCAGGTTGCCCGAACGATCGAGAATCAGGCTCAGCGTCGCATCGCCCGACAGGCTGTTCTGCCGCGTACTGGCCTTGTTGTTCTGCATATCGTAGTTCACGTCGGCCTCGAGGATCAGTTTGTCCTTGATCAACTCGCCGTAGACCGAACCGCCCACCTCGTCGGACGAAAGCTCCCCTTTGGGCGTATATTTCGGCACGAGACTGAAACGTTCGGTGGACATCAGGCTGCTGACCTGGTTGGTGAGGAAATCGACCCCGGTGGCCGTGGCGAGGCTCGTGCCGAAACTCTGGTATTCGCTGTAAAAGCTCTTCGTAGCCAACAGCCAAAGGAACTGCGTGGCCATCGCCTCCTGCGTGTTGATCGACTGGGACACGAGCGCCTGCGTCTCGGGCGTGGCGTTGGGCAGCTGAATATCGAAATTGATCGTCGGATCGGTCAGCTTGTCGGTCAGTTTGATCAGGCAGTCCACCGACGTGCTCGCACTGCGCCCGGCTCCGTCGCCGGGTGCCATCAGCCCCGAAAGCGACGCTTTGAGTTTGTATGCGGCGGTAATGTCGAGCGTCGCGTCGAGCGGGTCCCCCGTCCAGCGGATACTGCTCCCCGGCTCAAGAGAGAAAGTGCGCGCGACGATATTGCGCAGCGTGAATTTGTAGCTTCCTTCGGTAATATCGTAATCGCCGTAAATCGTGAACAGGTCGTTCGACGGACTGATCGAAAGGTTCAGGCTTCCGTTGCCGCGCCCCTTGAGGACATCGCCCGTAGCGGGGTCGATCACCAGTTGCATCTCCAGGTCGGGCCGCAACGTGAGCTGCATGTTGATATTCATGCGCGAGGGGGCCGTATTCCGGAGTCGGGCCTTGCGGTTCAGCAGGATCTGCTTGCGCCGGCTCATGCGGTGCAGGCTGTCCGTGCGCCGCTTCGAAGCGGGGTCTTCGAAGACGATGAAATCGGCTGCCGAGATATTCGACGCACCGCTCAGCGGCAGGAAAAACTGCGAATTGCCGGCCGTCGAGGCGACGATGTTCATGTTCACGCCGTTTTTATTCCCGCTGATGGTGGCCGAACCCGACGCATAGACCTTGCCGTAGAAGAGGTCATTCTCGGCCAGCGTCGTATTGAGCACGAGCACTCCTTCGGGCCTGACGCGCACGTCGTAGGCGAGGTTGCGCAGGTTCGAAAAATCGAAACTCATCCCGAATCCGGCCGAATGTCCCTGCGGGTCGCGCACCGTGGTGGGCTGCATCGTCATCACGTTCGACCGGACGTCGATCACCGACGAGTCGAGCGTATAGGGTACATTCGTATAGTCCACCGTCGTATGGAACGACGGGACGACGATCCTCCCGTCGAGCCGCATGCGCCCCTCGGGATTCGAAAGCCTGAGCGCCGCATTGGCCGTTCCCCGGCTGTCGCGGATCGCCCCCTTGAGCACCGGGTCCAACAGCGCCAGGTCGATGCTGTCGAGCTGTACGTCGGCACGGTAATAGCGCTCCGAAGGCTGGTAGTAGCCCTGGACGATGGGCGTCTGCTGCTGCCGGTCCGCCAGTTCGAACAGCGCGCGCTGCGCATTGAAATCCCATTTGCTGCGGAAAACCGTATTGCGCATCGGAATGTCGTTCACCCGGATATCGTCGAAGGCGATATTCGCATAGAGCACGCCGCGGCCCAGCGCTGCAGCCATATCGGCCGAACCGCTGGTAAACCCGCTGATGCGGTAGCCCTGCCGGTCGGTAATCTGCGAAAGCGGCGTCAGGTCGAAGTTATCCATCCTCAGGTGCAACGTGTCGGCCATGCTGTGCGACGCGACGCCGTCGATCACCAGCCGCTGCTTGCCGCTGACCATCATGAAACTGTCGACCACCATACGGGTCGAATCGTAAAGTATCTCCTTCGCACCGAGCGCCCATATCTGTTTATCCGTACCGAACGTAGAAGGATAGAAATGTATCCTGAGCTGCGGAATGCCGCTGAGCGGATCGCTTTGGAGAGTCGATACGGTACTGATCAGTGCATAGGCACCGTTCTCTTTGTTGTTGAAACGGGTCGCCAGGCGGATTTGGTTCTCCTTCACACCGCCCTGCACCGAGAAATCCGGCATATAGACCCCGCCGACGAAAATATCGTCCGAGCGCAGGTACAGCGAAATGGAGTCGCCCTGGTTCCGGCTGCTGACATTGAGGTCCGAGACGAAGAAATTGCCGCGCTCGATGTAGTCGGACGTACAGGTGAGCGAGAAAATATCGCTCTGCGGATTGAACAGGAACGAAAGCTTCGTCCCTTCGGCCAGTTCGAGCCCGGGCAGGAAAATACCGGCCACGTTGTTCGCCTCTTTGACGTCGACTTTGACCAGGTAGTAGTTATCCACCGTGGCGGCCTGCGGTTTTTCGGGACGCTCGGCACGCCTGCGGCGCGAAGTTTCGTCGAGCGAGGGCAGGTAGGTGACCAGCGTATTGGTAAAATACGAAAAGAGGTTTTTGTAGCCGAGCCGACCGCGGAATTCGACGTCGGCAAACGAAGAGTACATCCCCAACTGTTTGCGTTCGGCATTGTTCTGCGCGACGAAACGGATGTTGCCCGTACGGACCGTATCGAGATGGTTGACATAGACCATGTGGCTGACGGTCGCCTCCCCGTTCATGTTGTCGAGTGTCGAGCCAGAGCCCACCGCCACCAGGTTGCCGCGCACGACCGACACCGAATCGCGCTTGTTGAAGTTCAGCCTGTGCAGGTCGGCCCGATAGAGCTGCAACGCGAAATTATAGGCGGGCACCGTATCGTTGAAAGCCAGCTGCCCGTCGAAATCGAACGACAGGTTTTCGTCCTTGGATTGAATCGCGCCGAGGAAACTGCGGTTGTCGAATTCGCCATTGAGTTCGATATCGTGGTAATCGTAACCGTTGTAATAGATGCGCGGCAGGTCGGCTTTCGTCTTGAGTTTGAGCATACCGCCCCCGTACGAACCGGTGACGCCGGCCGAAAGCGTGAACCGGCCCAACTTGGGCACTTGCAGCAGGCTACCCAGGTCGAACCCGTCGGTACGCACCTCGCCGCTGAATCCGGCAGTACGGGCCTGCAGCGACTTGAAGTTCAATTTCAGGTTGACATTTCCCTGATCCATGCCGAGCCGCCCCGATGCCGCAAAATCGCGGAACAGGCCGTCGAAACGTCCCGTAAACGAGATGCGGCCCATCCGGCGCAACCGCTCCGCATCGGCAGGCTGGAGCGTCCGCCCGGCAATATCGCCGAGGATAAAGGCCACGTCCGCCTCGTTGGTTTCGAGCGAAGCCACGTCGAACGTAAAGCGCGTGCGGGGAATGTCCGGAACGCCGTACATGCCGAAGCGCACGCTCACGCGCGTATCGCGGCAATCCACGCGCGTCAGGTTGCCCGACATCGCGGCCACGGGCCCCTCGACGGTACCGTTCACATGTTCGAAAACGGTCTGCCAGTTGCGCAGCGTCGGGGCGAAAAAAGCGATCGTGCGGAAACTAACGCGCGAATCGACGATCTCCGACGAAATATCCACCTTCTCCAGGAAATCGTTGTAGCCTTTCCACGTACCGGTCCGGAAATAGAGGTGGTTCATGCCCACGCGCGAGTCGGGAGTTCGCAGGGCCAACCGTTCGAAACGCATCCCGGAACCGGAAATTTTGAAATTGCGTGTCGACAGGGCATCAATCACCAACCCGCTGCGCTCTTCGAGCGAAATGTGGTCGATCGCCAGATTCACGCTGTCGTTCACAACCGAAACGTCGTGTACGCGCAGGTTGAACCGGCGTACATCGAGGTCGGTAAAATTCACCCCGTAATCGCGGTCACGCCGCTCGAGCTTCAGGTGCTTGAAAGCCATGTCGCTGATCGCAACACCCGCAGCCGTCAGCCGGAACGTTTTTTTCTCCTTTTTGCGCTCGCGCTTGAGCTTCAGCAGAATTTGTTTGAGGTTCGTGCGCCCCGTACTGTCCTGCATCAGGTAGAACTTCGGCTGCTCGAGCTCGACACGCCCCAGCGCGACACGGCCCGTAAAGGGGTTGAGGCTCTGCAACGGCACCACGATACGCCGGGCATAAAACATCGTATCCTGATGGTAATCTTCGATATACAGCCCGTCGAGCGTCACACGGTTGAAAAGCCGCAGCCGCAGTTTGTCGACATGCACTTCGGTCTGCAATTTCCCGCTGAGCCATCCGGTCAGCTTGCGGCCCGCATAATCCTGCACCGAAGGAAGGTTCAGCAACAGCGAGCAGGCGATGGGCAAAATGATCAGCGCGAGGAGGGTCGCCGATAGGAAGGATAACAATATTTTTATAACTTTGCCCATACACTCCCGATGCCGCCCGCAGCGCGCGAACGGATGCACAAGTTTACTAAAAAATAGCCAATAAATAAATTCCCCGCATGGATATTACAATCCTGGGCATCGAATCGTCGTGCGACGACACGTCGGCGGCCGTCATCCGCAACACCACGCTCCTGTCGAACGTGATCGCCTCGCAGGAGGTGCACCGCAAATACGGCGGCGTAATCCCCGAACTGGCCTCGCGTGCGCACCAGCAGAACATCATCCCGGTGATCGATACGGCCATTAAGGAGGCGGGGATTTCGGCCTCGGAGATCGACGGCATCGCCTTCACGCGCGGGCCCGGCCTGCTCGGATCGCTGCTGGTCGGCGTCTCGTTCGCCAAGGGACTGGCCCTGTCGCTCGACGTACCGATGATGGAGATCAACCACCTGCAGGGACATATCTTCTCGCATTTCATCGACCTGCCGGACCGGGAACTCCCGCACCCGCGCTTCCCGTTCCTCTGCCTGCTCGTGTCGGGAGGCCATTCGCAGATCGTACTGGTTAAGGACTACGCCGAGATGGAGATCATCGGCACGACGATCGACGACGCCGCAGGCGAAGCGTTCGACAAATGCGCGAAGGTGATGGGCCTGCCCTATCCCGGCGGCCCGGTGATCGACCGGCTGGCCAAAGAGGGCGCCCCGCAACGCTTCAAATTCGCCAAACCGTCGGTCGACGGCCTCGATTACAGCTTCAGCGGGCTCAAAACCTCGTTCCTCTACTTCCTGCGCGACGAGATGCGTGACAATCCGGATTTCATCGAACAGAACAAGGCCGACCTCTGCGCCTCTCTCCAGAGCACGATCATCGACACGTTGCTGAACAAACTGGTCAAGGCGGCGAAACAGTACGACATCGACGAGATCGCGATCGCCGGCGGCGTATCGGCCAATTCAGGCCTGCGGAACGCCGTAGCCGCCGAGGGACGCAAGCGCGGTTGGAATACCTACCTTCCCGAGTTCAAATTCACGACGGACAACGCGGCGATGATCGCCATCACGGGCTACTTCAAGTACCAGCGCGGCGAATTCGCACCGATGGACATCGCACCGGTCTCACGCATCGGCGATTTTTCAAAAACTGAATAGTCGGGCCAGACCGGACACAACGATTCATCAAAGCATACCCGGGTAATCACCCCCGGACACGAAGAGAAACGCATCCTAACCGGATGCGTTTCTCGTATTCCCCTTATCGAGCCAGCGCGCGAAACCGTCACGCGCAAAGCGACGCTATTTCTCCGTCAGCTTCCGCAGCGTTTCGTAGGTTTTCGGATCGGAAGGATCGGTTGCGGATTCCGACACGAAGTCGCCGTTCTCGCCGATGATCCAATAGTGCGGAGTTCCGCTGACTCCAAAATAGTGTCGCAATATCCTACTTTCATCTTCGTTCAACCAAATATTCTTCCCGGTATCGGCAATTCCCAATTTGACGATCTCCCGGTCGAAATCCCCTTTATCGCTGGAGGTACAGAGATAGACGAACTCGACAGGACGCCCCTGCAATTTTTCATGCAGTTCGACCGAATAGGGCATCTCTTGACGACATGGCCCGCACCACACTCCCCAGATATCTACATACAGCACCTTACCGCTGTTGCGGTACGGTGCGAACAGATCGGCGATAAACTGTTCGGTCGGACGCAGTTCGAGTTTGTACACATTCCGTTTCGGCGCGGCGGCAGCCAGGTAAGGAGCGACAATTTCCTCCCACGCTTCGCGCATGACCGGGCTTTGGAGATAACGGTCCGTAACGGAATAGACGTCCAACAGAGCATCACGGATCTCTTTGTGTTTGTAATGCCGTTGCAGCGCAACCAGCAATAACGCATCGCGCGACAATCCGGCCGGATAACGGGCCAGAAGCGTATCGAAGTTGTTGCGGAGAACCTGTATCTTCTCCGTCTCCGGTTTGCCGACCGTATCCGCCCCCCAGATATCGACCTGCCCCAATTGATCCAGGTAATACAGGTACGGCATCAGGAAAGTAAAATTCCGGTCATCCAACGACGATTCGCTGCCTGCAAAGAGAGCGGGGGCCTCTTTGGCAGGAAGCGGGCCACCACCACTGACCTCTATCGCATACCAGGTATACAGCTGCTTCGCAGTAGTAATCTCCCGATCCGCCAGGTCGAAGAATTTCGGATCGCACTGCCGCTTAACGGTGAATGCCTGCAATTGATCCCGATAGGTTCTGTACAACGCATCAGTCCCGGCCCTGAAATCCTCCGCTGTCTTTCCCTCGCGAAACGGATCATAACTTGCATTCCCCCTATATACAGCAAAGTCCAACAGGTCGGCATTTACCGCCGCATTCGGTCCGCTGAACCGCACCGAAGAGAATTTGCCGTCACTGTTTTTCATAAAGTCGCTGGAAGCGAATTCGACATGAAGCGTATCGCCAGGTTCGAGATAAACAGGAATGCCGTTGCCGCTATAAATCAGGTGTTCCCTTTGCGGACCATAAATATCCGTTTCCAGCATAAATGTTCCGTCGTCCTCATTCAGATAGGCCAGCTCCGTATGGAACATGCCGGACAGCGATAAAGTAGGTGCGGTAAGTGTGACGGATTTGGCATAGCCGCTGTCGAGCGCGACGCGCCCGGTGATCCATGCCTTCGATTTTTCCAGTTTCCAGGCGGAAGCCGGTCGCTGCACCGGTGCCGGCGTTATATTTTTCTTCGCAAAAAGAACAAACGCCATCAGCAGGCATGCCGCGATGCCGAATATAGAAACGACAAGTGTTTTTTTCATAGTAAGAAAGAGATGTTTAATTTATACCTCGAGGTTAGGTCGGATGTTTCAATATCCGTTTCGAGTTTTTTTATCGGACTAAAAAGGGCCAGATCTGAACGCCCCTTTACCCGGACGCCGCATCGGCCTTCGCGAACGCTTCTGCGACGTTCTTTTTCAGGTAGCCGGGACCATATCCGGCCCACGAAGCGACCAGTTTGCCATCGGGTGAGAGCAATGCGTAATGGGGAATTCCTTTCACCCCATAGCGGTAAGGCAAGCCGTCGAACCCCTGCGGATCGGCTAGGTTCGTCCAGACGATGCCGTCCTTTTCCGCCGCCTTCAGCCATTCGGCCCGCACTTCGTCCAGATTGACCGCCACCACCGTCAGGCGGTCACGGTATGTTTCGGCCACCTCTTTCATCTCGGGCGCCGACATGCGGCACGGGGGACAACCGGAAGCCCAGAAGTCGAGCAGCATATATTTACCGGGGGAACGCAAATCGGCCAGCCGGTACATTTTCCCGAACGGATCGACCAGTTCGCCGTCCGGTGCCACGTCACCGGGCAACAACTCAGCCGGGAACAGGGAATGGGCGATACCGATTCCCTTAGCGCTACGTTTCACGCTGTCGCTCAGTCTGTCGTACAGCGCCAAAACGATGTCTCGATGCCGGTATTCCTTGTCATTGGCACGGGCAGCGACCATTTCAAACCTATCGATCCAGGCTGGCGAAGGGGTAACACCATTCGGCAGCGTTTGCAGCATTTCGATCTCGGCACTGTCGATCAATCGTTGCAATGCCATGTATTCAGCCCACAACGAATCGGTCTGCGGCGTCTTTTCCCGACCGGCGCGGCTCCGTTCGATTCTGCACACCTGTTGACGGTGGACAGCTTCCCGGCACGCCTCGGCATAACGGTTCTCCTCGATCTGTTCGGGAAGCGTACTTTCCACACGCCAAGAGCGGATCATCTTGTCGTCTCCGGTAATAACCGTCGTTCCCGGTCCGGCCCAGAAATCGAGGCGGGTATATGAAAATCCCTGCCGGGGATCGCCCCTCAGCACCATGTGCGTCGGCCCGTTCAGCAAACCGCTGAAACGAAATGTTCCGTTCCGGATTGTATCTCGAGCCACAACAGTCGCCTGCCTCAGCGTCGTACGACCCATTACGACTACCGTACCATCCTCGACTCCCTGCACTTTCCCTTCGATCAGGTAGGGCCTGCCCACCGAATCGGGCAACAGTTCATCGAGCTTCTTTTCGAGCTGCCCCGCAACATAACCCGTCCACGATGTAATCACTTTTCCTTCGGGCGAAATCAGGACATAATGGGGAATCCGCTCTACACTGTAACGCCCCGACAAGCCCGCTCCCCTTTTCGGATCGCGCAGGTTCACTCCCCCGATCCCCTGCTCTGCGGAATACTTTTTCCAACTGGGTTCCCCGTCCTGGGTAATGCCGATCACGGTCAACACGTCCCGGTATACTTCCCCGAGGCGTTTCATCTCCGGTTGAGCCCTCCTGCAGGGATCGCAACCGATGCTCCAGAAATCAAGCAGCAGGTATTTACCTTTGTAATCAGCTAATCGGTGTACCCGGCCCAGCGTATCGAGCAGGTCGGCATCAGCCATCTCGTCACCCGTCCACACCATTCCCGGTAAAAAGAATTTACGTTGGAAAAACTTTCCCAAAGGACTCTCTTTCCTTGGTTGCGGCCATAGTTCATAAAGCGCTAACAATTCTTTGCGATAGGGATGACCTTCGGCCTCTTTCGACCAAAAGGCCAGCTTTTGAAATCTGGTGAGCCATACTTCAGAATAAGGAGTCGTCTGCATCATGCATATCTCTGTACCTCGAATCAGCATTTGCAACGAATCTATTTGTTTCAGTAATTCATCGCGCTTATTCCGCTGCAGGATGTTCAACGATGCATAATTTATCAATGCCTGCTGTAACTGAATATATTCGCTGCGGCTCGCGTCGATATAACGGTTTTCGTCAGACTGCTGCGGCATACGGTTCTTCACCTTCCAGGTCACCAGCAATTTATCGCGCCCGCTGACCGACACGACCGCATCCGGCTCTACCCAGACATTCAGTCCCATCGACGGAAAACCTTCGCCCTGCACCGCGATCGACAGCATTTCAAGTTGTTCCACTTCGCCGCACAGCATGAAGCGGCCGTTGCGCAGCGTATCCGCCGCCACGGCAGCTCCCATGCTGCCGTCCGGCCGGAACAGCCTCACTACCGCGCCATCTTCGACTCCCGCCAGCTTACCGTTAATGACAAATGGGCCTCCGGCCAGTGCCGGCCACGCGATGCCCAGCCACAAAGCCAGCATCAGGCGACTTTTGTTTGTTTTTTTCCTCATCTCTTCATTCAGGTTAGTAATTTATGGTCAGTAAGAGACGCGGAGGAGAGAAGGAGAGCTGTTGCCCCGCAGAATAAAATTAACAAAAAAAGCCTAAATGTTATACATTCGAACAAAAAAAGCTTCCCCGGCAACTGCCGGGGAAGCTTCTGTCTTATATTTTTGATACCGGTACCGAACGAAACCAGATACCCGGCGGGATGCGGGAAACCGCGTCAGGCAAGCGCTACTTGCGGGCCACTTCGACCTGTTCGTAACCTTCGATGATGTCTCCTACCTTAATGTCGTTGTAGTTGTCGATGTTCAAACCGCACTCCAGGTTCGGGCCGACCTCCTTGACATCGTCCTTGAAACGTTTGAGCGAACCTAGCTTGCCGGTATAGACTACAATGCCGTCGCGGATCACGCGGATCGGGGTATTGCGCGTAATCTTGCCTTCGCGCACGATACAGCCCGCCACAGTGCCCACCTTCGTAATCTTGAAGGTTTCGAGCACCTCCACCGAGCAGACGATCTCCTCTTTCATCACCGGCGCGAGCATGCCTTCGATCGCGTCCTTGATATCGTTAATCGCATCATAGATGATCGAATAGAGACGTATTTCGATCTCCTCCTTCTCAGCCAGGCGGCGCGCCGAAGTGGACGGACGCACCTGGAAGCCGACGATCACGGCGTTCGACGCCGCAGCCAGCAGTACGTCCGATTCGGAAATCGGACCGACCGCCTTGTGGATTACATTGACCTGCACCTCCTCTTTCGAGAGTTTGATCAGCGAGTCGGCCAACGCTTCGATCGAACCGTCCACATCGCCCTTGATGATGATATTCAGCTCCTTGAAGTTGCCGATTGCAATACGGCGCCCGATCTCGTCGAGCGTAATGTGTTTCTGTGTGCGGAGCCCCTGCATGCGCTGCAACTGCTCGCGCTTGTTAGCGATATCGCGCGCCGAACGTTCGTCGTCCATCACGTTGAACGAGTCCCCGGCTTGCGGAGCGCCGTTCAGCCCGAGCACCAGCACATCGCCCTGCGCCTTGCAGCGTTCCAGCAGATCCACATGCCCCGGATGCAGGATGTCGTAACACCCGTTGGTGAAAACGATTTTTTTGCCTTCCCCGCGCAGGGCATCCAGTTTTTCCAGCAACTCGGGCATATCGGCCATGCCGGGATGTTTCAGCATATCCATTGTTCGTCCTTGTGTCGGCGCGAAAGGCGTTTTCCGGAAGCGGCGGCTCTTTCGGTTCCACGGGATGTTTTCCGTTTTTCCCAAAGCCGCATTGCCTGTTCCGGGCGAAACGTTTCTTGCCCATCAAAAGCAGAAAGGAGCCTCTTTTCAAAGGCCCCTCTCCGGTTAGTTCCTGTCAACTCAGTACAATCAGCGAGAAAACCGTGTTCACGGAGAACTGTATCAGCGGGTAGAGAACGTACCCGAGCGCCCCGGTCATGAGCAGCAGGATGAGCACCAGAAAACCGTAGCGCTCAAGCTGCATGTACTGGAATCCGAGCTTCGGCGGCAGGACGCCCCAGAGGATTTTGCTGCCGTCAAGGGGCGGGATGGGCATCAGGTTCAGCCAGCCGAGGCCGATATTCACGACTACGCCGGTCTGGAACATGAGGAAGAAGAAATCCCACACGGTGTTGCCCTGCCACTCGCCGAGCGGGAAGAATTCGATGAGCAGGCGCAGGAGCACGGCGAACCCGATCGACAGCAGGAAGTTGGTGGCGGGCCCCGCAAAGGACACCAGCATGGTGTCTTTCACGATGTTCCGGAAATTCCGGGGATTGATGGGTACCGGTTTGGCCCAGCCGAAGACGAAGCCCGCGCCGCCCGTAAGAGCGGACATCAGGACAAGCGCCCCGGGCACGAACACGGTGCCGACGGGATCGATGTGGGGAACGGGATTGGCCGTCACGCGGCCGAGAATCCAGGCGGTGTCGTCACCAAGCTTCTTCGCCGCCCAGCCGTGCGCGGCCTCATGGAGCGTGATGGCGAAGATGAGCGGAATGGCGTAGACGCAGATGATCTGAATGGCGTT
>ERZ791603.1992-NODE-1992-length-13837-cov-6.157524_pt1 | contig 13837 bp, 10 predicted proteins | sample MGYA00509966_ERZ791603 | MGnify/ENA primary metagenome ERZ791603 (study PRJEB30046, sample SAMN00791931) | human gut metagenome | study: EMG produced TPA metagenomics assembly of the A metagenome-wide association study of gut microbiota in type 2...
CTCACCGAAAAAAATCCCCTCACTGCATAGGCCACGGGAACGCGATTTTTAGAAGCCTTTTCGAGAAAATTCACAGATCATTTACATTTCCGCGCCTGCGTTGCCTGTTCGAACCCCTCCGAAAAAGTCTCTCATGTGGTAGGCAGCGAGAACGCACTTTTTAGAACCCTTTTCGCAAAAGTTCACAAAATGTTCACTCGAAAATGGTCACGACCGCTATGCGGTTCTGGATATGGAGGAATACCGCCAGTGTGAAAAGCTGATGGCGATGCAGAAGCTGATGACAGAGCTGGAAAAGGGTCGCCGCTCCGGGGGGGAGCAGGGGTACTTCTCTGCGGAGGATGTGGAAAAGGAACTGGGAATCCATGACTAAAGTAAAGATGCCAATGGCAGGAGAGATTACCTGCCCAGCCTGTTTGGTGAAGAGCTATGCGATGATGACAATGCGTAAACGAATACCGGGGCAGCAAAAAATGCGCTGTCCCGGTATTTTTCTGGTTTCAAATATGATAATGGAGTTTTGTACCATGGTAAGCTGAGCGGCTCCCTGGGATAGAGAGCCGCTGGTTGTTATTTTTAGCACGGATGTATTCGCCGTTGAGCTTTGCAGCGATAGTCTGCGAGTCTGTGGTGACGATGGACTGGGTTAAGGTGTAAACACTACGCCTACCAAAGCGGGGCGTGGGTGGAAACCAAGGAAGCCGACACGCAGTTTGAAGCTTATCTCGATATGGCCCGCTGGAGGGTGCAGGTATCCAGTTCAATGGAACCATCGCAGTCACAGACACAGTTCCGGATGGTATAGCCGTTTTTTCGTGCCCAGTCGGCATAGCTACCGTCAATTTCCCGATGCGAAAGCCTGTTTCTATTTTTGGAGGAATCAGTCTTCCTCCAGCTCAAAACGAATTGTCACACGGCTTTGACCTCCCACGGTACAGGTGAACAGAGTCAAATCCCAATTTCCACTTTCCATTCCCTCTATATCTGTGGGGTTCAGCGTCTCCCGTTCCACCATTTTGTAGGTGAATACATTTCCGTCCATATCCGTGAAGGTGGCAATATCGCCCTCCCAGAGATTCTTTAAGGTTCCGAAATGGGAAGTGTAGTTGTGGCCGCAGATAATCAGGTTATTCAAATAGGCAGACCCGCTGTACCGGCAGGGAGCAGTTTTCAGATTGGGATAATTCCACTCACTGATAATCGGCAGCTCCAGCTCCAAGGCTGGGATTCTTAAAACACCGATAAAGTCTATTCCGTTGATGGTTTCCACTGGCATTTCCATATTAGGGGATAGAACATAGTCCGGAATAACAGTCCGCTCATCGCTCACCAACGGCTCCTGATCCCCGGCGGAGTCCGAGGGAGCCTCTGGAGCGGCCTCTGCGGGCAAATACGCATCCAGCTGGGTTACCGCTTGCCTGGCCGATTGCTCTGCCCGCAGCTCGTCGTACAAGTTGTAAGATACAAGGAAAAGGGCTGCTGCAATCAGCAGCAGCCCAATCGTAATCAACAGCAAGCCCTCTTGCTTTCTGCTATTTTTTTCTTCATTCCTCATCAACAGCACCTCTGCGGCGCACCAGGCCGATCACGACAAAGAGCAGTCCGGCGGCAATCAACACTGGAACCGGCCACCAGAGCTGGCCAGTCTGAGGCAGCGTCGGCTTTGCAGGTGTAGTAGGTTTGTCCGGCGTGGTAGGTGTTGTGGGAGTAGGTTCGTCAGGAATTTCCTCATTGTAGCTATTTGTCACCACAAAAGTGATACCCTCCCGTGTGACCTCCACGGTATAGCCCTCCAACTCTTTCTCCACAATGGTCCACGTATAGCGATCATTCAATCCTGTCCAGGTGTACCGCCAGTTGTTTGCCGCGTTCAGGGTTACGGTATCATATACCTTGCCGTCACGAAGAAGCTGAACAATGACCTCTTTGGGACGATCTTTTTCATGTCCATCATCGGCCCAGACCTTCAGAACCTTTCGGTCGATGGTATGGTCATCTGGGTTATCAGGGATTTGGAATGAATCGAACTTTGCATTGACGGCTACATCATAAACCCAAATGTTATTCTCTTTGTCCAATCCAGGCAGCATTACCATGAATGGCGTGGGATCATAGCGGAAGCCATTTTGCGTGTGTCGATACCCCAGTACAAAGTACAAACCCGCTTTCAGGCTCTTTCCGGCGGTGGGAAAGGAAACCAATCCCTTATCATTGGTCTTTCCACTGTCTGTGGGGGAAATATCATCCCGCAATACATAGCCCTCCAGGGTGGATGCCAGTGTCCGCCAGGCCTCGTCATCCTTGCCCCGGATATTGACATGGAACTGGGCGAAATCCTTTGTGGTGGTCAGCTCGCCGTATTCGTCTACTGTGGCAACCAGGAAAATGTCAAACTCTGCACCAACCAGGGGCGTGTTTCCATCTTGATAGGAAATGGTCAAACTTACATCCTGGTTCAAGTCAATACTTCCCGCCGCCAGAGCCTGCAAGGGCAGGAGAAGGAATACTGCCAGCACACTGAGCAGCGCAGCAGTCATGCGTCTAATCCTCTTCATCGGCTTCCCCTCCGTGTTTCTTTCTTGGCTTCTTGGGCAGCAGCAGTAAAATCAAAAGCAATAGCAAGATCGGGATCGCCACAACAGGAGCCACAAGCAGCGGTTCAATCTGAATGGCGTCCGCCGTCACACGGACGGTCTTTGCTTCCTCAATATTGTCAATCCGGTGTCCCCGTACCAGCAGCCGGTGGGTATTGATACCGTAAGGGGTGCAGGTAACGAGCGTACAGTAATCTTTCCCTTCTTCAATCCGAAGGGCACCCGTCTCTTGGGGTTCCACAATCAGGATTTGATCGACCTCATAGGTCAGCACGTTGTCCAGGACCCGGAGCATAAAGATGTCTCCCGTTTGCAGCTTGTCCAGGTTGGTGAACAGCTTGGCGCTGGGCAGTCCCCGGTGGCCGGAGAGAACGCAATGGGTGCTTTCGCCGCCCACGGGCAGGCTGGACCATTCCAGATGGCCCACGGCGATCTGCAGGACCGATTCCTCCGTACCATGATAGATGGGCAGAGCGCAATCAATGCTGGGGATTTCAATATAGCCCATGACGCCAAGACCGGACACATTCAAAAGCTGCTGGTATTCTTCCTTCTGGGCGTCGCTGAGCAGATACGCATTGGCCCGATCGGTCAGAGATGCGTTGTAGCTTTCGGCCGCGGCCCAGATTTCGTCGTATTGATCCTGGTTCAGATTTGCAACTTCCTCGGCATATGCGGCAATGGCCCGGGTCTTGTGGAAGGAGTTCCAGTAATCGCTGACAGAGGGGTACAGCAGCAAGGACAGTCCCGCGAGAAGCACCAGGATCAGCAGCAGCGTTGTGAAATTTCCTTTTTTCTTCTTCATGCGGGGTTCTCCTTGCCGCTGTGGGCCGGGGAGGGAGACCCTCCCCGGCGTTCACAGCGGGATGTCAGTGCGTTTCAGACATGTATCAGGGAATTAGCCCTTGGTGCTCATGCGCTTCTTGGTGACCAGCAGCACAGCCGCGCCGATGACCAGAACAGAGCCGAGGACATAGAAGATGGTGGTGCCGATGCCGCCGGTGGAGGGAAGCTGTGCACCAGATTGGTTCTCAATGTTGGCAGAAACAACACCGGTGGAAATCACTCCGGTGAACTTATCACCGCCACCGAGGGATATCAGCGTGGGGTCATCGGAAGTCACATCGTGAGTAGCCGTAATGGTGAACTCGATATCGGGAATTGTATTGTAGCCAGAGGGCGTGGTGGTCTCGACCAGCTTGTAGTCGCCATCATCCAAGCCACTCCAGGTAAAGGTGGTCATGTCCTCACCCTTAAGCTCGGACCCTACAGCGTCATATGTACCAGAAGCGTTCTTCTTATACAGGGTGAAGCCTGCGCCCTTCAGAGGGATGTACTCTTCGGAGCCTTCGACTGTGGGATCATAGTTGGGGTTCTTGGTAACCTTGTTGACGATGGTCTGGTAGGTGAATACGATGACAACATCATCGGGGGTCTTGCCGTTTTCGCCGGTCTGTTCATCATTGGGATTGTTGGTATAGGTCACATGGGAGGTGTTCTTGTTGCCAGCGGAGCCAACAGTAGCGTCGGTATCCAGCGTGGAGGTATACTCAACAGAAATGATGCTTCCGGCCTTGACAGAGGCAATGTCCTTCAGGTTGGCAAAGCGGACCTCAAAGGTGCAGCCGCCGGTCAGGCCTTCGGTCACAACCTCATAGTCAGTGGTAATCAGCGTTCCGTCAACATAGACTTTCACAGAATTCTTATTGAAGGTCAGGCCAGTATCTTCCTTATCGTGGAAGGTCAGCTTGTAGCCGTGAGTGTAGTTGGCGTAATCCTGCGCAATGGTGGCGCTCAGCTTGAAGGGCACGGCATCGCCGATATCGTAGTCAGCGGAATCCTGCCAATCAGTGGTGGAGTTCGCCGCGCTGTCATTGGTGTCCTTAACCTTCTTATCGGAGGTTGTGGTTTCAACCTTGGGAGAGATAGTCGTGGGGCCGACAACCTGGACTACATACAGGGAGTAGGCTTCACCGTCATTGACAGGGCCGGTGTCCTTGATCAGATAGTAGCCGGTGGGTACGGTCAGCGGATTACCATTGGAAACCGTACCGAATTTTCCAGAATCCAGTTTCACATATTTCTGAATCTCCGTTAACTTTTCGGTGTCGCTCTTACCATTCACAGCGGCCAGAGCGTCCAGAGTGGTCTGATCGACAGCAGTTCCTTCGGTGTCGGTGCCGTTCTTGCCCCACTTGATGTTGGACAGAACACCCTTATGGAGGTCACCAGTGAAGATCTGGTAAACATCATAGGTGCGGGTGCTTCCCTCGGGAGGCGAAATTATAGTGTTTTCTGCCGCAAACGCGGTAGTGGCCAGGGCAAAGACCATGACCAGGGCCAGCAGCAAGCTGGCAAGTTTCTTTGTGTGTTTCATTGTGTTATTTTCTTTCTTTCTTGTTTTTGGGGGTGGGTGACAACAGGAATGCTGCACATCAGGAAGATACTGAATCCTCCTTTCTGCGCTTGGTATGGTGATACAACAGGAGGAACGCCGCGCCCGTGAGCAGCAGGAAGCCTCCTATGGTATACGGTATCGTACCGGCCCCGCCGGTGTGGGGCAGCTCGGGGTAGCAGACTTGGTTGGTTACGGTCACGGCGGCTGCGGCACTCCCATCTGCAGGAACCGTTACCGCAGGGCCGTTGGGGTAAGTCACAAGGAAGCTGCTGCTGTTCACCGTGGCCGGCACATTGCCCGAAATTGGCTGACTGGAATCATCCAGCTCGTAGATGTAATACATTTTCCCAAGGGTCAGGTTTGTAAACTTCGCTGTCCCGCTCTCCGGCGTGACCGTGCTGTTCGCGTATTTGATGGTCACCGTTTGCAGCGGATTGCCGATGGGATTTGCTTCGGTATAGATTCCGAAACGGTAGGCGCCGTCGATTTTTGCCAGATGATTGCCGCCCGCATCCAAAAATTCCTTGGTCACCGTGGCTTCGCCCTTGTGGTTGTAGGCCTGATAGGTGTAGTCCGCGTTTTGATACCAGACGGTCACACCATTCGGGAAGGTGGGACATTTCCCGTCCTCCTCCTGCGGCGTTGCCACAGCGAAGTAGTGGGGCACGGCATCCAGCACATAGCCCTCCGGGGCGGCTGTTTCAGTAAGGCAGTAGACGGTGTTATATCTCATGGTCTGACCACTTTCTTTCCCGAAGGTCAGGGTGCCGTCCTTGCCGGTGGTGCCGGTCAGGGAAAGGCCGCCCGTTGTTGGGGTAAACGTACCGCCAGCATAGGTTCCCTCCACCAATGTGAACTTCGCGCCGGAAAGAGTCTGGCTGGTATTGTATTGATCCAGTTTTTTGACTGTTACACTGGGAGAAGTGTCCGCACCAGCGGTGCCGCCAGTAGAATAATGGAAGTCTTCGACCTCTACGCTGCCGCCGCTGGGGGTGGCATAGCCCTCCCAATGGGCTTTGTTGGAGATGGAGATGGTCTGACCCGGCGCGGCGTTGACCGTTGCCTCATAGGTAACGGTCAGAGGCTGGTTGTCCGGCAGGACAATTTTCAGGGTCTGTCCCTCCACCGAAGAGGTCCAGTTAGTTACCGTCTCGTTGGTATTGGAGTTCACCACCCGAATGGAAGTGGTGTCCAGAATCAGGGTATCGCTCAGCTCGTCCACCAGGGTGATGGTATCCGCGTCGCTGACCAGATCCTCGCCCAACTCATTCAGCGTGATCTTAAAGGGATACCGGCCGCCATTGGTTTCGGGATTATAAGTGCCTTTCTTGGACAGCGTCTGTTTTCCGATTGTCACACCATTGCTGTCGCTGCCGATGATCGTTCCCCCGGAATTTTGCAGGCTGACCACATTGTTGAACTCCTTGCTCACGCCCAGAAGAACGTCAGGATCCGTTACCTTACAGACGATCTGTATCTCCACGGCATAATCGTCCCGGTATCCGCCTCCGGCTACCAGATTGTCAATATCCCAGATCACCTGCTGACCGTTGGTGTAATAGTAGTTCGTCTGGTTTCCCGCGTTGTTGCTGGGCAGGGTATTCATGTGTTCCGTCCAGCTGCCGCCCAGGGCGGCGATTTCCTCAGCTGTGAGCCGCGCAAAGGTGGGTTTGGGATCCTGCCGAACTGCTTTAGATCCCAGCCACCACATACGGACATAGGTTACCTCCATCCCAACCGGGATCTGCTCGACCACACGGTGCCGCCCGGACAGGCTGCCCTCATAGTTCACATGAATCTGCCAGGCCACATAGGTACCCGCTCCGTTCAGCGCGCCTGTGCTGATGCCCTGATTTGTGCCAGACTGGATGTTCGTGATGGAGTTGCCGGGACCGGGATAGGTAAAGACACGGCCCAGTTCCTTAAAGATATTTTCGCTGCCGTACAGGGTCTTGCTGGCCGTGTTGTGGTCCAGCCAGTTGGTGCCGTCGGAGCGGCTTTGCAGCTTATTGTTATAGGTAAAGGCGTCTCGTTTATTTTCGGGCCGTTTACTCGGATCGGTCTTGACAATCAAATAAAGGGAATCACCCGGTGCCAAGGTAATCTCTTGATTCAGGGTCAGCGTCAGAGAATAGTTGCCTTCTTTCGCAACGGTATAGTTACTGCTTTCTAAGGCCGTCAGCAGGTTACTGGCGATTAGCGAATCCAAATCCGCATAATCCGCGAGAGAGTTCGTTCTCAAATTGCCCGTATATACGCCCACAAAGGAGGTGTCCCGAATATAGTGAGCCGACCCGCCGACCGCATTCGTGACGTCCTTAATGGCAGTGTTCTTGGGCAGAACCGTTCCATCCACCTTGATGACCCAGTACAGTGCGCCCTTGGCAAAGTCTCCGGTGGTCACCTTGGGTTCTTCATAGTACCAGCTCTGCTTTTCCGCGGCAAACCTGTTGCTGCCTTCCACGATGACAGAGGCCTCCACGCCAATTCCGGCAAGCTTGTATTGAATATCGCCGATACCCACCGTGCCGGACAGGTTAAAACTGTTGCTTACCACCACCTGCGTAATGCCGCCGGTATTCTTGGGCTGCGCGTAGTAGGTCAAAAGGTAGGCTTGCGTTTCATTCAATCCAATCTGCTCAGGTGTGAAGCGGAAGGAGGTTTGCCCGTCAACTTTTACCCAGACGGTTTGATCGGGCGTGCGGCCGCTCAAATTGGCAATGGCTGCTGCATCGTCCAGGCCGGAACCGGGTGCATTGCTGCTGATGGTATAGGCCTCCACCCGGACATAGCCCACAAACTCCATGTACTTGCTGCCCAGGCTGTCAGCCATGGACGCAGAGGACAGATCCCAGTCTCCCGCCTCATTGGCTGCCACCTGATACTTGTAACTGCCGGCAGGCACGGTGAAGCTGCTGTCAGGGGAGGGGATTTGGGTAACAGGACTGCCGGTGGCGTCATACACGCTGCCGCTCATGGACACAGTGCTTGCCGTCTCCTGCTTCCCGCCCGCCAGCTTTCGGCTCCAGACCTTACGATCAAGGGTCTTATAACAGTTATAGGCATTTAAGGACTTGCCGCCGTCCTCTCTACTGTCATCGTCAATTATCCGAGCGCGGTTGTTGATCTGGGCGTTTTCGTTTCCAGCAGCTACGAAAACGCCGGGTTCCACATTTACCGTGTAAGTCAGGGTTTTACTTTTGCCGGGAGCTAGGGAACCAATGTAACAGGTAAATCTGTCATTGTATTTCCTGTCATTGTCCGCATCCGAGAGGGTCAGCTTGGTTTCATCGTTTATTTCTGTTAAACCGTTGTTCCCGTTCTGGTTTTTTGATCCGCCCTGATACAGGTGGAAAGAAGACTCATCGTAAGACAAGTATTTCCGGATCTCGACCGGAGTCGGGGTCCCGCCCAGGACAGAGCCATCTAGCGCATCGACAATTTTTACGTTGTCCAGGACATAGCTGTTCTGGGCGTTTGCCTGCACCCAAACGGTGTAAGTGATGGTTCCGCCGCCGCTTTCATTTGGAGTAAACTTAGAAGCCACTTTCGACATGGTAGCTTCGGCTTTCGGGGTAAAGGTGGCGCTAGCACTATCACGCTGGTAAGTTTTGGAGTAAACGTTCGCCGTGTTCTGAAGATTTCCCTTTGCCGTGACGCCGGTGTATGCATCCTTCAGCTTGACCCGGTATGTCAGAGTCCGGGTTTCGTTGGGTCCCATATTGCCGATAACCCAGACCAGCGTGCCGGGAGTTGTATCCGTCGCAGCTGGGTCGAGGCAAACTGTTCCATTTGTGAATCCTATGTCGGTGCTGGTCTCCGTGGGGCCGTCAGAATCGTTGGTCGCCGTGGATGTACCGGTCACGCCCACATATTCTTCAATGTACGTGGTATCCGCAAAGGTATCCACCACCTTGACCTCCGGGCAGCCATCTGCGCCGGCCTTCACGGTCAGGGTGTAAGTCAGATAATCGCCGTCTGTCTCTTCCGAGATGCCCGAGGCCGAGACGGTTTTGCTCAGATCCACATTTCCGTACTTGGCGACAATGTCACCAGCAAAATCGATGTTGATCGTTGTACCGCCAATGACAATTTGACCCTTTCCATCTTCGCCGACCTGCGACAGGTTCGCTTCTGCTTCCACAAAAAAGTCGCCGCTGATGACGGTATTCGTCTCTGTCTTCTGCTTTGCCAGCCAAGTGGTGTCAAAGGCAAGGGTGACCGTATTGTTTGCCACCGTGATGGTGCCCACGGTCGTGCTGCCGCTGGTGATGCTGCCGTTGGCCGTGGCGTTGCGCAGCAGGCCCGGCAGGGTATAGGTCATTTTCCCGCCCGCAGCCAGGAGGGTGTCGATGGGGACATTGCCATAGCTGATCTTCAGCTTGAAATCCGCGTCGCCGGGAATATCCGTCGCGCCTGATACATCGGTCCACGCTGCGTTTTCATCCGTGCGGTAATAGAGTGTTGCGCCTGTGATATGGTTTTCTACGGAAACGGGATCGGTTGCCCCTGTTGTATCCGCATCCAGAGTCATCACCGAATAAGCGCGTGTTTTGGCGCCAGAAGCGTAGGCAGTGCCCATAACCGGCAGGCTGGGATCGATCTCCATGCCGGACATCTCTTCCTCCGGTTCGGTCGTTTCTTCCGTTTCTTCTGTCGCTTCTGTTTCTTCCGCAGTGCTGCATTCCTCCGTGTGGGTATGTTCCTCCATATCGCAGGTCAATTCCCAAGTGCCATAGCACAGGGCAGTATGGGTGTGTTTTTCATCCTCGGGAAGCGTACAGGTCAGAGCCTCGGTATCCGCCGGTTCCTCCACCGTCTCAAAGCACGCATCCGTGTGCTGATGCTCCAAAACCTGGATTTTGCCGCAGATCAGATTGCCGTCATCATCATAGCAGCCCGGGTCCTCCGGGGATTCATAGGGCTCGTGGGTGTGGAGAATGATTTCTTTCTCCTCACAGATCAACTCCGGTTCGGCAGGTTCTGCTTCTTCCGCCGGTTCGCTGGGCAGCTCGCAGATCAACGTCTTTATCTGCTCGTAGCACTGGTCGGTGTGCTGGTGTACAGGCTCCTCTGTGTCGCCGCACGTCAGTTCCCGCGTTGTCTTATAGCAGCTTTCGGTATGCTCATGATCTTCTTCACAGACCAAAGCAGACGTTTCTGTGTAGCAGTCATCCGTATGCACATGGGCCGGTTCCGTAGATTCCGTACAGATCAATTCGCCGCGCTCCACGGTGTAGCAATCATCCGTATGGGTATGTACTTCGGGTGCGTCTGTTTCCGGCACGGCATAGCAGCTTCTGGTGTGCTCATGGGTCTCGATCTCCGGCAGCGGGCACCAAAGGTTCCCATTTTCGTCATAGCATGCCGAATCATGCTGGTGAACGACAAAGTCTGCATACCCGCACGTCAGGTTTCCTTCGCTGTCATAGCAGGTACCGTCATGCTGATGGAGATTCAGGCTTTCGATGGTACACACCGGCTCGGTCCGGGTGGCAGAGGTTACTTGCGTGTAGCAAGCCTCCGAATGGGTGTGTTCAGGAATCTCACACGCTCCCTTTTCCATGGTAATGGCGGGAAGAATCAATGCGTAGACCGTGCAGAACACCACAACGCAGGCAAGACCGGTTACAACCCGGTACCAGCGTTTCTTCCCTTGATGTGCCTTCGTATATTTTTCTGCGCTCTGTAACGCACCGTGCTTCATATGCCAATCACCAGCTTTTCTATCTCAATGTTCCGAAGTCAGGCAGGGGCCAGACCCGGAATACGATTTTTCCGACGATCTGTTCACCGGAGACGCAGCCCACCGTAGTGCTGCGGGAATCCACCGAGGTGGACCGGTGATCGCCCATGCAGAAGTACCGATTGTCCGGTACCTGGTAGGGCAAATCAATGTCACAATCCCCCAGGGATTTTTCTGTCAGATACGGCTCATCCAACAGATTGCCGTCCACATACACATTGCCCTCAACGTCGATATCCACCCACTGACCGGGGCCGGCGATACAACGCTTGACTAAAATCTTGTTGCCCATGTAAAACGCCACCAGGTCGCCAGGCGCAAAATCCGATCCTTTGACGGAGATCACAATATCTCCCTCGTCCAGCGTCGGGGCCATGGAGGCTCCGTAAATTTGCAGCACAGGCATCCAGATGGTGGCGACCAATACGGCTACAGCCGCAACGACCACAAGGGTATAGACAGTGCTTCTCAGGACCCGCCGATATCGCTTTTTGTATTTCTCTCTGTCAAGCTCCGTTTCGAGCTGTTCCAGGGTTGGAAGCTCACGGGACGGATTTGCTGTGTTCTTCATTGATCTCAACCTCTCCAGCGGACTGAATCAATTGCCGCAGTGCTTCCTGGTCTGCCAGCAGTTTGGACGCTCTGGCAGCGACCTGCTTCCAGTAGGCATCCGCATCCGCGTGTACTTTTTGGCTGTACGCCTCTGCCTCCTGCCGGATCTGGGCGGCCTCTTTTGCCGACTGCTCCTTGATAACGCGGCTGATGGCATCCTGCTGGCTGCTGATCCGCTGGATATTTTCCAGATACTGCTGCGCCGCGGCCTCCGCCGCCTGAAAGACACCGTTGAGGGACAGGGCAGCCTCCGCCAGGGAACCGGCTTTGTCGATCTCGATCCTGCGGTCCCGAAGCTGTGCTTCCGCCTGCTTCAGCCTGATCTTCAGCTGGCTGCTTTCTTCTGTCTGGGCAATCAGCATTTCCAGCAGCTCACTCCGGCTCAAACGCCGCAATTCTTTATCCGTCATAGAGCACCTCCAAATCTGTGCCGCACAGCACAAAAGCAAAAAAAGAGGCAGCAGTTATTCTTCACCTGCCCCAAATCCTTACTCCACAGCACGGAAGTAATATTCCTCACGCTGTGCTGAGTTTCAACTAGATGAATGCGGCATTCAGCGCAACACATTATTTCCATTATGTGAAACGATTATATCAAAAGATATATGCCCAATTTCCAATCAAAATAATTTTAGCATAAGCATACATGAAAATCAAGGGGCGCAGGAAAAGCATGCCAAAAGATGGTAAAATCTAAGATAAAAGTGGAAGTACAAAAAGCGGGAAGCACGAAGCCACCCTCAAATTCTTTTTTTATAGAGTACCTGTGCTGCGAAGCCTTGCGCGGGAAAAGTGCTGAAATTACTGGGCTTTTAGAGCGAACCCTGACGCCGCGCCGACCAGATCGCTTTTATCCTCGTCCAAAAATCACCGGCAACCGCCTCTCGGCAATGTACGTTTCGGCGCGATAACAGCCTATAATTTTTCAGGCGGAGTCCCCCTCCGCCTGTTTGGTATACACATTTTTTCAAATCCGCGGCAGTTGCGCACCCGGAACGCTCCCTGCCTTGCTTCCTTCAGGGCATTTTCGATTAACTTAATGGCATTACTGACGTTGGGTCTTGATGTTTTTAACCTTACAGTCTGACCAGCCTTGGAAGTCCAGCAGACTGTTAAGACTCGCCAGCATGGAATTGATTGAACTGGCTGCATATCCCTTTTCAATCAGATACTTTTTATAAGCCATCATCCGCTCTTTTGTCACAGCCTGTTGGCATGCAAACAAATGAAAAGCACGGACATCCCGGAGATATTTCTCCACGGTGGCCGTGCTTTTTTTCTCCAGGACCAGATATTCACGAAAGGTATTGATGGTTTCTTCAGATAATATTCTTTCTGCCATTTTGGTTCCCTCCTAAGTGCGTTATTTGGATTTTCATACTTATTGTATCGAATTCCAAACCTTTTTTGCACAGGACGCATAGAGAGAAAAGTACGTAGAGAAGTTTTATTTGCCGGTGTATCGCAAACACGACACACCGGCATCCTTTATGAATCTTCTATTCCGTGGAGTGCAGGCCCTTTCAGGTAGTTCTCCATTTCCCCGGACAACACCAGACTAGCATACTCCATCGCGGCGTTGTATAGCAGCCAATCGAGGTCTGCCATCTGTCCGTTTGTAACATCGTAGTGGTTCTCCACTTTCTCACAATCAATCGTAAGGACGGAGCCGTCGTTGTAGGTTAGCTCCACGGAGTTGGTATCCATGTTGTAGAAAGCGTGAATCAGTTTCGTCATTAATGGTTTCTCCAAAACATGTTCTTTCCTGTTCTCAATCTGAGATTATAAGTAAAATCCCGTCTGACTTCCTGTTAGAAACCAGACGGGATTTGTCCGTATGCACTCCGGATACCGTCAGCTAACAGTTGATAAGTGAATTAGTTCCTTATCACTGTTAAGCCAAGGTTTTCCGCCATTTCCAGTCCGATAAAGCCGCCACCAGCCAAAATAGCAGTTTTCGGCTTCTGATCCTCTACAAAGTGCCGAATGCGGAGGGTATCCTCCACGGTGCGCAGCGTGAAAACACGCTCGCTGCTGACGCCGGAAAGCGCAGGAACCATCGGCTTTGCGCCGGGGGCGAGGAGCAGCTTGTCATAGGTTTCCGTATAGCTCTTTCCGCTGTCCAGTGCGCGGACGGTGACGGTTTTTTCTGCGGGATTGATCGCAGTTACTTCCTGCCGTACTCGTACATCAATGCGAAAGCGGTCCCAAAAGCTCTCCGGAGTTTGCAGCGTCAATTCTTCCTGCTCCTTGATCACACCGCCCACATAATACGGCAGACCGCAGTTGGCATAGGACACATAACCGCTGCGCTCGATCATGATGATCTGCGCGTGTTCATCCAGACGGCGGATGCGGGCGGCGGCAGACGCACCGCCCGCCACACCGCCTACGATCACAACTTTCATCTTGCGCCCTCCACCATGGCGGCAATCTCCGACTTAGGCCGATAGCCCACCGATTTGGCAACGGCCTTTCCATCCTTGA